>VAPR01000191.1_pt1 | contig 44054 bp, 44 predicted proteins | sample 3380701 | NCBI WGS metagenome assembly VAPR01 (sample SAMN11536904, study PRJNA540576) | hot springs metagenome | isolation source: hot spring wet sediment | place: Spain: Lobios | collected 2014-01
GGCTTCATCGCTGCTATCTGTGCAGCGCCGACCATCTTGGCGCAGCACCGCCTCATTGCCCCTGAGACGCCCATCACCAGCCACCCCAGTGTTGCAGAGCAGCTCTCGGCATACCTGTACCGGACGGAGCCGGTGGTAGTGAGCGACCGAATCATCACCAGCCGAGGCGCTGGGACAGCCATTGCCTTCGCTCTGGAGCTCATCCGCCTTTTGCGTGGGGATGACGCTGCTGTGGAAGTTGCTCGCCAGATTGTGCTCGCTTAGAAGAGCCAGCGCCAGGGGTGTTCTCCGAACCGCAACAGTCCCAAACGGGAGCTCCAGCCTATGACGATGCTGCCATCTGGAGCTACAGCCGGCTGGAGCAGGAGCGGGGGAGCCTCTTCCAAGGAGGTTGTCTGCTGCAGGGTGCCTGTACTCAGCTCCAGCGTGTATGCCCCCAAGGCCCCATTGGCTTCGGAAGCCAGCACAAAGCCCGCCTTCCGGAAGAGGAGGAACGGGGTTGTGATGGTTGCCCTCAGATACCACGACCACAGCCGGTTGCCAGCCTTGTCGTAAGCAAGCACACCGCTGATAGGCTCTCCAATGCCGCTGCTGTGCACGACGACGTACACTCGGTTGGAGTCATCCACGGAAATCCAGCGCGGAACAGCAGGGAGTACCTGCGACCAGAGCAGCTCTCCAGCCTCTGAGAAGGCATGCAGAACTGGGGTGGGTTCTCCAGCAGAGCGGACACCACCGACAAAGAGTAGCTTCTGCCCGAAAACAGGCGAACAGCTGACCCGTGTCTGCATGAGCGCCCGTGCCCACCGCTGGTGTCCCGTAGCTTCAATGAGCACGAGCGAATCCGCTCCTGTCTCCTCGCTGGAGCGGACAACGAGGACAATGGTTCCGTGCGCGTCAGCAGCCGGTAGCCGGTCGATGGGAAACCCACGGCGGTGTTCCCAGCGGAGTTCGCCGGTAGAGGAAAAGCACAGGATGCGTCCCGAAACATCACCAACGACAACTCCGTCGCGGAGGGGTAGAGGGTGGATGTACGGACCGCCTCCCTTGGCGATGCTTTGGAACAGAGGTTGCCGCCACCGCTCCGAGCCCTCGAAGGAGAGAGCATAGAGCATGCCGTCACTTCCCACAGCATAGAGCGTGGCAGTATCGGCTGCCAGTGCCGCAGCGGCGAATGCACCGGCGGGAAAGCGAAATGTCCACAATGGCTCAGTTCCCGAAATAGCCACGAGCGAACCATCAGCGGTAGCCACCACCAGGCGCTGCGATGAGAGGGGCAGTGGGGGCTGAATACAGCCGCTGCTGTCTGTGTGCGCAATCAGGGAGGAGAAGACGAGTTGAGGTGGCTCTGCAGCCGAACGAGCGTAGTTGTGCGTACGGGAAAAGGAGCCACCAAGGGCTGCTGGGAGTTCCCAGCGCTCAGAACGACACCCAGCCAGCAGTATCCCACTGAGTACGAGGGCAAGAAGCAGTGGCTGCATCAGGTAGACGAGGAGGGTTCGGAGACATTCGTGCGGCGTCCGCGTTTACGCCGGAAATGTTCCTCTTGGTAAGCCAAGGCTTCCGCCAGCAGCCGCTCTCGGTTCTCCAACAGGTAGGCTTTGACGGCATCGTAGTCGTTCGGGAGTATCCCGTCCAGGATGGCTTCCTCAAGTGCCTTCTTGATGTAGCCCACAGCCGGGGAAGGAGGCAGGTTGCACAGGGCCATGATTTCATCGCCCCGAACCGGCGACTGGAATGCCCGCAGACGGTCTTTCTCCTGTACCTCCTGGATGCGCCGGTAGAGGGTGTCGTAGTTGTTCAAGTAGCGCTGTGCCAGTATGGGATTGCGCGTCGTGATATCGGCGCGACACAAGATGAACAGGTCCTCTAGCGCATCTCCAGCTTGCACGATGAGGCGGCGGATGGCGGAATCGGTAACCCCCTCATCAACCAGGGCTTGGGGGCGCTGGTGGAGGCGGACCAGGGTCTGCACGTACGGCAGGTGCTGGAGCGGAAGCTTGAGGCGGCGGAAGATGCGCTCTACCATTCGGGCTCCCACCTCTTCGTGCCCATGGAAGGTCCAGCCGACGCCTTCCACGAAGCGCTTTGTTTTGGGCTTGCCAATGTCATGCAGCAGCGCCGCTAAGCGCAACCAGACGTTGGAGCTCTGCTGGGCAACGTTGTCAACAACTTGCAGTGTGTGGCGGAGCACGTCTTTGTGCCCGTATGCTTGCTTTCCAACGTGGACGAGCTCCACACCGGCCAGTCGGTGGAGTTCAGGGAAAACGTACTGGAGCAGCCCTGTTTCGTAGAGCAGCAAGAAGCCGCGGCTTGGTCGAGGGGTTGAGAGAATCTTGAGCAGCTCCTCGGTCACTCGCTCCTGGGAGACAATCTGGATACGGGAGGCCAGCGCTGTCATAGCACGGCGAGCATCCTCAGCAAGAGTGCCATCCAGCAGCGCAACGAAGCGGGCTGCCCGGAGCATGCGGAGCGGATCCTCGTTGAAGGTGACCATCGGGTCCAGCGGTGTTCGGATGAGGCGCTGCTGAAGGTCCTGCAGCCCTCCAAATACGTCAACGAAGGCGCCCCAGTAGAGCTCGTTGAGGGCAATCGCCATGGTGTTGATGGTGAAATCCCGGCGGCGGAGGTCGTCCCAGAGTGTCCCCTCTTCCACGATTGGCTTGCGGGAATCCGGCAGGTAGGTCTCCCGCCGTGTGCCGACGAACTCACAGCGGTATTCACCAATGGGTACCAGGGCGGTGTGGAATCGCTCGTAGACGACAGCTTTCGAACGGAAGCGGCGGGCTACCGTGCGCGCAAACGCCACAGCATCGCCCACGACGGTAAAATCAATGTCCTTGCGGACAGTCCCCAGGAAGAAGTCGCGCACGAACCCACCAACGACGAAGAGACCAACCTGCTGCTCGTCGGCAAGGTGTCCCAAACGCTGGAGGAGCGGTTCCGCAAGCTCAATTCGCGGAGCTGTCTCCAAGTACGAGCGCACATCTTCGGGGAGCATCGGTTCGATCAGTTCTCCGATTCACCGACCTGCTGCTGGAACAGTGCGTAGTGCTCGGCGCGGAAGCGCTCCTGGAGCACCATGAGAGACTCCGGTGACATGCCCAGATGACGTAAGAGCACCTCCAACAGGTACAGCGAGGCTTCGAATTCTTCAGCCACGACGAACGATGCCCCAGCAGCGTAGAGCGGCTCTATGTGGGCAACAAAGCGCGTGCGCGCGGCAATGAAGGCTGTCGGATTGAGTGTCCGGATGAGTCCGACGGCACGAGGCACGACGAGTGTGTCCGAGATCGCCACCAGCACAGCCCGGGCGCGGTCTGCACCGGCATGGCGGAGGCTGGTTTCATCAGTGCAATCACCGAGGAGGGCAGGCTCGCCGGCTGCCCGGAGTTGAGCCACCGTAAACGGATTCAGCTCCAAGATGGCATACGGGAGTCCGGTTTCTTTCAGCACCCTGTGCAAGGTCTTCCCCGTTATCCCGTAGCCGATGAGCAGGATGTGCTCCGATAGAACGTCCTCGGCAGAGACCTTCGGATACCGCCCTCGCCCAAAGACCCGTTGGCGGGCTAGCGGATAGAGGAGCGTGCTCAGCAGCATGCTCACGATGACTGCTCCCCGCAGTAGCTGCTGCGTCTCGGGAGAAAACAGCCCAGCTGTTGAGGCAACGGTCAAGCTGACGATGGAGAATTCGCCAATAGATGCCAGCAGAAGCCCCGCTAAGAGGGCTGAACGGTGGGGGTATCCGCTGAGACGCGCCGGAAAGTAGGCCGCCAGAAATTTCCCTCCAAAGAGGAGAGCGCTCAGCCCAAGAAGCGGTCCGATCGGTAGCGGAGGAGTCAGCAACAGCCCAACCGATAGGAAAAACAGGCTGGCAAAGGTGTCGCGGAAGGGCTCAACGGCGCTCATCAACCGGTAGCGCTCGTTGTACCTCGACAGCATCAGACCTGCAGCGAATGCTCCCAGAGCAGGAGACAGTCCGATGAGTTCAGCGAACACAGCAGCTCCTACGCCAGTGCTGACACCCAAGAGCACAAATGCTTCCCGAGAGCTGCCCAAGCGGAGGAGGGGAACAAGCAAGCGGAGCAGCAGAAACAGCCCCACGAAGAGACCGATGGCAGCGCCACAGAGTGTGAGCAGCTCCCAGAGGATAGATCCCACGCTACTGGAGCCATGCGAGAGAATACCCAGGGAGCGAATCAGCACCAGAATTGGAGCCACGGCTACATCTTGTGCCAGCAAGATGCTGAAAGCAATCTGCCCATGAGGGGATGTCACCTCCGCCTTCTCTTGCAGCAAGCGTAATCCAACCGCTGTACTGCTGACGCAGATGACAAGCCCCAGACTGAGCGCCTCCGCCAGAGTCGCTGCGGTGAACAGAGGGCTAAGAGCAACACCAATCACAGTTGCTAAGCCCATCTGCAACACCCCGCCGACCAGGGCGATACGGCGCAGTTGCCACAGCTTCTGGACAGAAAACTCCAGCCCTAACACGAACAGCAGGAGCACAACGCCGAGGTCTGCCAGTAAGTGGATAGCCCTGACTTCGGTGATCAGTCCCAGCCCTGCTGGACCGAGAACGAGCCCGCCCACCAGCAAACCGACAATCGGCGGTATCCGGAAACGCTCGGAGAGAGCAGTGATGAGGAAAGCGCTCCCCAGCAGAGCAACAAGGTTGCTGAGAAAGTGAGTCCCCATGGAGCTGGGTACCTCTCAGCCAGCGTAGCCGTCGGTGGGAAGGTGACGCGGGACGTCAGTGACTCGGCGAATGCCAGTGCTTCCCTTGTCGCGGCGTTCCATAGCGACGAGCGCGGCGGCGTAGATTTCTTTCCATGTCAGCCCGAATTTGTCCATGAGCTCCTCCGGGTCACCGCTTCCCCCGAAGGTGTCACGGACACCGACGAACTCGATCGGCACAGGGTAATTTTTCGCCAACACTTCAGCCACAGCACTGCCCATTCCGCCGTGGATTTGGTGTTCTTCCGCCGTGACGACGGCACCACACTCGCGAGCAGCCGTGACGATGGTTTCAATGTCCATGGGCTTGATGGTGTGGTTGTTGATGACGCGGGCAGAAATTCCCCGCTTTGCCAACATGTCGGCTGCCAGCAAGGCTTGCCAGACCATAGCACCGCAGGCGATAATGGCAACGTCATTGCCCTCGCGGAATACCTCTGCCCTGCCTAAGCGGAAGGGAGTGTCTTCTGTGGTAAACCACGGCACATTCGCTCGTCCGAAGCGGACGTACGCCGGTCCCCAAATCTCCCCGATGGCGATGGTGGCTTTCTTGGTTTCCATGTAGTCGCACGGTACCACCAGCGTCATGTTGGGGAGCGTCCGGATGACGGCAATTTCTTCCAGGGCTTGGTGAGTTGCTCCATCGGGACCGACGCTGATGCCGGCATGTCCACCACCGATTTTGACGTTGACGTTGTTGTAGCAGACCGAGATGCGTAACTGGTCGGCATTGCGAAAGGAGCAGAAGGCACCGTAGCTGGCAAAGAAGGGAATCTTGCCCGAAAGCGCCAGTCCGACAGCGATCGTGGTAGCATTCTGCTCGGCAACACCGATGGAGAAGAACCGGTCCGGGAAGCGGTCGCGGAAGAATGAGGTCATCACCGACTCTGTGATGTCACCACCGAGGACGACCACGTTCTCGTACCGCTCGCCCAAGACAACCAGTCCTTCGCCGAAGCCTTGCCGTGTGGGTTTGTATCCTAACAGCGTGAACTCAGGCATTGCTGTCACGGTGTTTGGGGGACAGACTGCTGGACGTGTGTGCGGAATTGCTCTATGGGGAAGTACTCTACCAGCCGGCTCCAGGCGATGCGGTTGGGCAGGGCTCCGCCTTCGCCCTGGAGCAGGAATCGCTGAGCCACGACGATACGGAACCGTCCATTACGGCTGATAGCGTCCCAGAGGACGTACCCGAGCCCATCGGCGGGGTGCACAAACTCCAGGAGCTGGCTGTCGTAGTCCTTTGCGGGGTTACGGATGAGTTCTACCTCTCGTTGGAGCTGGGTGGGTGCTCCCGCGTAGTCGCTGACGCTGATCCAGAGATAACCCCCATTGCGAAAGCGGTACTCACGGGAGGCTCGTGTGATAACGCTCCCATCGCTGAAGACTTGGCGTCCAGACGTTGGAGGAAAGGCACTGGCAAGCTCGGGGAAGCGCTCCGGTGCAGGTAAGAGGCTGGTAAGCTGGTCTGATGAGAGAGGCTGCAGCAGACTTGCTGCTGGGTGAGCCGGGGTGGCGGAAGCTGGGTGTACCGATGCCGTATCTCGGGGGGCTGCAGAAGGGGAAGCCCCCGGTTGGTCAGTGGTAGAGCCTGAACAGCCGGCACCGAGGTACAGGGCAATTCCCATCAGCAGCCACACCATGGTGCAGTTAGGTTGCAGCAGGTTCAACGACAGCGATGTATGGGTCTTCCAGCTCCTGCAAGGCTTTCAGGGCTTGTTCCGGAGTGGGAGGTTTGCCGTGCCAGCGGTAGTCATCCTCCATGAACGAGACCCCACGCCCCATCTTCGTGTGGGCAATGATCACAGTGGGCTTCCCGATGCCGCGGCGATGGTTGTCCAGGAACTGGTCAAAACAGCGCATGAGCTCAGCGTAGTTATGGCCGTCGCACTCCAGCACGGCGAAACCGAAGGCTTCAAACTTCTTGTCCAGCGGGTAGATGCTCATGACGTCGCGGACGCGTCCGTCAATCTGGCAGTCGTTGTTGTCAACGATCCAGCAGAGGTTGTCCAGCCGGTAGTGTGCAGCAGCCATGGCGGCTTCCCAGACCGAACCCTCCTGGAGCTCGCCATCTCCGGTGAGAGCAAAGACGCGCCGGTCGTTCTTATCCAGCCATTTGTCGCTGAGCGCCATGCCGACGGCGATGGAGATTCCTTGCCCGAGCGAGGCTGTAGAGGTCTCAATACCCGGCAGCCCCATATCGCGACCGGGGTGCCCTTGCAGTCGGCTCCCGTACTTGCGGAGCGTGCGGAGTTCTTCAACGGGGAAGAAGCCTGCCCGAGCCAACGTAGCGTAGAGCACCGGACAGAGGTGCCCGGCGCTAAGCACGTACCGGTCACGCCCGGGCCACCACGGGTCTTTCGGGCGATAGCGCATGTAGCCGCCGAAGAAGAGCACAGCGTGGATATCAGCCGTTCCCAGCGGACCGCCGCTGTGACCGGAGCCTGCCAGCACGAGCATTTTGATGATGTCCCGGCGGATTTCGCGGGCAATCTCGGCAAACTCTTCCGGGCGGCGAGGACGGTTCTCGTAAACCGTGGGAGGAAAGACAATGCGCAGGTTTTCCAGCTTCATCCCTGAGAAGAAGCTTTGGGCAACGAGCACGCAAACTTACAAAAGCCTTACTGGATGCCTGTCGGCAGGCAGTTGGAGGTGGGGCTGTAATTTTGTGCGGTTCGGCACAACGTATCTATGTGTTGCCTCGCAATGAACGGACATCCCTTCCTTCCCTTGACGGACGAGGAGCGGCAACAGATGCTGCAGAGCATCGGTGTCCAGGATGAAGAAGAGCTGCTGGCAGCTATTCCCGAGCAATTGCGGTTACGGGAACCGCTCCCGCTGCCGGAGAGGCTCTCCGAATGGCAAGCCTACGAGTACCTGCGCCGTTTAGCAGCAACAAACAGCGGTGCGCACACCCACGTCTGCTTCATGGGAGCTGGCGCCTACGACCACTACGTCCCGGCGGTTGTAGACTGGGTCATCTCCCGTTCAGAGTTCCAGACAGCCTACACGCCCTATCAGGCTGAGGTATCGCAAGGGACGCTGCAGAGCATCTACGAGTTCCAGTCCATGGTGTGCCAGTTGACAGGGATGGAGGTTGCGAATGCTTCGCTCTACGACGGCGCCAGCGCGGTAGCGGAAGCGTGTTTGCTGGCTTTTGCCGCAACGAAGCGGCGGCGGATTCTCTGCGCGGGCACGCTCCACCCACATTACCGCCGTGTCGTGCAAACCCTCTGTGCAGGGCGGGAGCTCCGCGTAGACACTGTTGCTGCACCGGATGGCAGTGCTGTGCCGGAGCTCCTTGCTGAGCACATGGGCGATGACGTTGCCGCTGTCGTACTGCAGCAACCCAATTTCTACGGCACTGTGGAGGAGGCAGCCCCAGCCATTGGAGAGATGGCGCATCGCTGGGGTGCACTCTTCATCGTGGTTGCTGACCCTATCAGCTTGGGGATTTTGCAGCCGCCGGGTGCGTATGGTGCCGATGTGGTGGTCGGCGAAGGGCAATCGCTGGGCATTCCGCTCAGCTTCGGTGGTCCGTACCTGGGCTTTTTTGCTGCGCGCAAGCAGTTCATCCGACTCTTGCCTGGACGGATTGCTGCCGTAACGGAGGATGCCGAAGGCAAGCGCGGCTTTGTGTTGACGCTGCAGACGCGGGAGCAGCAGATCAAGCGTGAACGGGCAACTTCCAACATCTGCACGAACCAGGGACTCATGATGCTGGCGGCTACCGTCTTCATGGCGTGGCTGGGCAAAGAGGGGATACGGGAGCTCGCCCTGCAGTGCCTCTACAAGGCACACTACCTTGCCGAGCGCATCGCAGCGCTGCCGGGATATGAGCTGGCGATTCCGAAGCCATTCGTGCGGGAGTTCCTGGTTCGGACGCCGGTTCCAGCCGAGCGCATCGTCGCTGCTGGTATAGAGCGGGGCTTCTTGGCAGGGGTGCCAACCCGCTGGCTTGGGGCAGAGCTGGAAGGGCTCCTCATTGCTGTCACGGAGAAGCGGACGCGGGCGGAAATGGATGCCCTGGTGAGCTTCTTCGCTGAGTTTAGTCCGGCGGTGGACGCATGAAGAAGCGCTCCCGCACGGCGGCTGCGCAGCGTGCAGCCATGCGCCGATCGTGGCTGTGGGCAGTGTGTGCTGTAGTATGCGGCGTTGTGCTCTTTGCTGTGTTCTCCCGCTATGGTCTTCTGACCCGACTACGGGTGGAACGGGAGTACAGCGAGTTGCAACACCGCTACGATAGCTTAGCTCGGCGTGCTCGAGAATTGCAGCAGCGTGTATGGCTGCTGCAGCATGATGAGCGGGAGCTTGAGCGGCTTGCTCGCGAACGCTACGGGATGGCTCGCCCCGGGGAGACCGTCTATGTTGTGCCGCGGAGACCATAGGGCATGGTGCTCGGTATTGACATTGGCGGAACACGGACCAAGCTTGGATTGGTCAATCCGGCAACAGGCGAGCTCCTGGAGCGGTGGCTTGTAGCAACTCCTCGGCTGGATTCAGCCGCGGCATTTCTGCAGTGGCTGGAACAAGAGATTCGCCGTGTGCTGCAGGGCTCCTCTCTTGCCGGTATGGGTGTTGGTATTGCGGGATTCGTCACCAAGGAGGGCGTGCTCGTGCACTCGCCGAATATCCCCATACTGCGGAACGTTCCGCTGCAGGCGTGGCTTGCGGAGCGCTTCCCATGCCCTGTGGTGGTGGACAACGATGCTAATGTGGCTGCCTGGGCAGAATACCGGCTGGGCGCGGCGTGCGATGTGACAGAGTGCCTCTACGTGACCATTGGCACAGGCGTAGGCGGAGCTATTATTCTCAACGGGCAGCTCTGGCGCGGCACCCATGGTGGCGCGGGAGAGCTCGGGCACTTGGTCGTGGACGTTACAGCCTCAGGGCAGACGGGCATGCCGCCATACCGGATCGGCGTGCTGGAAGAATACGTTGGGCAAGCTGCGCTACTGCGGTGCGTTCAGTCCCTCGTGCGGAAGTATCCAGCGTCAGTGCTGGCCTCTCGACCGATTACGATGGAGGCAATAGCCGAGGCGTATGCCAGTGGCGATGAGGCAGCCCAGGAGTGCATCACGTGGGTAGCGTGGGTGCTTGGGTTGGGAATTGCCTCAGCTGTTGCCCTCCTGGATATAACCGTGGTCGTTGTCGGTGGGGGTACGGTAGAGGCTTTCCCTGGGCTGCTTGCGGTGACGCAGGCGACGCTGCGCCAACGAGCTCTGCCAGTGCTTGCCGAGCAAGTGGAGCTGCGGCCTGCTCGGTTCGGCACGTGGGCAGGCGTCATTGGAGCTGCTCTGCTGGTGCAGGAACGTCAAACCGAGCGGACAGAGCGCAATGCGTGAGGTGCTCTCAACCCCCGATGCTCCAGCCCCGATTGGTCCTTACGTGCAGGGCATTCTGGCACGCGGCGCCGTGGTGGTTGTCTCCGGGCAGATCGGCTTGCGTGCCGATGGCACTATGGCAGGTGAAGATGTGGCTGCGCAGACTCGGCAAGCGTTGGAGAACGTGCGGGCTATCCTGAAAGCTGCTGGTGCAGATTTGGAGCATGTGGTCAAGACTACGGTCTTCCTGCGCTCACTGCAGGATTTCGCCGCAATGAACCAGGTCTATGCGGAATTCTTCGGCGACCATCCGCCAGCGCGGACGACTGTGGAGGTGTCAGGCCTGCCGCGTGGGGCATTGGTAGAGATAGAGGCTATCGCCGTCATCCCGTAGGCTTGTCGGTAGGCACAGAAGGTGTGGATGCGGTTGTGCGTAGAGTTCCATGCGCCTACCTCCGTTGTTGTGCCGTGGGACTATCCGCACCACCTCCACGGCATGCTGTCGCGAGCCATTCTGGCAGCGCGCCCGAGCCTGCAAGAGCTCTTTCACGGGGAAGGGTTCCGCGCAGGAGGGCACCGATACCGGTTGCTGACGGCTTCGTGGCTCTTCCCGAAGCGGATGCAGCGCTTGCCGGAAGGGCTTTTGATGGAGCCGCCTGTGCGGTGGTGGATTGCGTCGCCACTGCATGCGCTCATGGAAGCGCTCTCGGTAGCATTCCTCGCAGAACCTGAGCGCCGTGTTGGCGCAGCCGTGTTGACAGTTGCTGCTATACGAGTGGAGCCCCTGCCTACGTTCAGCCGTCCGGTAGTGCTGCGCACGATTTCCCCAATTGTGGTCTCAACGGCTGAGCTGCGACCCGATGGGCGGCGCCATCGCCGGTTCTTGCCGCCCGACCATCCTGCATTCTGGCGCAATCTGGAGGAGAATCTGCGTCGCAAAGCGCAGGCACTGTTCGGTGCGGAGACCGCTTTCCAGCCAATCCGCTTTCGCCTCCTCGGGCAGCCACGCTCCCGCTTGGTGAAAGTCCAAGGCACACAGGTCCGCTGCTTCGAGCTCCGCTTCTGGGCTGCTGGCGATGCAACGCTCTTGGCGCTCGGCTACGAAGCGGGCTTTGGAGAACGGAATCAGCAGTGCTTTGGGATGGTGGCCGTAGAGTCCGCGCAAGGCGCCTCTGACTTAGGGCAGAACGAGGCAGAAGGAACGCCACCGCCGACTGCTCTGCCATAGCTCTACCTGGTAAAGGCCAGCGCTGAGCTCTGCAGGAAGCGCAACCGCAAGGACCCCAGCCCCAGACAGACACACTCTCTCCACCACACGCTGACCCAGTGCTGAGAACAGCCGCACGGTAATCTCTCCGTCCACCCCAGATGGCAACCTGATGAAGAGGAGCTGCCCACCTCGGGCTGGCTGCGGAAAGAGCAGTAGAGAGCCGCTCGGTAGCTCAGACTCTGAGCGGGAGAGGAGCGTGTCGGGAAACAGCAGCGCACGCACCCGTGCGACAGCGATGCCCGGGAAATTCAAGGCGGCATCGCTCAACAGGCGGAAACGGAGGAGGAGGGACCTGCCAGCAAAGGCAGAAAGATCGCAGCGCTGCGGAGTCCAGATGGGGAAGTTCCCATCCCACCCCCAGAGGTCAGCTTCCTGTCGGCTTCCCGGAAGACCAAGCCCTTGACGCATGCGATCAGTCCGCAACGCTGTCCATGAGTTGCCGCCGTCTGTAGAAATTTCAACGGTAGCGACGTCGAAATTCGCCTCAATACTCCATCGCGCCCAGAACTCCAGTGTAGCGGCGCTGCCCAGTGGTATGTGGAGAGGTGTACGCAGCATCGCAACGAGCGAGGCGGAATCGGGGTACTTCTCGCTCCCTTGGCGGCTGACGAGCGCCCAGGAGCCGAGGGTTGAATCGTAAACGGCGCTCCACCCAGTGAGCTCCCATGCTTGGACGTCACGGGCGGACGTGAACAGCGGGATGACCGAAGGCAGTCCCCACCGGAAGCGCAGGGTATCGCGGCGTGGAATTCCATCGACAAACACACCGACTTCAAGGCTGAGGCTATCTCCATTACGCCACGAAGGAGCTGGGCTCAGGTGCCACGTCACTTCATGGCAGGCTGCTGGGGCAAGGCGTGGCAAGAGTTGAATGGAATCCCGTATCGCAACGCCGGATTGGAGGGGATGAACCAACACGGAGGTCTCCTCGGAGGGTTCTACCCCGATATTGCAGAAGCGGATGGATACCGCGGGAACGGTGTCCCACCTCACCGTGAAGAGGAGCGGACGCACGTTGGCGGCTGCACTCCAGGCAGTCTGGAGATTGAGCCAGAGGTTTTCGCGAGCGTGCTCCACGATGCGCTCAGCCGGTGGCCAGAACCCATCCAGGATAGTGCCGACCTCCGGCGTCAGTGCAACAATCTTTGGCTTCCCATCGCTGGTGTCGTACATCCAGTCGTCGGAGACACCGCGGGCAGTGTAGCCAACGGTCTGGATATCCCGCCCGCAGGAGTAGAGGTTCCACCGTGTGGCGTCCACGCAAAAGAGGCGATAGAGCGTAGAATCCGGGGTCTCCGCTTCCAAGGCGGAGTAAGGGTAAATGAGCAGGTTGCTGTACGTGTGGTAGTTAAGCGCCAGGCGGAAGGCGTAGCGGAGACAGAGGTCCCGAATTGCCTGCGTCTCGGGCTCGGAGAAGGGAGCGCTGCCACGGTATGTCTCCGCCCGAGGATTGAGGGAGGAGCCATTGTTCGGCGCATCCCAGAAGGCAGGCGGACCGTAGTTGCGGTTGAGGTCAACCCCAAAAGAGCCGTCGGTGTTTGGACGGCGGTTCTTGCGCCACATGCCGCCGCCATCGGGATTTCGGGCTTCGTTGTAAGCATAGCCGTCAGGGTTGACGACGGGCACAACGTAGAGAAGGCGATGTCGCAGTAGGTAGTTGGCTTCTGGGTCACCAGAGGCTGCATGCTCCAGGAGCCACCAGAGGAAGTACACCAAGGTTGTCGCCCCGCCGGGTTCCCGGGCATGGTGGAGTGCTGTGTAGAGCACGGCGGGGACGCTGGAAGGGTTATCTGCCAGCGAGAAACGGTAGCCCAAAATAGGACGCCCTTCAACGGAGAATCCCAGCGTATCAGGTCCGCCAACAGCCTGGGGGAAGTACTGCTGCATGCGGGCGAACTCCTCCCAGATTTCCTGCAGCCGGTAGAATCCGCCCATGCTGCCGAGCCGGAACTGCCGCGGGTCGGATTCGCTGATAGCTGGTGCGGAGCTCAACCGGAGCCGTTCGGCGTAGTATGCGGACATATCCGGGATGAGAACTTCAACAGGCAGCCCACGCGCTCGAAGCAGCTCCACCCCCCAGGTGGGGAGCACTGCTTCTACACCAGCCGCAGTCCAGCGGAGCGAATGGTCGTCAGCTCCCGCCTCCCACAGCACTGGTAGCTGCGATGCCTCCGGCAGGTGGACGCGGGCATAGAGGTACGTCTCCAACAGTGCGTTCACCCCTTGTGCCCATAAGGGCACTGCTACAACCAGGCAAGCCACAATAGACCGCATCAGGCTACCCCTCTTTTGGAAACTGGCAGACGACGATGCATTTCTGGTTCTGCTCAAACCACGGCGCTCCATGGAGCTGGATTGCATGAACCGTGAGCTGGGCCGAGGGGAAGCGCCGCTGTGCTGCGCGGAGCTCTTCGGAAAGTTCGCCACCTTTGTAGGCGATGAGCATACCCCTGGGTTTGAGCAGTGGGGAGGACCACTCCAACAGCGTCGGAAGGGGCGCTACCGCCCGGGCAAGTGCAACGTCGAAGGCATGCTGGTAGGTGGGGTCGGCAGCTAACTCCTCCACGCGTGCTCGCTTGACGGCGATGTGGCGCAGTCCCGTATGGGATGCCAAGAGGGCAACCAGGCGAGCCTTCTTAGCAACGGCTTCCACCAGCAGCATGTGGAGGTCTGGACGCGCAATTGCCAGCGGGATTCCAGGCAGACCAGCCCCGGTGCCGATGTCAATGCAGCGCGCTCGCTCGGGGATGTCAACGTATTTGAGCACTGCCAGCGAGTGCAGGAAGTGGTGTTCATAGAGGTGCTCCACGTCTTTGCGGGAAATCAGGTTGACGCGTTCGTTCCAGTAGCGGAGCTCGCGGGCGTAGCGCTCAAAGGCTCGGATTTGCTCGGCTTCCAGCACGATGCCGTTTGCTGCGCAGACAGTCCAGAACTGCACTGTGTCCATGAGAATGCGGCGTCCTTATCGGGAGATGCGCCGGGCTATGGAGCATCCCATAGCCCGGCAGTCCGCTTAGTCGTCAGATTGAGAGCCTGCCGAGCCCGACGAGTTGGAGCCTTCCGCCGTTGAAGCAGAACTCTGGGAGGAAGAGCTCTTGCGAACGTAGTCGGTGATGTAAAAGCCGCTGCCGTTGAAGATGAAGCCCACGTTGCGGCTCAGCAGACGCTGAACCTGTCCCTGCCCCTTCGTGGGCTGTTCACAGAGCTCTGCTGGGCAGGTCTCCAGAGCTGGCTGAGTGATTGGTTGCATGTACTCAAAGCGCTTGCCGCACGTGCGGCAGACGTACTCGTAGATCGGCATGGCTGCTTACCCACCGTGGTTGTTGACCATACCCACAGCTTCAGGAACAGGGAGCGGCAGGAAGCCGATGCGGTCGTAGACCATGTGGAGGGTTTGAGCAGCACGGCGCTGGGCTTTCTCGGCGCCCTGCGCTAAGAGGGAGAGGAGGTAGTCTTGAGCATTCTGCAAGCGTTCGAATTCCTCCCGAATGGGGCGGAGGAACTCTATGAGCGCTTCTGTTACAGCCGCTTTCAAGTCGGCATAGCCAGCACCTTCGAACTCCTGCTCAATCTCCGGAATGCTTTTGCCCGTGGCGACGTGGTAGAGCACGATGAGGTTGCTGATGCCCGGGCGCTGCTTTTCATCGTAGCGGATTTCGCGCCCTGAGTCCGTGATAGCCCGACGAATCTTCCGCCGGATGTCATCGGGAGAGTCCGTGAGGAACAACACGGCGTTCTCGTTGGGGTCAGACTTGGACATCTTCTTCGTGGGCTCCTGGAGGCTCATGATCTTTGCCCCCACGGGCGGGATGTAGGGCTCAGGCACGCGGAAGGTCTCGCCGTAGTAGTGATTGAAGCGCTCGGCGAGGTTGCGCGTCAGCTCCAGGTGTTGCTTTTGGTCCGCACCCACGGGCACCAGGTCTGCCTGGTACAGCAGGATATCCGCCGCCATGAGAATGGGATAGGCGAAAAGCCCTACGTTGACGTTGTGGCGATGCTGAGCCGATTTCTCTTTGAACTGCGTCATGCGGCTGCATTCACCCATGCCCGTAAAGCACGCCAGCACCCACGCTAACTGGGTGTGCTCCGGCACGTGGGACTGGACAAAGAGCGTGCTCTGCTGTGGGTCTATGCCGCACGCAAGGAACAGAGCCGCTGTCTCCAGGGTGCGCTGCCGCAGCTCAGCCGGATCCTGGCGGACCGTGATGGCGTGGAGGTCAGCAATCATGAAGTAACACTCGTAGCTCTGTTGCAGTGCTACCCAATTCCGAAGGGCGCCAGTGTAGTGCCCAATGGTCAAGCGTCCAGATGGTTGAATCCCACTGAGGATAACGGGGCGTCTCTCCATTGCTGCGTGCCTCAAGCGTAGGAATCCACGTCCAATGCGGGCGATGGGGACGAACGATTCCGCGGAGCTATTGCGCTGTGCAATGCGGCGATGGGGGTGGGGGCGGATATCTTGGGGGATTTCCTTGCGGTGGCGAACTCTGCAGGGATAACTCCCATCGCCGGTGTGGTCGCTGGTGGATTCGAACCACCGACCTTCCGCGTGTGAAACGGACGCTCTGGACCAACTGAGCTAAGCGACCACCAATGGCTGTGCAAAATTACGCGCTTTCGTGCCTTTGCTCACTCAGGGACCAGCGTGAGCTGAGCTCGGAGGCGGAGGGTCCGGCGTGGTGGCTCTGGGCGAGGTGGTACGAGGATAACCCGAATGTTCAGCACCCACTGAACGGACGAGCCCTGCAAGCGACGGGCTAAGGCGAGCTGAATCCGAGCGTTGGGTAGCGGTGGCTGTCCTCGTCTCCACTCCCATCGACGCTGCAGCACAGCTTGCCCGGTGAGCTCCCAGAAGGTAACCCAGAACGAACGGAGGGCAGCATTTTCCACCTGCTCTCCATTCCGCAGCCCTTCAATGACGAGCTCTGCCCGCTCCAACCACACCGGATGGCGAACCGGAGGCTCTGTGGCATAGATGCGGCAGGAAAGGCGCAGCGTTTCCGTTCCAGCGCCAGTGTCTATCACAGCACTGTCCACCGCGAGCGCGTAGCGGCGCCACGAGAGCGTGTCTTCGGAAGAGTCTGTCAGCTCCGAGACGAGTTCTGTGTCCACAACAGCCAGGGTGAGGGAACGTGGAGGCGAGTGCACCTCCCGGTCTGTGGGAAGCTCTACCGGCGAGACGCACCCGCTCAGCCATATCCCTACGAGGAATCCAAGCGCGTTAGCGACCCAGCGTGATGCCATAGCTCAGTCCCAGTTTGCGCGTGACGAACCACCGCTGGTCAAAACGATAGAGCAGCACAGTGCCCTCTACCCCGACGAGGGCATAAGCGGTTGACCCTATGGGGAACTCTGCTCCGAGCCATATTTTGCCCAGAGGGCCGATGAGCGTTCCACCCAGCGTTGTCCGAGTAAACGGTGAGAGCCGTTCAGGGAACAAAGTCCAGTGGTGAGAGAGCCCTGCCCACAGGAGGGTTGGGCGCTGCCGGTAGAGTGTGCCCGTGCGGCTGGAGAACTCTTGGGGGAAGGCTTCGCTGCCGACTTCAACACCGAGGGCGTGCTGTGCGGAAATGCTCGCGTAGAGTCCGCCGGCAAAGTCGTGTAACCCAAGTGGAGCTCGGCTGGGAAGCGACACATCGGGAGAATTGATTTCCCAAGCGCCAAGGGAACGTACGCTCAGCCGAATTGGAGCATGGTCTGCTGCTGGTGTGGGGAATACCCGTCCTGGCAGCCTCGGGAGAAGCGCCCAGTCACGGAGGGGTGTTGGGGTGAGGTCGATTGCCCGAGGCTGCGCAGGTTCTACGCGCTCGGTAGGTTCAGGAGCAAGAGCAGGGGCAGGTTCGGCAGCAATGCTGGCCAGCGCAGCAGGTTGGTGGTGCATTTGGTGTCGTACTGTGGTGGGAGTGCGATGCTGGGATGGTGGGGCAGGGATGACCATTTGCACGTCCGGAGGTGTTGGGAAGAGAGCCGGTGTTTCTGGTGTTGGTGCAGCAGTTCTCTGAACAGGCAGCAGTAGGAAGGACAGTGCCGTTAGGGCAGAGCCGAGGATGGCCGAGAGCGTTGCGAGCACCCACGGACGCCGTTGCCAGAAGGAGCTCTTCTGTAGGCCGATGCGCTGTAGCACCGACTCCTCTACCACTGCAGGTGCGTACAGTTGCTCCTGCGGCAGAAGGCGATTCAATACCAGTACCTGCCGGAAAGCTGTCCGAAGCTCTTCATCTGTAGCCAAGGCCCAGAACAGAGCTTCCTCGTGCTCGGGAGGGAGCGGTTCGCCCTCCAGGAGCTGGTGGAGCTGCAGCAGATATTCGTCGCGAGTCATGGCTATCTCCTGCTCACGGTTGTCAACGAGATGACCGAAGCTCTTCTATGTACGGCGCCAAAAGCTGGCGCAACTTTTCCTTGGCTCGGAAGACACGGACTTTGACCGCTGTTTCGCTGGCACCGACCAATTCGGCGATTTCTGCGTAGGAGAGTCCAACCTGTTCACGGAGTATCAGTGCTTCCCGGTACTCGGAGGGAAGCTTGGTGATAGCGTCCTGAAGCAGGCGGTGGAGCTCTGCCTGCTCTGCTTGTGTTGCAGGCGAGGAAGCCGCGGCGGTGCCGTGGAGCTCCTCGTCAAATTCCACAGCGGGACGATTGTCCCGCTTGAAGTTGAGGCACAGGTTCCGGGCAATGCGCAGTAAGAATGCTGGCACATTGGTCATCATCCGCTCCTGCTGAGTGCTCTGCCAAAAGCGGACGAAAGTCTCTTGCAAAACATCCTGGGCGTCATACCGACTACCCAGGATGCGGGCGCAGTAGCCGTAGATGCGGTGAGCATAGCGGGCATAGAGCTCCCGAAAGGCTGCTTCCGCCTGCTTGCGGTTTGCTGAGCGCAGCAAGACATAGAGCTCCTCAGCGGTTCGGTTAGCAAGCTCTCGTCCCATGGCGCCGGTAGTAACCCAGCGGTGGAGCAATCCGTTACGGCAAAAGTACAGGCTTTCGCCGTACACCCGGTCCCTGGGTAGCGCTGTAATTTCGCAAACTTGCAACGCTGGTCGCTACTTCATGGCTTTCTGCCGACGGACATCCCGCGCGCCTCTCCCTCGGCTCGTTCTCACGCTGGGATGGATAAGCCTGTTGACCGACGTTGCCAGCGAGATGCTCTACCCTGTTGTCCCTCTGTTTCTGGTCTACACCGCTGGAGCCTCGCTGGTGACCGTTGGACTGATTGAGGGAATTGCGGAGGCAACGGCAGGGCTTCTCAAAGGAGTAGCTGGGCGACTTTCAGATTGGCTTGGACGTCGGCGGGAATTCGTTGTCGTCGGTTACGCTATCTCCGGGCTTGTGAAGCCACTGCCGGGAATTGTGCCCGTGTGGCATATGGTGTTGGTAGCGAAGGTGCTGGATCGGATTGGGAAGGGCTTGCGCACGGCGCCGCGCGATGCTCTGCTGGCAACGGCAGTCCCACAGTCCGAGTACGGTCGGGCATTTGGCTTCCACAGGGCTATGGACACGCTCGGGGCAGTGCTCGGTCCGGTCGTGGCACTTGTGTGGTTGTCGCTTGCTCCGGGAGCGTATCGGGAGGTGTTTCTGCTGACGTGTGTGCCATCGGCCTTCGCTATCGGGTTAGCCTTGATGCTTCGGGAGCCCGCATCGGAGGCACCTGTAAAGGTATCCGGGGGCGACCGTTCACGGCTGGAGGCACCGTTTTGGCACGTAGTGGCTGGATGGGCTCTGTTCAGCCTGGGTTTCCCAGGTATGGCGTTTGTGGTGCTGCGCCTTCGGACGGATATGCTGTCCGATGTCGCAGCGTTAGGGAGTTACATTGTCTATAACGCTGCGTATGCAGCAGCCGCAGAGCCAATTGGGCGTCTGTCTGACAGGATAGGTTATAAGCCGGTGGCACTGTGTGGCATGGGCTTGTGTGCTATAGGGTGTGCCCTCCTTGCTCTGGACCTGCGGTCGGGATGGTGGCACAGTGTTGCGGTGCCGCTCCTTGTGGGTGTTGGGGTTGCTGGGACAGAGACCGTTGTTCGGGCGTGGATTGGAGGGCTTGTAGGGGTTGCTGTCCGTGGGACAGCGTTTGGGATGGCAACGGCGGTGACGAGCCTTGCTGCTTTAGCAGCAGGGGTGCTTGCTGGCTGGTTGTGGGAAGTCGGTGGAAAGACGGCGCCGTTTCTGTGGGCGAGTGCTGCTATCACTGCTGCGGGAGGTATCCTTGCGACTGTACCACGAGGTCGGGGGTAAGCGATGCTGAAGGAACTGCTCAAGCCGGAAATTCAGGAACTCTTGGAACAACGTCGCTGGAACGAGCTCCGGGAAGCCCTTGCAGATTGGTCTGCCCCGGAAATTGCTGAACTCCTGTTGGACTTGGACAAAAGCGAGCGTGTACTGCTCTTTCGAGCACTCCCACGCTGGCTGGCAGCCGAGGTCTTTTCTTACCTGGAGCCGGCACAGCAGGACGCTCTGCTCCAGGAGCTGACCGATCAGGAGACACGCGAACTGCTGCGTCGTCTGAGCCCTGACGATCGCACGGCGCTCTTGGAAGAGGTGCCGGCAGCCGTTACCCGGCGTCTTCTGGCGTTGCTGGATCCGGAGGACTTCCGGGAAGCCAGCTTCCTGCTGGGGTTCCCGGAGCAGAGCGTTGGACGCTTGATGACTCCAGATTTCATTGCCCTCCGCCCCTACTGGACTGTGCGGGAAGCTCTGGAGTATATCCGCCGCTACGGGCAGGATAGCGAGACGCTCAACCACCTCTACGTCACCGACGATGAGGGGCACTTGCTGGGTGAGCTCCCACTGCGGGCCCTTGTCTTGGCTGAAGAGTCCGCAGTGATTGCCGACATCATGAACTACTCCGTAGTGAGCCTCTCTGCGTTCGACGACCGGGAGAGCGCTGTTCACGCCATGCAGAAGTACGACCTGCCCGTGCTGCCGGTAGTGGATTCCGATGGTGTCCTCTTGGGCATCGTTACCTTTGACGACGTCATGGACGTTTCCGAGGAGGAGGTGACAGAAGACTTCCAGAAAATCAGCGCGGTGGCGCCGATAGAGATATCTTACCGTGAGGCGACGGTGTGGCGCTTGTGGCGCCGCCGGATTGGGTGGTTGCTGCTCCTGTTGGTGTCCGATTTCTTGACAGGAACGGTGATAGCTACCTACGAGCACGCCATTCAGAGCGTCATTGCGCTGTCGTTCTTCATCCCCATTATCATCGGCACAGGTGGCAATGTTGCCACGCAGTCCTCAACGCTGATCATTCGCGCGCTTGCCCTGCGCGAGATCGGTCCGGCTGATTGGTTTCGGGTCTTTCTGAAAGAGCTGGCGGTGAGCATACTGCTAGGAAGTGTGCTGGCCTTGGTAGTATGGCTGCGTGGCTTCTTCTGGCGTGGGGGACCAGAGGTTGCCCTCGTGGTTGGATTGAGCATGTTGTTTATCACGATGTGGTCCAACGCCGTTGCGGCGCTCTTCCCGATAGCAGCAAAGCGTGTCGGAATAGACCCGGCAGTTATCTCCGGACCCTTCTTGACGACGTTTATTGACGTGACGGGCTTGCTCATTTACTTCAACGTCGCAGAGCTCATGCTGGGAATCCGGGCATAGTACGGTAGGGTGCGGAGGGGATTGGAAAGCACACCGGGCGTGGTGAGGGGAAAGCCTATTTTCGCAACCGAGCGGACACAGGATGGCAATGGCGGAGCGGCGTCTACTACAGCCAGAGCGGCTCCCTGAGGATGAGCAAGAGCTGCAGCTGCGCCCACAGAGTTTTTCCGAGTTCATCGGGCAACGGACGGTGGTGGAGAATTTGCGTGTCTTCGTTGCGGCTGCTCGCCAGCGTGGGGAGTCGTTGGACCACGTCCTACTGACAGGTCCACCTGGGCTGGGGAAGACGACGCTGGCGGGCATCATTGCCCGCGAGATGGGGGTGCAGTTCCGCTCTGTGTCAGGGCCGATTCTGGAGCGTCCGGGAGATTTGGCAGGGTTGCTTACAACGGTGCCAGAAGGCACGGTTGTGCTCATTGACGAAATCCATCGCCTTCCGGCGGTGGTGGAGGAGTACCTCTATGCGGCTATGGAGGACTTCCGGCTAGATATTGTCATCGATGCTGGGCCGGCGGCACGCTCGGTGCAACTGCGCCTGCCGCGCTTTACTCTCGTTGGAGCAACGACGCGGCAAGGGTTGTTGAGTGCGCCACTGCGGTCACGCTTCGGCATTGCGGCACGGTTGGATTACTACAGTTGCGAGGAACTCTGCGCCATTGTGCAGCGCTCGGCTCGGATACTGAATGTGCCCATAGAGGAAGAGGGGGCCTGGGAAATTGCCCGCCGTTCGCGGGGAACGCCGCGCATAGCCAACCGCTTGCTTCGCCGGACTCGGGACTTCGCTCAGGTCAAGGGGACTGGCGTTATCACCGCTGAAATTGCCCGAATTGCTCTGGAGGCGTTGGAGGTGGATGAATTCGGGCTGGACGAGATGGACAAGCGCATTTTGCTCACCATCATCGAGAAGTTCGGCGGTGGTCCAGTTGGACTCAACACGATTGCAGTCGCGGTCGGCGAAGAGCCTGACACGATTGAAGAAGTCTACGAGCCCTTCCTTATCCAGCAAGGCTTCCTACGGCGGACACCGCGGGGACGCGAAGCCACAGAGCTAGCGTACCGCCATTTCGGTGTACACCGGGATTCCAGCACGCAGCAGCGGCTGTTTGAGTGACCATGTTTAGCGTGTGGGAGCAAGCGGAGTTACTGCACGCTGATATTGTCGTCGTTGGCGGGGGTGTTATCGGGTTGTGGACGGCATTGGAGTGTTGCCGTCGGTATCCGAGCCGGCAAGTGGTTGTGCTGGAGCGAGCTGTCCTCCCATTGGGGGCCAGTACGCGCAATGCTGGCTTTGCTACCGTGGGTACGGTCGGGGAAGCTGTGGAGCATGCCCGGATAGTCGGCGCTGAGCGGGTAGCCGCTCTCATCCTGGAACGCTGGCTGGGTTTGCAGCAGTGGCGGCATGAATTCGGCGACCAGGCGCTGGGCTACGAGCAGGTGGGCGGCTACGAGCTGGTCTTCCAGGGGGAGGAACACCTGTGCGCTGCTGTAGACCAGTGGAACGAGCTCCTGCGAGGAACGGTCAAGGAGCCGTTCTTTCAGGAGCGACCCGAACTGGCACAGGCATGGGCCGCTGCGCAGGTGGTCAGCGTCATTGCTAATCCCCATGATGGGGCGCTCCATCCGGGAAAGATGCTGCGGCAGCTCCAGCGAAGGGTGATGCAGTACGGGAGCCTACTGTGGTACGGTGCTCCGGTGGAGGCTGTCGAGCCGACCCCGGAGGGCGTGTCGGTGGCAGTGTGGGATAGTGTTGCCAAGCGGCTCTTGGACATCCGGGCGCAGGTTGTGGCTGTGTGCGCCAATGCCTGGATCCCTGAATTGGTGCCCCAGGTCCATGACATTCGTCCAGCGCGAGGGCAAGTGTTGTTGACGGCTCCCGTTACTCGGGCACCGTTCCCTGCGGGGACCTACCATTTCCACGCCGGCTACTACTACTTCCGCTGGGTTGGGAACCGGCTGCTCTTTGGAGGTGGGCGGCACCGGGCAATGCACGAGGAGGAGACGCATGAGTTTGCGCTCAATCCAGCGTTACAGCGCCATTTGGAAGAGGTGCTGCGGACCCTCCTGCTTCCGGGCGAGGACGTTGCTGTTGAGCGGCGCTGGTGTGGCATTATGGGCATGCGAGCCGATAAACTCCCGCGGGTAGAACAAGCTGGCGAGCGCGTCGTCATTGGCTTCGGGTGCAACGGTATGGGGTTAGCATTAGCCCCGCGGATTGGGGCGCAGGTTGCGGCACTCCTCGGCGAGTGGCTCGGCTGATGCTGCCCTCCGTTTTGAGCAAACTCCCTAAAATTGCGCCACCGCAGGATGCCAACGTAGCTCAGCTGGTAGAGCAGCTCACTCGTAATGAGCAGGTCGTGGGTTCGAGTCCCACCGTTGGCTCTCCAGGGGGCGTGGAGTTAGAGGCTTCTCCAGCACAACCACGCAACGAGAGCGAGTAGACCGTACGCCACCAAGCTCGCTCGCGGGGCAGCCGATGACCACAATTTCAGAGCCGAGCCCAGCGAACGCTTAGGGGTAAACCGTACGCCGGAGGCATCAACGAAAGCGAACAGCTCATCTAACAGCAGGTGGCTGGCAAAGCCCAGTGCTGCCGAAGCCGCCAGTACAGCGCGGGTCGATACGGAGCTTTCCGGAAAGCCTGCGAAGATGAGTCCACCCCAGATAAGGCAGGCTGGGATGCTGTGGACCATCCCACGGTGCACAGTTGTCATTGCCAGCAGTGTGCGAATACCCCACCGGGCAAGCCAGAAAAGGGCTATCGTCAGCCCAACGGAGCCAATTCCAGACAGTGTCAACCCCACAATGCGGGAAACCATCAGCACTACCAGGAGAGCTCCCGTGCTGAAGACAAACTCGGCGAAGCGGCTGTGAGGGTGGTCTATGTCGGGGACAACGCCGCCGACAGCGCAGAGAACGGTTGCTGCGGCAGCTTCCTGCCATGGCAGGGACAGTTGCTCAGCGGCAAAAGCACCGCATCCGATGCCCAATGCCAGTGAGACTGCCAGGTGTTGTTCAAAGCGTGCCATGGGAGCGCCACAGATGGCGGATCTCTTCCGGGCGTACTGGCTCCCCGCGGCTGAGGCGTTTGAGGATGCAGAGATTGAGTCTATCGGCGGTGTCGTCAGCGCTTTTCGGAGTTTCAGCAATCATGGGGATGTTGTGCCAGCGTGGGTCGTTCATGAGGCGGGCAAAGCATTCTATGCCGCAGTATCCCAATCCGATGTGGGTGTGGCGGTCGCGGCGGCGTCCAGCAGGGTAGAGGCTATCGTTGAGGTGGAGAACCCGAAGGCGCTCGCTTCCCAGAAGCTGGCTGAACCGGCTCCAGAAGGCATCGTAGCCCTCATCGGTATCTAACCGATAGCCGGCAGCGAGCGCGTGGCATGTATCTACGCAGATCCCGAGCCGCTCAGGTACTGTGCAGAGCTCTACGATTGCCGCCAACTCTTCCAGGGAGTAGCCAAGGCTGTTGCCTTGGCCGGCGGTCAACTCTATGCACAGAATCGGGGTGCTGTTGTGGGCAACGTACGACAGCACTTCAGCAGCCCAGTGCAGACCGTTACGGCGTTCTTCAGCGGGGCAACTGCCAGGATGGAGAACCACAAGCTCTATGCCCAACTGCTGGCATCGGTGGCATTCTGCTTCCAGAGCAGCAACACTTTTACGGCGCAGCTCTGCGTTCGGCGAGGCAATATTCAGCAGGTATCCAGCGTGGGCAACAACGGCTGCAATGCCAGTTTCCTGGCAGGCGCGGCGGAACGTTGCAGCGGTTTCACCCTCAACGCTGTTCAGTGCCCACTGCCGGGCATTTGCCGTAAAGAGTTGGAAAGCGGTACAGCCCAGTTGCTGAGCCCGGTACACTGCCTGCGGGAGCCCACCGGCAGTGCTAACGTGGACGCCAATGAGGTGCCGTGCTTCCATTCCAGGGCAGAAGACGACACGCGGGCACCCTTGTATTTTTGCTCGTACCGCAGCAGACGGTGGGGATGAGCTGGGAATTGCTCCAGACAGCTTTTTCCGGCGATGCCGTCAAGCTCTTCCGCGGGCGCCGACATCGGGACCACCGCGGCTGGCTCCAGGAGGTCTTCCGTGCCGATGAACTCCGGCGGTGGGAGGTACCCGAAGTGTTTGTGCAAGTGAACCACTCCCGCTCGCGCCGCGGGGTGTTGCGCGGGCTCCATTTCCAGTATGACCCGCCTATGGGTAAGTTGCTGCGGGTTGTGCGAGGGCGGGCGTTTGTGGTTGAGGTGGATGTTCGTGTGGATTCGCCGACCTTTGGTCAGTGGTGGAGCGTTGAGCTCTCCGCGCGTGAGCCGTTGCTGGTATGGATTGCACCGGGGATTGCCAATGGCTTCTGCGCCTTGACGTCGGTGGTGGAGGTAGAGTACCTCTGCACAGCTCTGTACAATCCCGCCGGCGAAGTAGCTCTGCGCTGGGATGACCCTGAGCTTGGTATCCCGTGGCCGGTTACGACTCCAATTCTCTCTGCTCGTGACCAGGCGGGGTTGACACTGCAGCAGTGGCGCCTCCATCCGGCGGCGCGGGGGGTTCGGAATCACGCGCAGGGGGAAAGCGGAATTCCACGACCTTGACCTGCTGCAGAGCCTGTTCCAGGAGCTCCTCCAGGGGTAGCCGGGACTCTAGCTCCAGCACCGTTTCCGGGTCGGAACGGGTTGCCGAATGGCGAGCCACGAAGAGGCTACAGCAGTCTTCGTCGGGCTGGATAGAGATGTCGTAGGTGCCTATCTGGCGAGCCTGTGCGATGATTTCCTGCTTGGACATTCCGATGAGAGGGCGGAGAATCGGCAACGTTGTCGCAGCACTGATGGTTGCCAAGTTATCCAGCGTCTGCGAGCTGACCTGTCCCAGGCTTTCGCCAGTGACCAAAGCCTTTGCACCGTAGCGCCGAGCAAGGCGTTCTGCCAGCCGGAACATGAAGCGCCGGTAGAGGATAACGCGATACGACGGCGGCGCCTGCACGACGACATGCTGTTGGTATTCTGCCAGCGGCGCAAACAGCAGGCGGGAGCGGTATTGGTAGCGTGTCAACAGCTCCACGAGTGCACGCGCCTTTTCCTGTGAGCGGGTTGAAACCAGGGGGAAGCTGTGGAAGTGCAGGAAGTCCACATGGCATCCTCGCAGCATCATCCGCCAGGAGGCAACCGGAGAGTCAATACCGCCGGAGAGCAGCGCCAACACGTGCCCGCTGACCCCAACAGGGAGCCCACCCAAGCCCGGTGTGCGTTCGGTGGCAACGTAGAAGCCATCGGGGAGGAGACGGACCCACACCACCCGTTCGGGCTCCGTCAGGTTGACCCGCGCTCCCGTCCGCTCGGCAACGTAGGCTCCCAGCCGGCGTTCAATCTCGGAGGATGACAGGGGAAAGCGCTTCTCCGTGCGCTTACAGCGGACCGCAAAGGAGGCAAAAGGCGGAGTGGTCTGAAGGACATAGTCGGTTGCCTCTTGAAGCCCTTCCCAAGAGAGCGGCGCCCAAATGGCGGGGCTGACGTACTCAATGCCGATAACAGAGAGCAACCGCCTGTAGACCTGCTCACGATCGGCAGCAGAGCAGTGTACCCGCACGTGCATCGGTGGCACGTAGTGGCAGGTTGCCTCTATGCCGCCGAGCGCGCGCCGGAGGTTCCGCAACGCCGTCTGCAGGAACAGGCGGCGGTTGTTGCCCTTGAGGGCGATTTCATGGAAGAGCCCGACGACGAACACAGGTGTTGGCTTACTCGGCATAGCAACGCAGTGCTAGCTGTGCACACAGAGAGCCAGCATCAGCTGCTGGTTGGAGCTCTTGCAGTGTGCCCCAGCGCCATGTGGAGTAGAGCGTGACATCGCTCGACGCTGACCGTGGCGGCAGGGAAGGTGCTGGCACTGGGAGTACAGCTTCGTACAGCCGCATGCGAAGGCGGTACGTGGGGCGCTGCTGTTCGCCTTCGCAGCAGAAACGTGCCACCGTGGGCTCAATCCCCAACTTGGTCCGGAATAGCCGCTCCAGAGCCTCTCTGTCCGTTTCGCCCGCTCGGAGAGAGACAGCAGGCAACCCCCAGACGCCAGGTAGTTCGGGGTCATCCTCTGGTCGTTGGACCAGCAGGATTTTGCCCGCTGCCACGGGCGAGCGCAGCACAACGGCGATGCTCTCTTTGAGCGCGGTGTTGTCCATCGTGTGTGACGGGCTTCTGTCAGCGCGTACTATGGACGTATGTTGGCTCCGGCACGGTTGTTGCGGCAGCATGGCGCCCGATGTTGAGCAGCGTGCCAATAGCGGCTGCTGTGAAGAAGACAGAGCTCCCTCCGTAGCTCAGCAGCGGAAGTGGCACGCCCGTGACGGGCAGGAGACCTGTTGCCACTCCCATGTGCACCAGAGCGGAGAGACCGAGCGCAACTACGATGCAGAGGGCTGCTGCGTACCCGAATCCGTCCGGAGCTCGCCGGGCAATCCGTATCCCGCGCCACACCAGGAAGAGAAACGCCCCAAGGACGAGGGTTGTCCCCACGAGCCCATACTCTTCGCCGATGATGGCGAAGACAAAGTCGCCGTACGCTTCTGGCAAGAAGAACTCGCGCTGCACGCTCTGCCCAGGTCCAACACCGAACAGCCCACCATGCCCGAAGGCAATCAGCGACTGGCGCACCTGGTAGGATGCCTCGCCTTGCCAGAGGTTCCAGAACGACAGAAGGCGCTGCAGCCGATAGGGCGCCATCACAGTGTAGATGCCGAAGGCAATGCCTCCCAGGGTAGCAAGCACTCCGAGGGTGCGCGCACGGACGCCGGAAACAGCCAATGCAACGAAACTTACAACAGCAATCAAGCCGGCTGCTGAAGCATTGGGCTGAGCCGCTACCAGCGCACAGCACAGGAGGAGCCATAGCACAGCGCGACGCACTTCCTGGTGGCGAAGCGTTAGCTCGCCTTCGGTGCTGAGAAGCCGTCCGGCGAGCGCCAACGGCAGTGCGAACTTGACGAACTCTGACGGCTGGAAGCGAAATGGACCCAGTTGCAGCCAGCGAGCCGCTCCTTTGACGGGTTCAGCCAACAGGAGCGTGAGCAGGAGCAGTCCTCCTGCTATCCACGGCAGCAGCCGGGCACCACGCTGCCAAAGGTGGTAGTCAACGTGCATGAGCACGACGACAACGGCTATACTGAAGACGGCTCGCACAGCTTGCCGCCAGAAGAAATAGTGGCTGGACCCAAACTTCCACGCCGCCACAGACGCGCTGGCGCTGTAGACCAGGGCGACGCTAAACAGCAGCAGACCCACCACAGTCAGCAGCAGTAGCCAATCGATGGGAGCGTCCTTCCACGGTCGGCGGTAGGGCATGGGGATTACTCCGCCGGGTGCTGTTCCAGCAGCTTGAGGAATTCCGCTTCCTCCAGCAGAGGGATACCCAGCTCCTGTGCCTTGCGCAGCTTGGAGCCGGGGCGAGCGCCGACGATGAGGTAATCCGTCCGCCGGCTGACCGTATCGGTGACACGTCCGCCACGGGCTTCAATTGCACGGCGTGCCTGTTCGCGGGTCATTGCCGAAAGCTCCCCAGTGAGGACGAAGGTCTTTCCGGCAAAGAACCCCGTGGTCAACCGAGGTGTGGGGCGTTCTGCAGCGAAGCGGAGACCGGCGCGGCGGAGCCGCTCCAGAATCTGCCGGTTGTGCTCGTCGCGGAAGAAGCGATACACAGAATCGGCAATCCGTTCACCAACGCCGTGGACGCCCATGAGCTCTTCCCTGGATGCGCTGGCTAAGGCATCTATGCTGGGGAACGCCTCTGCCAGAATCTTGGCTGTTTCTTCCCCCACGAAGCGAATGCCCAGGGCAAAGAGGACACGGTGGTAGGGCTGCTGCTTACTGGCTTCAATGGCAGCGAGGAGCTTCTCGGTCTTCCTCTCGCCCCATCCTTCCAGGGCAGTGAGCGCGCGGCGATGGCGGTGCAGGTCGTAAATATCGGCAATGTTGCGGAGGAAGCCAGCGCTGACGAGCTGGTCAACTACGCGCTCGCCCATGCCCTCAATGTCCATAGCGCGGCGGGAAGCAAAGTGCTCAATGCGCCGCCGGATTTGCCATGGGCACTCCGGATGGTCGCAGTAGTAATCAACCTCACCAGGCGGGCGGTAGAGCGGCTGCCGGTTCGGACATGGGCAGATCGTTGGGAACACGTACGGCTCGGCTTTGGGTGGGCGCTTGTCACGGACCACAGCGGTGATTTTGGGAATGACCTCTCCACCCTTCTCCACAACGACCGTGTCCCCAATGCGGAGGTCCAGCTTCGCAATGTAGTCGGCATTGTGGAGTGTGGCACGGCTAATCGTTGAGCCAGCCAGAAACACCGGTTCCAGCTCGGCAACGGGGGTGACTTTACCGGTGCGACCGACCTGGAGAACGATGTCCTTCAGCACCGTGGTTGCCTTCTTGGCTTCGTACTTGTATGCGATTGCCCAGCGTGGGGAGCGCGCAGCAGCGCCCAACTGGCGTTGCTGGCGGAGCGAGTCTACCTTGAGCACGATGCCGTCAATTTGGAAGGGGAGCCGCTCGCGGGCGTCTTCCCAGTAGTCAATGTAGGCGAACACTTCGTCCAGCGTAGCGCACACCTTCCAGTGTGGGTCGGTTGGGAAGCCCATCTGGCGGAGCAGGCGCAGATTTTCGCTTTGGTACTCCAGCTCAACTTCGTCGGTGAGCAGGTAGTAACAGACCAAGCGAAGCGGGCGTTTGGCAACCTCGCTGGGGTCTAAGAGCTTGAGCGTTCCAGCAGCCAGGTTGCGAGGGTTAGCAAAGGGGCGTTCTCCGGCTTCTTCGCGTTCGCGGTTGAGGCGGAGGAAGTCCTCTATGAGGATGTAGACTTCGCCCCGGACTTCAAAGTTGCGCAGTGGCACACCATGGTACTCCACAGTACGGACTCGCAAGGGCAGGCTGCGGATAGTGCGGAGGTTTTGGGTGATGTCGTCCCCGGTGTAGCCATCGCCTCGGCTAGCTCCCAGTACGAAGGTGCCGTCTTGGTAGTGCAGGCTGACAGAAACGCCATCGTACTTGAGTTCGGCAACGTACCGGTAGGGTTCCCCACCGAGGGCTTCGCGGACGCGGCGGTCGAATTCGCGCACGTCCTCGCGTGTATACGTGTTGTCCAGCGAGAGCATGGGCACGCGGTGCTGCACGTGCGGGAACTCCTTGAGGGGTTCGCCGCTGACCCGCTGTGTAGGAGAATCCGGCGTGATGAACTCCGGGAACTCAGCCTCCAGTTGCTTGAGCTCGTGGAAGAGGGCGTCGTACTCGCGGTCGGAAATCCGCGGCTGGGCTTCCACGTAGTAGTAGTAGTCGTGCAGGCGGATGAGCTCGCGGAGCTCTTGAATCCGCTTCTGCGCCCATCGGCGGCGCTGCTCCTGCTTCGGCTGCGATGGTTGTGCTGAGTCGTCGGCAAGGAACGACAACTGCTCTCCCATTTCCAGCGCGCTGGGGGTGGCACAGCTACCAAAAATACAGCACCCTACCCGTTCGCCGTATGGTTGGGGATAGGCGGCGGGGGCAGTGTATTTTTGTGCTCGCCATGGAGCCAATCCGTTTCATCGGACATTGGACGCTCCGCTTTCTCGGCGGCTTGGGGCGTGTGCTGGTGTTGCTGGGCAGTACGTTGGCATACCTGCCGCGCATCCCCAAGGACTGGCGGCTGGTTGTCCGGCAGATGGCGGTTTTTGGGGCAGATTCCCTCCCGTTGGTGCTGCTTATCGGAGGCTTTACGGGAGCAATCGCGGCGCTGCAAGCCACGAACTTGTTTGACAAGTTCAACCTCTTGGCGCTGGCACGCCCGTACTTGGGGAGCTCAATCGCGACGGTTGTGTTCACGGAATTGACCCCTGTACTGACAGCGCTCGTCATTGCCGGTCGGGTTGGTGGGGCAATTGCTGCCCAGTTGGGGACGATGGCGGTCTCGGAGCAGTTGGATGCGCTGGAGATTATGGCAATAGACCGCAACCGCTACTTGGGCATGCCGCGCGTGGTTGCAGCCATCACGATGATGCCGGTGTTAGCAGTCTTTTCGAACGCCGTGGCAATCGTTGGAGCGCTGGTACTGACGACACTCAAGTTTGACGTCACGCCAGAGCTGTTCCTTGACTCCATCCAGCGCTTCTTCCGCACCTCGGAGGTCGTGCTTGGATTGGTCAAGTCGGCAGTCTTTGGAGCGGTGACAGCGCTTATCGGCTGTGCGGAAGGCTTTGCCACTACCGGCGGTGCTGAAGGGGTTGGACGGAGCACCGTTCGGGCATTTACGACGTCAGCGGCAGCTATCCTGGTCCTGGATGCCCTCTTCGGGTATGTGCTGTAGAGGCACGTGTGCTGGGGATGACGAGCGACGAGCGTAAGTATCCTCCGCTCCCACGGGTGCGCCATCATGGGAGCGCATATCTTTACATCCCGCTCCGGCAGTTACGTATTCGCCCGCCAGGGTATCCGCCGGTTCCCGAACGGATTGACTGGCACGAGCTCTTTGCCAATGGAAAGCCGCCGGTCAATCTGGATGTCGGCTGTGGGGAAGGAAGCTTCTTGCGGGAGTTTGCCCGGCTCCATCCGGACGAGAACATCTTGGGGCTGGAGGTCCGCAAAGTCCTTGTGGACTGGCTCTCGGAAGTTATCCGCCGGGAATGCCTTCCGAACGCTGCCGTGCTCTGGTACAGTGTCGTCAATGGTTTGCCGTTTCTGCAGGACAGCAGCATCGCACGCATCTTCTACCTCTTCCCCGACCCCTGGCCGAAGAAGCGACACCACAAGCGGCGGGCGCTCACCCCATTTGTAGTGCAAGAGTTTGCTCGTGTCCTGCATCCGGATGGTGTGCTCTACGTTGCAACGGACTTTCTCCCGCTGGATGAATACCACCGCCAGGTGTTGGCGGAGTCTGGGGAGTTTGAGTGCGAGGACGTCACCGATGATGCGGCATGGGGGCTTCCCCTGACAGACCGCGAGAGTGCCTGCCGGCGCAATGGCATTCCGTACGTCCGCATGCGCTGCTGGAAGCGATGCCGACAGTCCTCACACCGGAGCTAATTCTGCTGGCATACCAGCACGGCTATTTCCCGATGGCGGAACCGAGCACCGGGGAGATAAGCTTCTACTCGCCCGACCCGCGGGCTATCATCCCGCTGGATGGAGTGCGTATTCCGCGCTCGCTCCGGCAGACAATTCGCAAAGGCATCTACGAAATCCGCATCAATACTGCCTTTGAAGCCGTAATCCGAGGCTGTGCGGACCGCCCGAATTCATGGATTTCCGAAGAGCTCATCGCTGCTTATACGGAGTTGCACTCCATGGGCTTTGCCCATTCGGTAGAAGCCTGGCACAACGGCTGCCTGGTCGGTGGGCTCTACGGAGTAGCGCTCGGAGGCGCATTTTTCGGGGAGTCCATGTTTACCCGCATGCGGGATGCTTCGAAGGTAGCGTTTGTGGCACTGGTAGAACGGTTGCGTGCGCGCGGCTTTGTGCTCTTGGATGCCCAGTACATCAATCCCCACACCCAGCGGCTGGGAGCAATTGAAATCCCGCGGACAGAGTACCTCCGCCGCCTCTGGGAGGCACTACGGCTCCGGTGTTGCTTTACCGATGACTAAGGCAGCCAACGGGGCCGGAACCGCCAGCGGGGAAGTAGTGGGCGTTCTCGCTGCCAGTGCAGTCCAGGCAGAGACCACGCGGCGAAATTAGCCCCAACGAGGTTCTCCGGTACGTACTCGCCGTAGACTGAACCCAGCCAACGAGCCTCGCGGAGGCTGTCACTGGTGAAGAGCAACTCGATGCGGTCTGCGCTATGGCGGAAGAGCCCGTCGGGAGTACCTTCGGCAGTGCGGTGGCAGTAGAGGCTGCGAGCGCTTCCCAAGGCACGGAGATAAGTGAGGGTGTCGCCGTCGCGGGAGAGCACGATCGTGTCGGCACGGAGTTGGTGAGTCCGAGGAGGAAAGTCGGTCCTGATCCGAAGCCGCGCCTGCTGGAAACAGAAGAGCTGCTGTAGCTGCCCTCCGGACTGGTGGACAACGATGCTATCGCCGGTCATTTCTGCGGAGCTGTACCAGAGCATGGGAGCACCGTACAGCCGCACGAGTCCGGAAGAGTTGTCCCACACGAGACTGTCCGCTCTGGCTGCCCAGAGGGTATCGCGCACGAGCGTAACGGAATCCACCGCCTGCAAGAGCTGCAGCTCACTATGCCGGTAGAGATAGGCGGCGGCAGCGGTGAGCCAAATCGTGTCGGAGGATGCCGTGTCCGTGCCATGGAGCCGTGCAGTAACAGCACCGAGTAGGGCGACGTACCCGCGACTGGGTTCGTAGAAGAGCGTATCCGCTTCGGCTGCGATGCGATGGTATGGGCTCTCAAGGTAGAGTCCGCCCCAGGCTTCAGCAGCATCGGTAAGGCGGTAGTAGCGCAGCGAATCTGTCCAGAGCTGCAGAGTATCATCTCGGTACTGGACCGCCGTGTAGAAGAGCAGCTCCCGGTGGGGGATGTCGTAGCGCGCCCACCGAGCTTCAATCGAGCGGTTCCCCTGACGCACGGAAGCCCCGCGGTCGGCAACAGCAACACCACGTGCGGCATCGTATACGATGACCGGAGCGCTGATGCGGAGCTCTTCCTGCTCTATGCGGACGTTCCCCCGGAGAATGACGAGCCCCGTTGCCATGTACTGCGCAGCGAACAGGCAGCGCAGATGGGCATTCCCTTGCTGAAGCCAGACATTACCGCTCAGCTCTCGTACCTCGCCACTGTCGGACTGGCGACCGGAAAAGCTGTCGGCATGGTGGAGAATGACCGGCAGAGGAGGACCAACAGGACGCTCATGCTGCGCTATGGCAGCTCCGTAGAGGCAGAGTACAGCAAGGCTCAGGTGTACCCTCACAGGTCCGCGCACAGCTCCTCCAATACCGGTAGTGCCTCACCAGCAACGTAAAAGGAGCCTACAATGAGGCACGGTTCGCCCTTCTGCCACGCTCTATCGACCGCATCGGCGACGCTCCCCACAGGCTCCGCAGCAATCCCGCAGGTGCGGGCAATGGCGCAGAGCTGCTCAGCAGGGAGCGCTCGTTCAGTCTGCGGTGCACAGGCGAAGAGCTCTTGCACATGCGAGGCAAGGAGACGCAGCATGCCCTCAACGTCTTTGTCTGCCATCGCCCCGAAGACGACGTTCCAGTGAACGGCACCGTAGCCGTGGAGCTCCAACGCTTTCAGCAGCGCGGCAATGCCGCCGGGATTGTGGGCAACATCCACGATGACGGGAGGCTGAAGCCGTATGGGCTCTATCCGTGCCCGGAGGGCGCCCCACCGACGTACGTTCCGAACACCTTCTGCGAAGGCTTCATCACTGATGGGAAACTCGTCGGCGAGGAGCTCTCGGACTGCCAGCGCGATGGCAAGATTCCGTTGCTGGTGCTCTCCGGCCAGAGGCAGCACCAGTTCGGAGCCGTTGGGCAGGCGAATATGCTGCTGGAGCTCAGGGGTTGCGGCTATCAACTGGAAATTCGGCTCTGGTACGATGATAGTGCTGGCACCACTCTCTTGCGCCCACCGACAGAGGAGCTCTCGGACGTGCGGGCGCACTTCGCCGATGACGGCAGGGCGCCCCGGTTTGACGATTCCAACCTTCTGCCAGGCGATATCCTCCAGCGTTCTGCCCAGGTAGTCCTGGTGGTCGTAGTCTACGCCCGTAATAACGGCGACGAGAGGCTCTACAACGTTCGTAGCATCGTAGCGCCCTCCCATGCCGACTTCAACAACGGCAACGTCCACTGCGTGGCGGGCAAACAGCGCAAATGCCAAGGCTGTGGTGACCTCAAAGAACGTAGCGCCAACAGCATCGGCTTCGCTCAGGAGCCATGGCAGGAGCTCTACAAGAGAGCTATCATCAACCGGAGCGCCACCGATCTGGATGCGCTCGTTGAAACGGCAGAGGTGAGGCGACGTGTACAATCCGACGCGGTAGCCCTGCGCGTGGAGTGCGGCCGCTACCAAGGCACAGACGCTGCCTTTCCCGTTCGTACCGGTGACGTGGACTATGGGATAGCGCCGGTGTGGGTTGCCGAGAAGCCGCAGGAGGTGCTCTATGCGTTCCAATCCAGGTCGGATGCCGAAGCGGTGGCGTTGGAAGAGTTGGTTCAGCAGTGCAGCGGTATCCATCAGTACCCATCCGAAGCGCAGGAGAGCTTGCAAAGCTTGCGAAATTAGGGCTTCCCGTGGCGAAGAGCTCGCTGGCAAAGTCGTAATTTTGCTTGCCCTTTTGGGCAGGTAGGTCGGCGCGTAGCGCAGCCTGGTAGCGCACTACCTTGGGGTGGTAGGGGTCGTGGGTTCAAATCCCGCCGCGCCGACAACGTGGTAGGCAGCCGGATGCAATTTCCCCTGCAAGACTACGGCTTTGTGCGCCTTGCCGTAGTGTCGCCGCAACTCCGCGTTGCCGATGTGCCGTTCAATACCGACCGTCTTGCGGAGGCACTCCATACCGCGGCTGCTCACGATGCCCATCTGGTGCTCTTTCCGGAGCTGTGCGTGACAGGCTACACGTGTGGCGATCTCTTCTACGAAGCAGCGCTCCGACATGCGGCGTATGAGGCGTTGCTCCATCTGGCGTCGCTGACGCGCGAGTTGCAGCTCGTCGCTGTGGTGGGACTCCCGGTGGAGGCCGCAGGGCGCTTGTTCAACTGTGCAGCAGTGGTTGCTCAGGGGCGGCTCTGCGGCATTGTACCGAAGACGTACTTGCCGAACACAGGCGAATTCTACGAGCGGCGCTGGTTTGCCTCTGAACACGAGCGGAGTACGGATACAGTCGTGCTCGGAGGGGAATCCATCCCGTTCGGAGCTGACCTGCTGTTTGCTGTGGACAACGTGCCGGGTGCGCTCATCGGGGTGGAGATTTGCGAGGACCTGTGGGCGCCCCACCCACCCAGCAGTGACATGGCAGTAGCTGGCGCAACGCTGCTGCTCAACCTTTCTTCCAGCAATGAGGTCTTGGGCAAGGCGGCATACCGACGCTTGTTGGTACAGTCGCAGTCCGGACGGTGTATTGCTGCATACGCTTACGCCTCGGCAGGTGTGTGGGAGTCCACAACAGATATGGTCTTTTCCGGGCACAACCTCGTGGCAGAGAACGGCACACTGCTCGGAGAAGGTCCGCGCTTTTCCTTCCGTCCGGAGCTCCTCCTGGCCGATGTGGATGTGGAGCGTCTTCTCCACGACCGTCTGCAGAACGCTACATTTGCTGTCTCACGGCCCCGGCGAAAGTACCGCATCGTTTCTGTGCGCATTGCCGAGCGTCGGAGCGAGCGGCTCTACCGCCCGCTCTCCAGCACGCCGTTTGTGCCTGCCAGCCCGCAGGAACAGGCACAGCGGGCCGAGGAAATCGTCGCCATCCAGACGCGCGGCTTAGCGCGGCGCTTGCTTCACCTCGGGCAGCGGGTTGGCACTGTGGTAGGCGTCTCGGGCGGTTTGGATTCCACGCTGGCTCTCCTCATCTGTGCTGCTACGATGGACCTGCTGGGGTGGGAGCGTCGGCTTGTCCATGCAGTCTCAATGCCAGGACCTGGCTCCACCCGACGGACACAGCAGAATGCCCAGCGGTTAGCTCGTGCTCTGGGGGCAACGCTCCATGTCATCCCCATCGCAGCGGCGCTCCACCAACATTTGCGTGACCTGGGGCATCCAGAGGAGGTGTACGACGTGACGTACGAAAACGCGCAGGCTCGCGAGCGGACTCAGATTTTGCTGGACTTGGCAAATCAGTTAGGGGCTCTCGCTGTCGGAACTGGCGATTTGTCCGAATTGGCGCTGGGATGGTGCACGTACGGAGGGGACCACCTTTCGTTCTACAACGTCAATGCTGGTATCCCGAAGACGCTGGTCCGCTTTATCGTACAGTGGTGTGCCGACCACCTGTTTTCGGGCGAGGTCTCGGACATCCTGCGTGATATCTGCGCTACTCCGATTTCGCCAGAGCTGGTCCCGCCGGAGCCGGGAGACCGCATCGTGCAGAAGACCGAAGAACTCCTCGGTCCGTTTGAGGTGCACGACTTCGTGCTCTTCTACATGCTGCGGCACCATTTCTCGCCACGCAAAATCTTCCTGCTGGCCTGCCATGCCTTTGAGGGGCGCTATACGGCAGAGCAGCTCCTGCAGTGGATGCGGGTGTTCTACCGTCGCTTTTTCGCTAACCAGTTCAAGCGCTCATGCCTGCCCGATGGACCAAAAGTGGGGACAGTGGCTCTCTCCCCCCGAGGCGATTGGCGTATGCCCAGTGATGCCGAGGCAACGGTGTGGTTGGCAGAAATAGAGCAGCTCCAGCTCTCGGCCCTGTAGCTTACTCCCGCAGAGCCCCACCGAGTACTCCCTGCAGAAACGCCCGCCGGAAGAGTACAAACACCAGCACAGTCGGGACTGCAGCGATTGCCGCCCCTGCCATCAGATGCCCCCAATCCACCGTCTGCTTGCTGATGTAGAATGCCAACCCCACAGGCAGCGTCCGCCGAGCATCCGACTGTGTGAACAGAAACGGGAAGAGGAAGGCGTTCCAATGCGCGATGAAGCTGGTGAGCCCCACCATGAGGAGGACCGGGCGCGCCAGCGGGAGCACAATCCGGAAGAGTATCGTCCACGGACCGGCACCATCCAAGCGAGCGGCGTCTTCAAGGTCCGGGGGTATAGCAGCCATGTACTGGCGCACCATAAAGATGCTCAAGCCGCTCACAAGCCAGGGCAGAATCAGTGCCCAGTACGTATCAATCCAGCCCAGCGCGACGATGAGGCGGTAGAGCGGTAACATCAGCACATGAGCCGGGATGAGCAGCACAGCGAAGACCGATGCCTCCACAAGTGGTTTCCCCCAAAAGCGGTACCGCGCCAGTACGTACCCAGCCATAAACCCCAGAATCACATTCCCTACGGTGATAGCACTGGCAACAATGAGCGAGTTGAGCACGTAGTGTCCGAAACCGCCCGTCTGGAGCAGGTTGAGGTAGTTCTCCACCGTCACTGGAGCCTGAATCAGCTCTCCGAGCGTGCGGTACTGCTCCGGATACCGCCGCAGCGACAGCAGCAGCATCCACCCAAAGGGAAAAAGCATGGCAAGCGCCGTAGTGACAAGCGCCAGGTATAGCGGCAGCTTACCGAGTCGTGTAGAGGCGGTGAGCATCAATGTAGTCCCAGACAGCTTCCGGAAGCACATACCGCACGGAAAGCCCCTGGGCAATCCGCTGCCGAATCTCGGTGGAAGAGATTGCCAGGAGAGGGACATCCAGGATCGTGGCACGCTCTGCCTGCAAGGCAGAGAGGTGTTCAGCAAGCTGTGGAGCAGACACTCCAGGTCGGGGAGCAACACAGAGGAAGACCTGCTGCAACAGCTCCTGCCATCGGTGCCAGAGATGGAATTCCAAGACTTGGTCAGCGCCGACCAGCAGGAACAGTTCCGCTCCGGGGAAACGGTGGCGGAAGTGTGCAACCGTGTCAATCGTATACGAGATGCCGCCCCGTTCCAGTTCGCAGAGCTCCAGTGCAAACCGGGGATGCCCAGCAATAGCTCGTTGCACCATTGCGGCGCGGTGTTCGGCCGCTGCTAACTCGTAGGAGCTAGGCGGTTTCAGAGGTGGCTGTGCTGCTGGGACGAAGTAGCAGCAGTCCAAAGCCATCTGCTCCACGAAGCGGTCTGCAGCGATCAAGTGGGCAATGTGGATGGGGTTGAAACTACCGCCGAAGATGCCGATGCGGGACATTTACAAGCTCGGGACCGCCTTGCCCAAGGGGAAAGCACTCCGCCGGAGCCCGTGGACAACGTTTAGCGGCACGAATGAGCGGTCGGGCTTGCAGCGGGCTTCGAATTCCTCGCGGAACTTGAGCACAAAGCCGCGAACCGCCCATGCGGCAGCATCAGCCAAGGCGCAGATAGTGTTGCCTTCCATTTGGTTGCATACATCCACCAGCACATCCAGGTCGTGCGAGGTGGCATCCCCAGCGACGAGGCGGGCCAGCACCTTCTCCAGCCAACCGCATCCTTCCCGGCATGGTGTGCACTGGCCACACGATTCGTGATGGTAAAAGCGGGCAATCCGCCACGTCACGCGCACAATGTCTGTGTCCTCGTCCATGACAATGATGCCTGCCGTTCCGATGTGTGTCCCCAGTTGTTTGAGGGACTCCTCGTCCATGTGGACGCCCTCAATTTCATCGCCCCGCAGCGGCGGCATAGAGCTTCCACCAGGGATAACGGCTTTGACACGCTTGCCTCCCGGAATCCCGCCGCCGACCTCGAAGAGGAGTTCGGTCAGCAGGGTCCCTGTCGGGAGCTCGTAGACCCCCGGGCGGTTGATGTGCCCGCTCAGCCCGTAGAGAATAGTGCCCGGATGGCCGGGTGCCCCAATCTTTGCGTATTCGGCACCGCCCATGCGGATGATAGCCGGTACAGCGGCGATGGTCTCTACGTTGTTGATTGTCGTCGGCATTCCCCAGAGTCCGCGCTGGGCAGGGAACGGCGGCTTGAAGCGTGGATAGCCGCGCTTTCCTTCAATGGACTCCATCAGCGCCGTCTCTTCACCGCAGATGTAAGCACCCGCGCCCTTGTGCAGGACAATGTCCACACTGTACGAGGTGCCAAACGTTTCTCGCATCCGCTGTCCGACTAACCCACGGTCGTATGCTTCCTTCAGGGCATGTTCCAGTAGGCGATACCACCGGTGGTACTCACCACGGATGTACACGAACGCCTTCGTGATGCCCATAGCGTAGCCGGCAATGAGGATGCCCTCAAGGAGCTGGTGCGGGTTGTATTCCAGAATCTGCCGGTCCTTGAACGAGCCGGGTTCTGATTCGTCGGCATTGACCACAAGGTACTTGGGTTTGTCGGTCTGCTTCGGCATAAAGCTCCATTTGAGCCCGGTGGGGAAACAGGCGCCACCACGTCCGCGCAGCCCCGAGCGCTTGACCTCTTCAATAACCTCGTCCGGAGACATCGTCAGCGCTTTCCGGAACGCCTCGTAGCCGCCATGGCGGAGGTAGACCTCCAACTGGTGCAGGTTGGGGATATCAGGGAGCAGGAGCTTCGGTGTTGCTGCCATGGGAGGACAGCCCTCGTTGAACCGGCGCAAAAATAGGGCATTTCTGAGCAAGGCTCCCGGAGCCTGTCTCAGCGTGTCACTACACCCTCTTCGGTGATGACCGCATGCAGAGGCACATCGTGCGGCTCATGGGGCAGCTCTTCCACAGCCTGGACCGAAAAGGCCAGCCCCACGCGGCGGGCTGGGACCTGCCGCAAGAAGCGGTCGTAGAAGCCCCGTCCGTATCCCAGCCGGTAAAGCTGCCGGTCGTAGGCGACAAGGGGTACGAGCACAACATCGCTCGCCCGCAGTCCAAGGGCTTCTGTAGGGAGCCATTCCTGCGGTGGAACCTCCGGCTCGGGAATGCCCCAGCGATTGCTCCGGAAGCGCATGCCAGGACGCAACCACACGTGCAGAAGCTCAGTCGCTCCCGGAGGGACAACCGGTACGGCAACACGCTTGCCGCGCTCCAGCAGTGCGCGGCAGAGCTCGTGGGTTTCCACTTCGCTGCCAAAGGAGCAGTACGTGTGGACGATCGCCGCAGCTTGAATCCACGGGTGGGAGAGGATATGGACGTGAATACGGCGTGACAACTCCTGGCGTTGTGCTTCCGTCAGAGCAGCTCGGCGGTGGAGGGCAAGTTGGCGTATAGCCTCTTTCGACAGCATCACAGCTCCGCAGGTGCAGGTGCGCGTCTGCGCGGTAGTTGAGCCAGGAGGCTTCCACTGACGATGAGCCCTGCTCCGAAGAGCTCCGATGGGCTCAAGCGCTCCTGCAGGACTATCCACGCAATGATGCTGGCGAAGACAGGCTCCAAAGCGTAGATGAAGGTTGCTCGCACGGGAGTGGTGTACCGCTGGTAGTGTGTCTGCAGGAGCATGGCCAGCACGGACGCCAAGATGGTCGTGTAGGCAAGCGCAACGATAACCTTCGGTTGCCAGCTCAGTGATGGCTCAGGTGTCGAGAGCCCCATCAGTGCAGTGAGCCCGTACGTGAAGAAGCCAGCAGCGGCAGTGACGGCAAACTGGAGGATGGTCAGCCGTGCGCTATGGCTGAGCGTACCGGGCATTGCCTTCGTGAAGCCATCCAGCGCAACGATGTACGCTGCCCAGAACAACGTGCTGGCAGCCGTGAGAACATCACCGGGATTCCAAGACTCAAAGCGGGGATTGCTCAGTTGCCATAGCCCTATCAAGGCGACCGCGGCAGCAAACCACTCCAAGGCTGTAGTAGCGCGGCGCTGGAACAGCCATTGAAGCAGCGGTACCAGAACCACGGTTGTGCCTGTGATGAACGCTGAGCGGGATGCCGATGTATACACCAGCCCGAGCGTCTGCAGAAGGAAGCCGCCCGCCAGCAGTGCGCCCAAGATGAGCCCGTACTGGAGCACGCGGGGTTCCCAACGGTGAAAAGAACCACGCCAGATGAGCCCCATAATCACCGTTGCAGCGAGGAACCGGATGCCGGTAAAGAGGAACGGAGACACAAGCTCCAAAGCACCTTTGACAGCAGCAAAGGTGCCGCCCCAGATGAGGGTGATGAGGAGGAGCACTCCTTCTGCATGCCATCGGGAGGGAGTCCGTGGCATGGAGGCTGTTATTCCAGCTCCGCTGATGGACAGAGGTCTTGCAGGACACACTCACGGCATCGGGGACGACGGGCACGGCAGACAGCCCGTCCATGGGCTATCATCAAATGGGTGAACCGCACCCACTCTGACCGGGGCACCAATTCCATGAGGCGCTGCTCAATGCGTTCGCGGTTGTCCGTATCCACAAACCCCAGACGCTGCGTGAGACGGGCAACATGGGTGTCAACAACGATGCCTTGGGGTTCGAAGAACTCACCAAGGACTACGTTGGCTGTCTTGCGCCCAACACCGGGGAGGCTGGTCAGTTCCTCCAAGGTCTGCGGTACCTGACCACCGAAGCGTTCCAGCAAGGCTTGACAGCACGCCCGGATGTTGCGCGCTTTCGCCTTGTAGTAGCCCGTCGGGTAGATATCCCGCTCCAGCTCTTCAATCGGCACCCGCAGGTAGTCCTCAGGCGTGCGGTACTTCTGGAAGAGGATTTCGGTGACTTGGTTGACCCGTTCGTCCGTGCATTGAGCTGAGAGGATGGTTGCAATGAGGAGCTCAAACGGGTTGCGGAAGCGGAGTCGGATGCGCGCCTCGGGATACTCAGCCTGCAAGCGGCGGAGGACTTCCGCCATGCGCTGGCGTTCCTGTTCGCGGGTGGGCTCCGACAGTGTCCGTGGACTCATGGGTGCTCGGCCATGGTTTGGGTGGACATGAGCTGAGAACAGAGGGAATCCGGGGTTGTCCGGTAGTAGCGGTACGTTGGAGCATCCAGCCGCGCGATGCAGAGCCCGGCGCGGCGGACACGGTCGTAGAACTCAGCGTCGTCGGCAAATCGGCTCCGAGGATAGCCAAGCTGCAGCGCAATGGAGCGCCGTACGACGAACGTGCCACCTACGACGCACTGGCTAATCGGTACCAGACGTTGCCGATTCCGGCGGTCTGGCACAAATGGGTACCCGATGACCTCAACACCGCCGTGCAGGAAATCTACTTCCGGATGGTGCTGCAAGTAGCGAGCACGCAGCTCTAAGTGTTCCGGCAGGTACTCGTCGTCGGAGTCCAAAAAGGTGATGTACTGTCCCCGCGCCCGGCGGATGCCGTAGTTCCGAGCAGCTCCTGGACCGCGGTGAGCCGTGCGGAAGTAGCGCAAGCGGGGTTCTTCCTGCAGAGCTGCAGCAAGTACAAAAGGAGTGGCATCAGTGCTACCATCGTCTACAACGAGCGCTTCCCAATCGTGCCATCGTTGATGGAGCAGCGAGCGTAAGGCGCGCAGCACGAGGGCGGCGCGGTTGTAAGTGCACAGGATAACGGAGAAAAACGGTGCCATCGGACAGCCATCGGATAGATTGCGCACCGTGGGCTATAACGTTCGCCATTGCGGAGAAATTGCTTGACCATACTATGCCTCCCACGGTGGGCGCTCGGTCCATCCCGGAGGGAGCACCAGTGGAGTGAAAGCAGGATTGGTCGTGTTGGCTGTACGGACCGCTTGTGCCAGGCGCTGACGGTATTCCAAGACTTTCTCCAGCAGCTCGGGGCGTGACGTTGCCAAAATTTGCACTGCCAGCAAACCTGCATTCCGCCCAGCTCCAATTGCAACCGTTGCTACCGGGATTCCAGCAGGCATTTGCACGATGGAGAGCAGCGAATCCTGTCCTTGGAGGTACCGTGATGGAATCGGTACTCCGATGACTGGTAGCGGTGAGAACGAAGCTAGCATGCCTGGCAGGTGAGCAGCACCACCGGCACCGGCAATGAGGACCCTGAGTCCGCGGAGGTGGGCTGTCTTCCCATACCAGGCCATATCCCACGGCGTGCGGTGTGCAGAGAGCACCCGCATTTCGTAGGGAACGTTGAACTCGCGGCAGACCTCAGCCGCTTCTTGCATAATGGGTAAGTCCGACTCACTACCCATGACGATGCCGACCAACGGAGTTTCCATGCTGCACCGAGCGGGTTAGTTGACGGGAGCTAAGCAGTATCGCCGGATGATCGCTAATAAGGCATCGCGCCCCAGCCCTGTGCGGGCAGAGGTCGGGACAACCTCAGCGACGTAGTGGCAGTGCTGGAGGAGGTGTTCCAGTTGCTGTTTTCGCTGTTGGAGCTCTACCGAGCCAAGCTTGTCACACTTGGTGAGCGCAATCACGTACGGGCGTTCGTACTCTTCCAGCAGCTCCGCAACTGCCATGTCCCATGGGCTGGGGTCGTGGCGGGCGTCTATGAGGAGACACGTCAGGCGGAGTTGTTCACGCTGTGCTAGGTACGTGCGGATGAGGGAGGCCCATTCGCGGCGTTGTGTGTGGGAAACAGCGGCATAGCCAAGCCCCGGCAGGTCAACCCACATCCAACGGTCTTCAACCAGGTAGAAGTTGACCGTGCGCGTACAACCAGGAGTGCGGCTAACACGCGCTAACCGGGTCTGCAGCAGGAGCCGGTTGAGCAGAGAGGATTTCCCCACGTTTGAACGCCCAACAAAGGCAACCTCCGGATATGGAGTATCGGGGAAATGGGCCGGTGAGGCGGCGC
>VAPR01000193.1_pt1 | contig 43074 bp, 39 predicted proteins | sample 3380701 | NCBI WGS metagenome assembly VAPR01 (sample SAMN11536904, study PRJNA540576) | hot springs metagenome | isolation source: hot spring wet sediment | place: Spain: Lobios | collected 2014-01
CATCCGCTTTGTCAAGGATTACGAATCCCAAAAACCAAAGCAACACCTTGTTGGCATGACTTTCCAGTATCAGGGAGGCAGCAACGAAACTTTGTTCAAAAGTCCAGCCGATTGGATTTCACCAAACCCAGATGGTGGCTATCGCGATGACCCCCCGCCAAACGACGGGCGAAAAGTTGTTTTGAACGACACCGACCACCTTTGGGGCGAAGGCGGCAATCCCCAGTGGGTTTGGAAAACCTTCACCCGAGGGCATCACCCCCTTTTCATGGATCGCATCGTGGAACTGACTTACCGAGCAGTAACTTGGGCGGGGAGACATCCCGTAGAGGACATTCCCAACGCCGATGCCATTCGGAAGGCGATGGGAGTGACTCTGTGGGTTGCAGGGCAAGTAAATTTAGCGGAGATGCTCCCCCTGCCTGACTTGGCATCCAGCCGCTATTGCTTGGCTGCGCCAAACAAAGCCTACATCGTTTACTTGCCTGAGGGAAGGGAAGTCGTGGTCAATTTGACAGATGCCAAAGGGTCTTTTCAAGCCGAATGGGTGCATCCTATTGAAGGCAGGGTGATTGCTGGCGGAGCATTGGAAGGAGGGCAGAAGCAGACCTTGACTGCACCCTTCCCAAATGGTGCTGTCCTGCTCCTTCGCTTGGCTCGGTAGCGCAAAAACTGGGAAGTTACTGTTGACAGGAAGGCACCAGTTCCCTGACCAACTCACCGACCAACCGCACCCGTTCAATGTCACCGTCAGGGGGTAACTCGTCTGAGATTCCCAAAATCAAGCGAGGGTAGAACAACTCCACTAACTGCTTCACGCAGGCTACCAACGCTTCCTCTGGATAATGAGGCAGGAAGTAAAGGGCAGGGATGCCATCCAGCAGCACCAAGTCCCCCATTGCTTCCTTCAGTTCCTTCAGCGTCACATCGCCTTGAGGCACGGGCGTAGCGGCTTCTATCCCGTCCCAAGGCACCGCCCGCAGGAAAGGCAACAGAGGTTTGAGCGAACCATCCATGTGGATGTGAACAAACTTGCCTGCCCTTTTGATTTGCTCCACCCGCATCCGATAGTAGGGCAAGTGGTAACGCTGAAACATGCTTGGTGGGTTCAAGCACGCATCTATGTTTTCCCCCAAGTTCAAGATGGGCACGGGAGATGCAAGGAGCACTTGATACATGCGGTCGTCTGACCGTGTGGCGACTTCTATGTAGTGCTCAACCAAGTCAGGTCGGTCGGCTAAAGCATAAACGGTTGCTTCGTAACCCATGTGCTCAATGATGAGGGATTGCAAAGGCGAGCGGCGGTAGAAAAACTGTGGAACGCCTCGGTTTCCTACTCGTTCTACATCTTGGCGGTAACTCTCTATGTCAAACTCGTAGCCACTGTCCTCCAAGATGTATTCCAAAATCCGCAAATCCTCAGGTGTCTTGACCTTGTATTCTTCGTGGTAAGCGGAAAGGCGGTAATGAGTGAAGCGAAGGACTTCACGCAACTCACCAATCGGCGTTTGCCATACCCGAAGCAGCCGTTCCTCGTCAATCCATTCTTCACGCACTTTGACTTTCTCGTAGCGCACTCGCAACGGCCAGATGAAGTAGCGGATGGACGAATGAACATCATCGTGGACATCCAACAGAGTGGCTCCTTCGTAACGCTTGGGGAGTGTGCCTCGCCGTTGGTTGACCAGAAACCAGAAGTCAATGCGTGGTTGCCAAACCACGCCGCCGGGGTCTTCGCCCCGATAGACCGCCAGAATCATCTCGTGCCAATTCCTTGACACAATAAGCCACCTCACTGGTTGAAGCGTTAGCGGTATCGTCCAAACTCGCGCACTGCTTCCCACATCGCAAGGATGTTTTCTGTTGGCACATCAGCTTGGATGTTGTGGACAGCGGCGAAAACAAAGCCGCCACCGGGTGCCAAATCGTCTATGCGTCGGCGCACTTCATCCCGCACCTCTTGAGGGGTGCCGTAAGGGAGCACTCGTTGGGTGTCCACCCCTCCGCCCCAGAAGGTGACGCTGTCACCGAATTCCCGCTTCAGTTTCCTGCTGTCCATATTTGTCGCTGCCACTTGCACAGGGTTTAAAGCCTCCACACCCACTTCAATTAGGTCGGGGATGATCTCGTAAATGCTGCCACAGGAGTGGAAGAAAATGGCGACATGGGGAGCACACCGTTTGATGTGTGCGAACAATTGTTGCAGGCGGGGCTTGAATATTGCCCGCCAGAGTTGAGGCGAGATGAGCAAACCGTGTTGCCCACCGTAGTCATCTCCTTCTTGCACCACATCCACCCATTCGCCAAGCAGCGCTAACGCTTTTGCCCAATAGCGCATTTTCACTTCCAAAACCTTGTCACAGAGCGCTTCCACCAACGGTTGGTTCCAGCGCAAATCGCAAAAGAAGTTTTCATACCCGCGCAACCTTTGCCCCATTTCCAGAAAACCAGCACTCATGCCGCCCAGAACAAAGGCGCGACCTTCTGTTCGGACTTGCTGAGCGAACTCAAGCAATCCCACAAACCTTTCATCTTCTTCAGGGTCGGGAAAGGAAAAGCACTCAATATCGGCAACGGTTTCAGCGCAGGCTAATGGGGAGGCAAAGGGGTCAAAATAGTAGCCACCTTCTTTCTGCCGACGGTAAGTGATTCCCCACTCGTCGGTAAAGTAGACATACTCGGCATCCTCCGTCAGCACCATCTGCCAAGATGGCGACGACCCGGGGCGAGCTCCTTTTGCATCCGTTTGGAGCGCCTCATGGACATCTTCTTCCACCCAAGCCAGTTGCTGCATCATGTGCCAAATAGTCGGTTCCCCTTCGGGCAATCCCAAGGCTCTTCGCAACCGTCGGTAGGCGAGGTGGTGGATACCCGTTACAGCAGTGCTACCTAAATCAAAGGGCACACGGTCAGGCTCTTGGTGGTGCAACGCTGTCAAGATCCGTTCTCGCCCTTTCATGTTTGGTTGCCTCCCAAGGGGGCAGGCAAGTGCCAAACTCACCTGCCCCCTGATTTGGTCACTTGCACGACTTCTTCTTGGCGCAGCCGCTGCCCTTCTTTGCTGTCGTCGCCTGCTTCGTTGCGGCTTTCGGCACCCCCTTCACCCCCTGAGGTAGCAAGGATTCCTTGCGTTTAAACCACTAACATTTTGTCAACACGAACAAACAGCGACGCATATTGATGCTTTGGCGCAAGCGGCTTCGTTAAACAACCAAAAACCTTTAGCGCATAATTTTAACGGGATTGTTTGTTTTGGGAGGAATTCGCCATGCTGGAAGTGAAGGCATTGCGCAAGGAATTTGGTGAACTGGTAGCGGTCAAGGATTTGCGCTTCCAATTGCAACCGGGCGATATCTTCGGCTATATCGGGCCGAACGGGGCAGGCAAGACGACGACTTTGCGGATGTTGGCGACTTTGCTGGAACCGACTGCAGGCACTGCCACCATTAACGGCATAGATATCGTGCGTCAGCCTGAAGATGCCCGACCCCTGATCGGCTTCATGCCAGACTTCTTTGGGCTTTACGAGGGCATCACGGCTTGGGAATACTTAAACTTTTTCGCCGAAGCCTATGGCATCGCACCGAGGGAACGCAAGCAGGTCATTGAAAATGTGCTGGAGTTGACAGATTTGACCATCAAGCGAGACGCCTATGTGGAAACCCTCTCGCGCGGGATGCAACAGCGGCTGTGCTTGGCGAAAACTTTGTTGCACGATCCGCTGTTGCTGCTGTTGGATGAACCGGCTTCAGGATTGGATCCTCGTGCCCGTGCGGAGCTGAAAGAATTACTGCGAGAAATTGGGGCGATGGGCAAAATCGTTATTGTTTCTTCCCACATCCTTCCTGAACTTTCCGACTTTTGTAACAAAATTGGCATCATTGAAAAGGGCGAATTGCTCCTTTGGGGCGATGTGGGCGATATCTTGCGGCAACTGCAACCCGCAAAAATCTTGACCATCCGCTGTTTGGATGGAGCAGAAAAGTTGGCGGAGTGGCTTGCAAAGCAACCAGAAATCGCAAAGGTGCAGGTCAATAACGGAATGGTGGAAGCAACCTTCACCGGTGGGGATGAGGCGCAAGCGGAGTTGCTGCGCCGCATCGTATTGGATGGGCACCGCATCGCTACCTTTAGCGAAACCTCAATGGATTTGGAAGATGTTTTCCTGCAGGTGACTAAGGGCGAAGTGGCGTAGAGCCTCTTCCCAATCTCACGAAAAGGGTGAGCACCCGTGGCGGCTGCGGGGTTGTTATGGCAAACCACCAAAACAATCGTTACGGCACCATGGCGGTGGGGACACAATGCCCTCACTCTGGTCATCGGCAACCCCGTCATTTCCCGCGAGATGAAAGTGCGGATGAGGTTTGCCCGTGCTTTTCGGTTGCAAGGGGCTTACTTGCTGTTCCTAATTGTCACCGTGCTCTTTGCTTACCAGGGCGTTTTAGCCCATACCCCTCTGCGCCACCCGGCGGAGCTGCAAGAGCGACTGCAACTCTTCTACTTCGTGCTGCTTTACAGCCTTGTCGGCATCACCGTGTTGGTTGCGCCCGGTTTGGCAGCAGGGGCCATTGCTTTTGAGCGGGAACGACGGACTTTGGACTTGCTTCTGACCTCGCCCCTGCGACCGATGCAAATTCTCGTGGGCAAACTTATTGCTTCCTTCGCTTTCCTTTTGCTCTTGCTGGTAGAGTCAATGCCTGTCGTCGCTGTGTGCATAATCATGGGTGGGGCGACGGTAGAGGACTTTCTGGCGACTTATGAGTTGGTTGCTCTCAGCCTTTTGCATCTTTGCGCTTTCGCTATTTACTGCTCTGCTTGCAACCGAAGCAGCGGGGCAGCTATCTTTTGGGCTTACTTGGGCACCTTCGTTTTGTTGGGGTTAACTGTTTGGATGGCGGTTCCTGATGTTGCCCTTACGGCAGCCCACACTTTCGGACCACCCAGTTTAACGGGCAGTTTGTCAACCTATGTCATGTTCCCTCTATCCGCTGTCCATCCCTTCGCAGCACCTATCCTAATGGCTTTGCCTACAAGGTTTTTGGGTTTGGAAATCCCTTGTTGGCTTTTCGGAGCAGTTGTCAGTTTGCTGCTCACCCGATTTTGGCTCACGGCAGCAGCAGCAAAACTCCCCGCTCTTTACCGAGCAAACTTTACGGGTTCTTTAAGACGGCAAGCGCTGCTGCTTTTTGCCATCGTTGCGCTCACCCTTCCCACAGTCATTCACGCTACCTTTGTCGGGGGCACAATCAACCGAGATGACTTTACAGTGATATTGGTGCTTTTAGTAGAAGGTGGATCAGCGCTTGCCATAGCCCTTTTTGTGCCTTGGATTGCGACCTATGGGGAACAACATGAAAAGAAGACTGCGAATGATGGTTGGTTTAGACCGTGGCGGATGTTTCAGCCGAAAGCGTCGGGGGCACTGCCTTTCTTGTTGCTTTGGTATGGCTACCTCGTTGCCCTTTTTGCAGGTGTATTGGTGTGGCAGTTGAAAGTGCAACCTTTTTGGAACATCGTAGCCATCGGGGCAGGTTACTGTGCTTTGGTGTTAACTTTCCTTTGGGTGATTGGGCGATTTTGGTCAGCGACAGTGCGCCAACTTTCTTTGGCACGATGGCTCTCGCTTGCAACTATGGCGCTCCTCGCCATTTTGCCTAGTCTCTCTAAGTGGTCATTAGCTTATCCGTTCATCGCTATGGCTACGATTGAGACATACCAGATGCAGGAGGTGCTGAAGGTTTTTGTAGAGCAAGCGAAAACACACAGTCCGGCAATTGCGGTAATCACCTTGGTGCTTGCTTTGATAACTTTTTGCCAAGAGAGGAAGCGAAAGGCGTAAGCCCTTATGAAGTCACCCTCACAGGATCGCCAGCAAAGGGATGATAGTCGCATTAGCCACAGACAGTTTTTCCTACAGCATACAAAAGAGTGCTACGAAAAAATTTTGCTGACAGGCAGATTGAATTCAGCCAAAAGGGTGGACTTGACGGTTTCTTTGGTGCTGAAAAGACCGAGCCAGCGCCAACCTTCGTCCATCCGCACCAAAACCTCTACTGTTCGCTCATCCGTCCGAACCAGCCAAACTTCTGCAACCCCAAGGCGATGGTAATCGCTCAATTTTTCGCTGAGTCTTTCTCGTTCTTCCAAAGGGGACAAAATCTCCACGATCAAATCAGGGGCAGTTTCCAGACGCGCCAGTTGGCGGATGTTTTCAGGAGTGCCACCTTGTTCCTTGCTCAAAAACAGCAAATCGGGCTGTCGGGTGCGCAAAGGTTCTCGCTGAATCACAACATCAAAGGGAGCATGAAGCACAACACCCGCCTGCCTTTGAGTAACGAACTCATCCAACAACTTCAACAAGTTTTTTGCGACCCACTGATGTTCTGCGGTTGGCGACGGCGCAGGGATCACCTCGCCATCCACAACCTCGTAGCACCCCAAATCTTTGGGCTCCCCTTGCAAGTAATCGCCCCAAGTGAGCACTTTCTGGACGACTTCTGCCATCTCGTTCACCTCGCACGGCGCCCTTATCGAATCAAGCAAGGCAGACACTTTTTAGGAACGCTGACGCACTGTCAGCGACAGGAGTTCGTTCAGGCTCCCACTTCGTAGCCCCATCAAATCCAGAGTGACGAACAAAAAGCCGATTTCACGAAACCGCTTAATCAAAGCAGAGCGGAAGGTTGGGTCTAAGAATCGGGGGAAGTCTTCAGGAGGCACCTCTATGCGGGCAATTGTGTCGTGGTGGCGGACACGAAAGGCACTGAAACCATGTTGCCGTAAGAACTCTTCAGCTTCTTCCACTTGCCGCAACTTTTCTGGAGTGATGGTTGCGCCGTAAGGAAAGCGAGAGGACAAGCAAGCGAAGGAAGGTTTGTTCCAAGTAGGTAACCCCAACCAACGGGATAACAAGCGAATTTCGTCTTTCGTAAAGCCCAATTCTGCCAAAGGGGCAATTGCTCCTTGCTCCTTCGCTGCCTGCATGCCCGGGCGAAAATCGGACAAGTCGTCAGCAATGGCACCGTAGATGATGTGCCGCACACCCAATCTTTGGGCCAACGGCTTCATCTTCTGAAACAATTCGGTTTTGCAAAAGTAGCAGCGGTTAGGTGGGTTGGCAGCGTAGTTTGGGTCGTTGATTTCTTCTGTGTCAATGAACAAATGGCGGATACCGATTTGCTGTGCCAGTTGGATGGCTTCCTCCATCTCTGCCTTCGGGTAGGAAGGGGAACGAGCAGTTACTGCGATGGCTTTTTCGCCCAACGCCATGTAGGCTGCTTTCGCCAAGAAGGTGGAATCTACCCCTCCCGAGAAGGCAACCAACACGCTTTCTAACGAACGCAGGTAATCCACCAACCGCTCAAACTTCTCCTGCAGGCTCGGCGTTACATCTATGCTTAACGGTTTCATCGGACCTGCCTCCTTGCTCGGTAAGAAATAGCGCAATCTTGCCCCAAGGACATCCCATTTTTCTTCAAAGGACGCTTGTGAGGCGCTTGATACACGCTACTGGAAATTGTGTTTTTGCGCCGACTGCTTTTAGCAAGGCGCTTTCAAGTTTAGCCCACTTTGGGTTCGATCGTGCAGGGTCAAGTTTACGCTGGTATGGGTGAAACTAATTGGCTTTGGATGCCTCGGCTTACAAGGTTAGGGACACAGTCCTCCTACTTATGTTCCAGCAGCCAGTCGGAGCCTTCAAAGGGAAACTCTCTACCCTTCTCGGGGTGAAAGAAGCGTGAGAAGAGGTTCTCATAGTTGCCCTGACTGGTGCAGTTCTTTCAGAGTGCGGTAGATGCGGGACAGTTCTGGGTTGCCTTTAGAGCGTTGTTCTAAGATGGTAAGGGCATTTTCAACGGTAAGGGAACCGGGAACTAACTGGTAGATGCGCTGCCGAGAGACACCCAACAGTTTGGTAAGCCATCGGACAGGGATGCGTTTGTATACGACTGCGCTGACAGGTGAGGGGACTCCCAACTTAGCGAGGCGCTGAGCAACCTGCTTGATCTTTTGGAGGGTTTCTCGGTTGTAGTAGACGCCCCGTTGCTTTTCCAAATGCTTCGTCGGCACCAAGCCTTTTTTGCGCCAAGTGACAAGGGCAGCGATAGGCACATCCAAGAAGGCAGCGGCTTCTCGTTCGGCAAGCAACTCATTTCCTTGGCGCCGTGCCATTTTCGTTCGCCTCCAATACCAAAGGTGTAACGAAGTTGCCTCCTCCGCCACACAATACCCTGTAGTCTTAATATTGGCATGCCGAAGGAAACTGTCAAGGGGAAGCGCCACACCGGAAACAAGGGAATTGTATTGGTCCGACGGGGTGATGAGGAGCGACAAAAACGCAAGCGATCACCTTTAGGCAGTTGAGGGGGTAGACACGGAATGGATCATACGGGCACTCTGTTCGTCTGTGCGACACCCATTGGAAACCTTGGAGATATCACCTTGAGGGCGTTAGAGGTGCTACGCAGGGTTGACCTTATCGCTGCTGAAGACACTCGTGTCACTTTACATCTCCTCAACCACTTCGGCATTCGCAAACCCCTTGTCAGTTACCACCAACACTCTCCTCCCCGGCGACTTGAATGGTTGTTGGAACAACTGAAGGCAGGGAAGAATGTAGCGCTTGTTTGCAACGCAGGTACTCCGGGCATTTCGGATCCGGGCGTTCCTCTCGTTCAACGAGCCCTAAAGGAAGGTATCCCTGTCGTGCCCCTGCCTGGTCCTTCGGCGGTGACCACTGCCCTCTCCGTATCTGGGATGCCAGCACAGCAATTTTTGTTTTTGGGCTTTCCTCCTCGGTCTACCAACAAGCGACGAACCCTCTTCGCTCAAGTAAGTGCTCTTCCCTTCACCCTTGTTCTCTACGAAGTGCCCCACCGACTGAGAGAAACTTTGCGTGACCTGTTGGAAGAGTTAGGTGACCGACAAGTGGTGCTTTGCCGAGAACTGACCAAGATTCACGAAGAAGTTGCGTTGACAACCGTCAAGGAACTGATGCGGCGCTACGAGTCCGATGAACCTCGGGGTGAGTATACTCTCGTGATAGCGGGGGCTGTTCCGGCAGAGTCTTCTCCCGATTGGAGCGTTGTGGATCAACGACTTACTGACCTATTGCGCAAGGGTTGGTCTATAAAGGAAGCCGCAAAGGAAGTAGCAAAGGAGCTGAAAGTTTCTCGGTCCCTGGTTTATCGTCGGGCGCTTTCCTTGAAACAAGAAAAGGGTTAACACTGTCCGGTAACCTGTCGCTGAGCAGCTTTTAAAGTGTTCTCCATAAGCATGGTCACCGTCATTGGACCGATACCCCCGGGAACCGGGGTGATGTAACTGGCAATTTCTTTCACGCTTTCAAAATGCACATCCCCCACATCCCCCTTGCGGTGAGGAACGCGATTGAAGCCTGTGTCAAGAACTACGACGCCGGGCTTGACCATATCAGCGGTGATGAATTCGGGGTTACCAGCAGCTGCATAGAGGATGTCGGCTTTCCGAGTATGAGCAGCCAAATCACGAGTGTAGATGTGGCAGATCGTGACTGTTGCTTGGTGGTTTAGGAACAGAAGGGCAGCGGGGAGCCCGTTGATGCGGCTGCAACCGACAACCACTACCTCTTTGCCTTGGAGAGGGATCCCATAGTGTTCCAAAAGGCGAAGGGCTCCTAAAGGAGTGCAAGGGATAAAGTTAGGGGACTGGGCAGCCAAAGCACCCAAACTGTAGGGGGTCAAACCATCCACATCCTTTTCCGGAGCGATTGTTGCCATTACTCGGTCCTCATTAATCGTTGGCGGCATTGGGTGCTGCACTAAAATGCCATGCACGGAGGGGTCGTCGTTCAACCGCTTGATCAAATCAATGACCTGTGCTTCAGAGGTATCGGCAGGAAGGTGATAGACTTCAGCGGCGAACCCTACCTCCTCTGCGACCTTTCGCTTGATGCCGACATAAACGATGGAGCTGGGGTCGTCTCCGACGAGGAGAGTGACCAGTTTAGGGCGGACTCCATAGCGCTGAACGAAGGCAATAACCTCCGTTTTGATCTGCTCCCGCAACTGTGCTGATAGTTTGCGCCCGTCCAAAAGGATCGCTGCCATGTCTTACCTCAACCCTCCTCTTGTTCCTCCAAGCCAAGTTTGTGCACCAACGCACCCAACACCCCATTGACAAACCGGCGTGATTCCGCCGTGCCGTATTCCTTTGCTAACTCCACTGCTTCATTGATAGCGACCCGATAGGGCACATCGGGGCTATGCAGAATCTCGTAAAGGGCGATACGGATCAAGTTGCGGTCTACTGCTGCCATCCGTTCCACCGTCCAATGGGGGCTGACACTTTGGATGAGCGCATCCAATTGGGCTCTCTCCTGCCAAACCCCTTTTGCCAGTTGAGCAGCGTAAGCGCGCACACTTTGGTCCAAGTGAACGGTGTCGGCTAAGACGACCTCAATGGCTTCATCTATTGGGCTGCTGCCCACATCCGCTTGAAACAGGATATGCAAAGCAAGCTCGCGTGCCTTTCGTCGTCCCATCATACGGGTCATCCTTCAAACTCTTCCGCCAAAAAGCGGGGTAGAAAAGCGGTTGAAAAAGTTCCCCGTTGGAAAGCGGTGTGGGCAATAAGCCGTCGGTGAAGAGGCAGAGATGTGCGGACCCCTTCCAGCACGAACTCCTCTAATGCTCGCTGCATCCGAGCGATGGCTTCCTTTCGGTCGCGACCGTGGGCAATGAGTTTGCACAACAAGGCATCGTAGTAAGGAGGGATCTCGTAGCCCTCGTAAAGGTGGGTGTCCAACCGGATCCCTGGACCACCCGGCAAGATCAGTTTTTGGACTTTGCCCACATTGGGGCTGAAGTTGTTGTAGGGATCTTCTGCGGTAATCCGGCACTCTATTGCGTGTCCGCGCATCTCCACTTGCCGAATGGATAACTTTTCTCCTGCGGCAATTCGCAACTGCTCCTTGACCAGATCAATGCCTGTCACCATCTCGGTCACTGGATGTTCCACCTGAATGCGTGTGTTCATTTCAATGAAGTAAAAGTTGTCGTGCTTGTCCATCAGGAACTCCACAGTGCCTGCATTGATGTAGCCAACAGCAGCCGCAATCTTCATAGCGGCCCGCCCCATCCGTTCACGAATAGCAGGAGTCACCACTGGCGAGGGAGCCTCTTCTATCAGCTTCTGGTGCCGCACAGTTTGGATAGAGCACTCCCGCTCTCCCAAGTGCACAATGTTTCCGTGTTCATCCGCAAGGACTTGAATTTCAATGTGCCGGGGTTCTTCCAAAAACTTCTCGATGTAGAGTTCCCCGTTGCCGAAAGCGGCTTCCGCTTCGGAGCGAGCAACAGGGAGGTTTTGCAACAACTCTCGTTCATTGTGGACAATCCGGATCCCTTTCCCACCTCCACCGGCGGCGGCTTTGATGAGCACAGGGAAACCAATTTCTCGGGCAGCCTCCAAAGCGTCTCGCTCCGACTCAATGTGGTCGCGCCCGGGGATAACAGGGACTCCTACCTGCTTGGCTAACTGACGGGCTTTGCTTTTGTCCCCCATCAGTTCAATGGCGTGGGGTGGTGGTCCAATAAACTTCAACTTGTAGCGAGAACAAATTTCTGCAAAGGTCGGATTTTCGGACAGAAACCCATAACCGGGGTGGATAGCGTCGCAACCCTTGAGGATGGCGGCGCTGATAAGGTTCGGGATGTTCAAGTAACTCTCTTTGGACGGGGCAGGACCGATGCACACTGCTTCGTCCGCCAACTTCACATGCAGGCACTCTCGGTCGGCTTCCGAATAGACAGCGACTGTTTTAATCCCCAATTCTTTGCAGGCTCGGATGACCCGAACGGCGATTTCGCCGCGGTTTGCGATCAACACCTTCCGAAGCATAACCTTACTCACCACCAGCTTTCTGTTGGCTCGCGCACAGTCTTTCCCTTTTGGGTTGATTTAACTCACGGTGAAGTGCGTTCTATGCTTGGGTGAAGGGTTATAAGGAAAACCTTAAAAGCGCGGATGTTGGGGACATCGGACCGTTCCCCCATTTGGGTCATAAGTATAAGGCACTTTTGTCACAGGGCAAATAGGCTGAACACTTGCTGGCAAGCGGATAGCTTGCAGTTGGGGCGGGTAGGTGCCGTGTTCGGCAACGAACATTTGGAGGGCTTGGCGAATTTGCTGCAGGTTGTTTAGGCATTCCACCTCTTTTGCCCGTTCCAGTGCCATTCCATAAGTTGTGCGTTCTGGCTGCCCTTTGCCCCGTTGCTTCTCCGTTTGCTGACCGATGTAAACGAAAGCGACAATGAGAGCAATGATTAAAATGACGACCAACAAAGCCGCCAAAGCTTGCCCTTGCCTCAAGCCTAATCCCCTCCAGCAATCTCCAAAAGCATCAACGGTTGGCCGAACTCTACGGCTTGTCCTTCTTCCACAAAGATTTCCACGACCCGACCGTTGGCAGGGGCACGCACTTCGTTTTGGACCCCTAAAGCATCTACCAAGCAAAGGGTTTGACCACGCCGGACAGTGTCACCCACTTGAACCAGAGGTTTGCTATTGCGCTGCCGCCGGACAATCCCAACCCAATTGGAAAGCACTGGCACATAGGGACTTTCCTCTCGCTTTTCCGTTCCTTTCTCCCCATTCACCACCGATCGTTCTGGGCGAGGCGGTGCCGAAGTGGTTGTGATAGCACCACTTTGTGGGTTTTTGCGGATCGTGACGCGCCAATCACCAACCCGAACAGTTAACTCGCTGATTTGGGCTTGCTTGACCATCTTCACCAGTTCCTGAAGGACATCCAAATTCAAATCCATCTCAGTCACCGCCTTCACAAAGGACTCACGCCAGCAAGTATAGCATCCCCACCAGTTAGGGCACTGCTTCCCCTCCTGTTGGTGAGTTGCTTGATGTTTGTTGTCGTTGAGACTGATGGACGAAGTTGAGTTGCAGGTTTGCCAGTAGGGTGCGCAATTCCCGATACTCTCGCTCACTTACTTGTTCCTTGGCAAGCTCAACAAGGGCTGCCACAGTGTCTATAGCCACCTTTGCTTGAGGCAAATCGGCTGCTATTTGCTTAGTGACGGGATCGGGATGGAGTCCCAGCCTTTGCCAAGCCAGCTCAGCAAACAAACTGATGCTAAACAAAAGGGCTTGGGGCACGCTCAACGGCTGTAAAGGTTCCCTCCTTGGCACTTGCTCTTGGGTCTCTGTCTGAGCCGGTTCCGTTGCGCCCATCTCTAAGCGCTCCTGCTCCGACATCTCTCTTCACCCCAAAAGCATCCGGCAACAAGCGTCGTTGCTTCCCTTTAGTTGGCGGGTATGCTACCTTTGTTAGCAGAGTTTGAGTTGGCAGAGACATGAGCATTTTAGCGCACTGCGTCTTTCCCTTGTCATATTTCGTTGAGCACGAGAGGAGGTTTGTTTGGGGATGCACCGAAGCCTTTGGTTCCTTTGGGGCATTGGTGTAATCGCTGCTTTTTTCGCAGCAGGTTGGCGCTGGCGCATAGAGCGCAACTACCAAACCGTTGGCTTGGTTGTGGATGGTGCGGAAGTGCGCACTTTGCAAGCCTTGACGGGGCGGCCTCTGCCTCAACTCTTAAGCGCTTTGCGGCAGGCAGGAGCGACCGCTATTGCTATCCCTGCGGAACAACTGCGGGACTGGGTCCTTGCTGGCTTTGTGAGGGGACAAGAGGAGGGGTTGGTCGCTACCGACCAACATCGGTTAGAACGGGTGCGCCTTGCGCTTCAACAACAATTGGGACTGTCCCTAACGCCCATTCAAAAGGACGAATTCCTTTGGCGCTTGCCTCTGCCCACTCAATACTTAGTAAATGCGCCCTTTTTTATCGGTTTAGACCAAGATTTGGCAAAGGTTGCTCGTCAGCAAAGGCTCGCTGTGGTTGCCCGTTTACCCAACCCGCCTGGCTTAACAGACCAAGGACTCATTTTTTGGCTGAAGGAAGTGGAGCAGTCGGGAGCTTTTGCCGTTTTATTCGAAGGAGAGGAAGTGTTTGGTTACCGAACGATGTTGCCTGCCGTGGTGGCTACCCTTCGCGAAAAGCCTTGGCGGATCGGTATCTTGGAACTGGTGTCGCAGAAGGGTGATTCCGCAGTAGCCGCTGCCTTGTCACCGAAAGTTATCCGAGTCCACAGCGTGAGCGCCCGCGAATTGGTGAACTTCACCCAACCCGAATTGGTAGACCGTTTCACCCGAGCTGTTCGGGAGCGTAATGTTCGGCTCTGTTATGTCCGAATCCCCTTTCACATCAAAGGAGAGCCCCTCACCGTTGCTTGCAATTACTTGGCTGACCTTCGCCAATCGTTGGAGCGACACGGAATGCTGGTAGGCATCCCATCGGCAGTTGTGCCAGTAGCCATGTCCCTTTGGCTTTGGTTCTTTATTGTTGTTGGCGCTGTTGCAACGGGTGTTGCTTTCTTGTGCCTTTTTACACCTTTGTCCCTGCGCCAGCAGTGGGGATTGACCATCATCGGCGTGGTGATTGGCGTAGTTTTGTGGCTCCTGCACCCGTTGTGGGCAGCCCGATTAGTTGCTCTCAGCGTTGCTATTGTCGTGCCGGTGATTGCCCTCTGGTTAGGGATGGAGCAAACCCTTCGGTCAGGAACTCGCTTTGCCCGCGCAGCAAGAGGACTTATCTTGTGCCTCGGGTTTTTGGTAGCTGGAGGGCTGTTGCAAGCCGCAGCCCTTTTTGATCACCGCTTTTGGTTGAAAGTAAGCGAATTTGCTGGCGTGAAAGTGTCGCAACTTCTGCCCTTTGTTCTCGTTTTGGCGCTCATCGTGTCTCAGTGGATGGATACGGTAGAGTTGCCTTGGCAGGAACGAATTCAGATCGCTCAAAACAATTGGCAGCGGTTTGTTGCTGCCCCCGTTCAGTGGGGGCAAGCAGTAGGGCTTCTTTTCCTGCTTCTCTTGGTTGCTTACTGGCTCTTAAGGACGGGCAATGAACCCGGGGTTGGAATTTCACCTTGGGAGTTACAGTTGCGGGCAGTGTTGGAGGACTTTTTGGGAGTTCGCCCCCGCTTTAAGGAGTTCCTCCTTGGTCATCCGACCTTGGTGCTCGCCTTTGTGTTCCTAACAGGCACCCACTTAGAAGCCCGCATCGGTCAGTGGTTGATGTTGCCAGCAGTAATCGGATTAGCCTCAGTGATGAACACCTTTAGCCACGCTCACACTCCCCTTGCTTTGTCCTTGCTGCGCACGGTGCACGGGATTTGGTTAGGCGTGCTTTTGGGTTTGGTATTAGTGGGACTCATCAAGTGGATTTCTGCGACTCGCGACAAGGCAGTGCGGCAGCATTGGTCTGCTGCCAAATCAATGCCAAGCCAAGCAGGGTTAGGTCAGGGTTGATCACATCCACAACTCCTGTCAAGGGAGCAACTAAGGAGGCTAATCCTCCCGTGGCGATAACTTTTGCTTTTCCACCTAATTCGGCGTGGAAGCGGGCTACCAGTTCCCGCACCAATCCTACATAACCGAAGATGAGTCCTGACTGAATGCTTTCCACCGTAGATTGACCGATAGCACGCGGCGGTTGCTGCAAAGCAACTCGGGGAAGTTGGGCAGTGCGTTGGAATAGCGCTTCTGCTGCCATGGTGATGCCGGGGGCAATGGCACCTCCCAAGTAGGTGTGGGAGCTATCAATCGCATCAAAGGTTGTGGCAGTGCCGAAATCTACGATGATGCATGGGACACCGTAAAGGTGAGCCGCTGCCACCGCATTGACTAATCGGTCAGCACCAACGGCTTGTGGGGGTTGGTAGGCGTTGCGAATACCTAAATCCATTGCTCCGGTGACAATCAAAGGTTGAACGCTAAAGAACCGTTCTGCCATTTCGGCTACGCTGCTGGTCACAGGTGGGACAACGCTGCACAGGCTAATGGCTCTGATTTCCTTGGGATCGCAATTGTGCCAAGCCAAAAAATCCCCCACCAACCCAAAATGTTCCTCTGCTGTCCGATCAATGTCTGTTTGCACGCGCCAGGTGCCCAAAAGGGTAGGGCACAAAAGACCCGTAACCGAACAAGGCACCGTCTGGATGGGGTCAAACAACCCCATCGTAATGTTCGTGTTCCCTACATCTAACGCCAACAGTTTCATCCCTGTTTCCCTCCTATGAAAGGTCACACCGCTTATTCTGTCATAGGTGCCAAAATTCTCCTCTGGCAAAGGAGATCACCAACTATCGGGGGTGATGAAGGATGGCGAAGCGAAAGGTGACGGCAGAGGATTTGCTTGTGGTCAAGCTGGTTGGGAGCCCACAAGTGAGCCCTGATGGTTCAAAATGCGTCTTCTCAGTCAAAACCATTGACAGCGAAAAAAACCGCTACCTTTCCCACTTGTGGCTTGCGGACTTGCAAACGGGTGAGGTTCGCCAGTTCACCTTCGGCGAAGTGAGCGATAGCGCGCCCCGTTGGTCACCTGATGGTAAGCACATCGCCTTCGTGCGCACCGACTTGAGAGAAAAGCGTTCCCAAATTTGGCTCATTCGTGCGGACGGCGGTGAAGCTCGCCCCTTGACAAAACTGGACGAAGGCAGCGTTGGCGAACCCGTTTGGTCTCCCGATGGGCAAAAGATTGCCTTCACCTTCCGCCCTGTTCACCCCGATTGGACGCAAGAAGCCCGAAAGAAACGGCAGGAGACAGGAAAATCCAACCCACCCCGTGTTATCACTCGCTTGTTCTATCGGTTGGATGGAGCAGGCTTTTTGGACTTGCGGCAGCATTTGTGGGTCGCAGATGTGGCAACGGGCGAAGCAAAGCAAATCACAGACGGCGACTACGACGATGGTTCCCCTGAGTGGTCACCCGATAGCCGTTGGATTGCTTTCGTCTCTAACCGAAGTGACGATCCTGAGGAAAAGCCGTATGAAGTGGACATCTGGCTGGTGTCGCCAGAAGGTGGTGCGTTGACTAAGGTCCCCACACCTGTGGGCTACAAAGGCAACCTTTCGTGGTCACCTAATGGACAGTGGATTGCTTACATCGGGCGAGAGAGCAAAGACGATCCTTGGGTGCCCCGCAACGACAAAGTTTGGGTTGTCAACCCCGAAACCCATGAAGTGCGCTGCCTAACGGAAACCTTAGACCGAGATGTGGGGAATGTAACCCTTAGCGATATGCGAGAAGCCTTCGCAGGCGGTGACCGACCCATCTGGGATGCAGCAAGCCAGCGCTTGTTCTTTACGGTGAGCGACCGAGGCAACTGCCATCTCTACTCTGTTGGCGTGGACAATGCCTCGCCTATTCCCTTGACAGAAGGTGAGATGGACATTTACGCTGTCAGTGCTAACAAAACCTGCACCACTTTCGTTCTGGCTGTTAGCAAGCCAACTTTGCCCGGTGAGTTGTTTGTCTTGAGGCTTACGGCTGCCAGCACGGTAACAGCAACGGAGTTGCAACAGTTGACATTTCTCAACCAAGACTGGCTGAACAAAGTGCACCTAAGTGAACCCGAAGAGGTTTGGTTTGAGAGTTTTGATGGCACGAAGGTTCAAGGTTGGCTGCTTAAACCACCTGACTTTGACCCCACGCAAAAGTATCCGCTCCTACTTTACATTCACGGGGGTCCTCACGCCCAATATGGCAACACCTTCTTCCATGAGTTCCAGTGGCATGCGGCTCGTGGTTATATCGTCTTTTATACGAACCCTCGCGGAAGCATGGGTTACGAAGAATTGTTTGCTGCTGCCATTCGGGGAAACTGGGGCGACTTGGACTACAAGGACATCATGGCAGCTGCTGACTTTGCGGCTTCCCTCCCCTATGTGGACGAGACCCGCATGGCAGTGGCAGGTGGCAGTTACGGCGGCTACATGACTAACTGGATTGTTGGGCACACCAACCGATTCTGCTGCGCCATCACGGACCGCAGCGTAGTGGATTTGGTCAGCATGGCAGGCACCAGCGACTTCCCATTCAAACCTGATGGCTACTGGGAGGGCAACTTTTGGGATCGCACCGAAAAGTTGTGGGAGCAATCACCCCTGCGTTATGTCGCCAATGTTCAAACACCGTTGCTCATTATCCACAGCGAAGGCGACTTGCGGTGCCCCATTGGACAAGCCGAGGAGTTGTTCGCAGCCCTTAAGCGACTCAAGAAGGAAGTGGTTTTCATCCGCTACCCCCAAGAAACCAGCCACGGTTTAAGCCGAAGCGGTCCGCCCGATTTGCGCATTGACCGCTTGCACCGCATCGCAGAGTGGTTGGATAAATGGTGCCGAAAACATTGAGGCTTCGCGAAACAAAAGAACGGCACTCTTCGAGCTAGGGTTGGTGTTCCGATAGCAATACCGCTGACTTCAACACGGGCTAACGATTGCTGTCGGGGAGCGCTTGCCGAATCAAAGTTAGGAGTGGCGTTGGATGCGAAGAACCATTGGCTCCTGGCAGGGCTCCCACCAATCAAAGGAGCATAGGCTCAGTGGGGGTCTAACGGTGTTGAGATCTCTCGTAAGAGGTGCGCAAGTTGGTTAAGGTTGGTTACCTTAAGAGCCATCGGCGAGGAGAGTCGCCGTAAGCATCTAACGCATGCTGGCAGGAACAATCAGGGAAATCGAAAGAAGAGACCAACTGTTCGATTAGCCTTACAATTTGAGGCGCTTTTTGGTGCACCATCGTTTCCACTTCGGCATGCGTCAAGGGATGAGAAGCTAATCCTGCGCCCCAGTTGGTCACAATAGCAAGGGTTGCGTAGCAAATCTCTGCTTCGCGAAAGAGGGTGGCTTCTGTGCCCACTGTCATGCCTACTACAGTGCCACCCAATTGGGCAAGGACCTGCACTTCAAAGGCTGTCTCGTAGCGGGGACCTTCGTTGCAAACATAGCACCCCTGATCCATCAAGGAAATGGCAAGGGTCTGAGCCGCCATCAGCAGGTATTGCCGAAGGGTTGGGCAGAAAGGTTGGCTGAGGTCTACATGAACGACGGGGGCATCCTCTCCCTCAAACAGGGTCAAGGGTCGCTGACGGGTCAAATCTAACAGCTGGTGAGGCACCAGCAGGGTGCCCGGAGGGACTTCTGGGCGAAGAGTCCCAACAGCAGCTGTAGCCAAGACGGCTTTAACCCTCAATTGCTTCATGGCTAAGGTATTGGCTCGGTAGTTAATGCGGTGAGGGGGCAATGTATGCCCTTTGCCGTGCCGCTGTAAGAAGACAACTTCTTTGCCGCCTATCGTTTGGAGAAAGCAATGCACCTCTCCAAAGCGCGTTGTAACGGTCAAAGGTTGGGCTTCCTGAGAAAGCAATAGCTGTCCAACTCCGGAACCGCCAATAATGCCGAACCGCATGAGCTACCACTCCCATCCTAACTGGCGACAGAGTTCCCGATAGGCAAATTCCATGAGGTCTTTCAGTTTGGCGACATCTTCTCGGTTATACTCCAGCAAGCGTTGGAGGGCAACAGTCTCGCCTTTCAAGTAAGTTTCCCAAAGGACTATGGCGTCGGCACCAGTCATACCTCTCACGCTCTCCTTCCGAGCCAATCCCAACCGTTCCTCAATGGCTTTTTGACTTCCTCGGATACCCAAGCGCCTGAGCAGTGCTCGCACATCTAAGTGCACCGGGGGGAGGGGTAGGGAAGGGAAGACTCGCTTGAGGTAGGGGATGTCAAAGTCGTAGCCATTGAAGGAAACCAAGATGGAAAACCGCCGCAGTGCCTCGGGCACTCGGTCCAGATTCAGACCGTCTACAAAAGGTTCGTAGCAGTCATTGTGATACAGCCCAACCACAGTAACCTTATCTTTCTCTCCCAAGCCTGTGGTTTCAATATCCAGAAAGACGGTTTGGGAGCGGAAAGCTCCGTAGAGGCGCCAGTGTTCGCTTGAGGACAAGAGTTGGGCGAAGAAGCGGATGTTACCCCGAGCCAACTGGGTGATGGATTGTTGGATGAGCCGAAACCAATCAGGGCGCGCTGGGAGGGGCAAGTTCCCGCTCTGGTAGCGAGTAAGGAATTCCTGCCACGAAAGGATGCCAGCGTCCCAAAGGCGCCGTTCTATCTCTGGTGTAGCGCCTGGTAGGTGTAGAAAGGTCGCTTCCAACATGGTTCTCTCCCCATTTCCCTAAGTTTGGTGGCAACCAGACAAGGCATGGTGCTTGGCCTCCTTGCTATTTTGGCAGGTCTTTAAGAACTGGTTAAGCCGACTCTGGGGATTTGCCAACAAAGGAGAAATGGTGTTAAAATCCTACTGACCTCTTGCAATTTGGAGGGAATGAAGCAATGAGCGAATTGGTAGTCCGTCCCGTTGTTGGACGAGATAGTAGCCAAACTGCTCCGATTGAGGCGTGGGGCGTCAAGATTCAAGTCCGTAACCTAAATCTTTACTATGGTAGCAACCACGCCTTGAAAAACATTAACTTAGACATTTTTGCCAACCGCGTCACTGCTGTCATTGGTCCCTCTGGGTGCGGCAAGTCCACCTTCTTGCGTTGCATCAACCGGATGAATGATTTGATTGAAGGGGTGCGCATAGAGGGGCAAATCCTCTTGGACGGGGTGAACATCTACGATGACAGCGTGGATGTGGTGACCCTTCGCCGGCGTGTTGGGATGGTGTTCCAGAAACCCAACCCATTCCCAAAGAGTATCTTTGAGAATGTTGCTTATGGACCGCGTATCCATGGGATTCGGGACAAACATCGGCTACAGGAGATCGTGGAACGGGCTCTTCGGGATGCCAACTTGTGGGACGAAGTCAAGGATCGGCTCCATCGGTCAGCCTTAGAACTATCAGGAGGACAACAGCAACGGCTCTGTATTGCTCGGGTTTTGGCGGTGGAACCGGAAGTGATCTTGTTGGATGAACCAGCTTCCGCTTTAGACCCAGCGGCTACTTTGCGGCTGGAGGACCTGCTCTATGAACTGAAGAACCGCTACACTATCATCATCGTAACCCACAATATGCAACAAGCCGCTCGCATTTCCGACTTCACAGCTTTCTTCCTCAACGGGGAGTTAATAGAGTTCGGACCAACGGACAAGATCTTCACACGCCCTGATGACCCTCGGACGGAAGCCTACATCACTGGACGCTTTGGCTAACGCTGGGGAGAAAGACTGGCAGGTTTCGTCTAAGGAGGCGACTAACTATGGCAACAGTGGTGCGCAAATCCTTTGAAGAGCAATTACAGGAACTCCAAGATGACCTGCTTCGGATGGGACGGTTTGTAGAAGGGGCGGTTGCCAAAGCCATGCGGGCCCTTGTCACCCAAGATGTCCAACTGGCTAACGAGGTCATCCAAGAGGATGATATCGCTGACGATCTGGATGTGGAGATTTTTACCAAAGCCATGAAACTGTTGGCGCTGCAGCAGCCAATGGCAAGAGATCTGCGGATCATCGGCACTGCTTTGAAAATCGTGACGGATTTAGAGCGCATCGGCGACCATGCAGTAGATATCGCCAAACTCGCCCGCATCCTTTCCCAACACGAGTTCTTTAAGCCCTTAGTAGACATCCCTCGCTTAGCGGATTTGGCTCTGAGCATGGTCCACGACGCCATTCAAGCATATATCAACCGCGATATTGAACTTGCTATTCAGGTCTGCCGCAAAGACGACCTTGTGGATGAACTTTACGAATACCTCTTTAACGAGTTAGTAGGCTACATGGAGAAGGATTCCTCTCTGGTTGAGCAAGCCACTTACTTGCTTTTCGTTGCCTACTTCTTGGAACGGGTTGCCGACCACGCTACCAACATGGCGGAGTTTGTGTTTTTCGCTGAGACGGGACGCTTGGAGCAATTGGCTCGGAGCCACCGAAGCCGACCTGAGCCGACACCTTGAGGGTGATGCCTGACATATTAACCCGGCGCATTAGGGCGATTGGCGAGTTTGCCCTTGGGAGGTGGAGATTATGCTGCAGCGTTTCTGGGCAGTGATTCGTTCTTTCTTTGGCAAACTGTTGCGCCGAGCCGAAGATCCCGAGTTGCTCCTCCGCCAATACATTGACGACATGCGGTCCAAAGTGCCAAAGCTGCGGGCAGCAGTTGCGGAGGTCTTGGCGACAGAGTATCAACTGCAGCAACAAGCCGAACACCTGCGCAAGCAAATTGACGAGTATGACAAGCAGATCATCGCTGCTTTGAAGTTGGGCTATGAGGAAGAAGCCAAGGTGCTAATCGCTGCAAAGGCGCAAGCGGAAGAAAGCCTGCAGGACACCTTGGAACAACTGGAAACCGCTCGACGCGCTTCTCAACAAGCCCGCGCCGCACTGGACGAGTATCAGCGGGAGATGGAACGAAAGATCGCAGAAGCCCGTCGTCTTATTGGACAAGCCCAATTGGCGAAACTCCAGGAGGAGTTAGCCCAAGCGATGGCAGCCTTTGAAGTAGGCACCCCAACAGATGTTTTGGAGCGGATGCGTGAGAAAGTGCAGGAACGCCTTGCCCGTGCTCAAGCCCGGGCGGAAGTGGCTGCCTCTGACACGAACGCAAGGATGAGGGAAATCCGACGCGCTACTGCTTCCATAGGTGTGGAGGAACGCTTGCTGGAATACAAGCGTCAATTGGGTATGTTGCCTGCCTCTCAAGAGAGCGAAAAGCGCATGCTACCCCAACCGGAACAGCAGCAGGAGAAGCCGACCCAGCCCCTGTGATGCCTTAACGAGCCCCCAACGCTTCGTCTGTTGATGCCAATAGGTCTCTGACAAAGAGTCGGATGCTTGCACCGTGTTCCTCGTCAGTTAAAGCAACTTGGATGAACGCCCTAAAATAACTCTCAAAGTTGCCAATATCCCACCGTTGTTCGTCGGGTTCCAGCGGTAAGGCGTAAACGGGATACCCCTCTCGGACCAACAAGCGAATGGCATCCGTTAACTGGATCTCGTTACCGACAGAGGGGGGAACCTCCTTTAGTGCTTCATAGATCATGGGCGTAAAAATGTATCGGGCGGCGACGGCAAAGCAACTGGGAGCCTCTTCTATGGAGGGTTTCTCCACGATGTCCCTTAAGCGCATAACTTGCCCTGCCAAGGTGGTTTCCCAACTCAGAGGGTCAACGATGCCATATCGGGAGACATGTTCTCTGGGCACTGTTTCCACGGCGATCATGGCTACTGCCTTAAGGTTTTGGAAAGCCGCTATCATCCGTTGAAGGAGCATGCCTTGGCGTGGGGTCCAAATAATGGTATCGCCTAAGGAGACGATAAAGGGTTCTTCGCCTGTAAACTCTTGTCCCAAAGAAACTGCGTGCCCTAAGCCTAAAGGTTGGCTCTGCCGAACATAGAAGATTTGCACCCCTAACCGGTAAGCAGAGGGAAGCAACTCATCGTCCAACTCACCCCAGTCAGCGTCTTCGTCAAAATGGTCTTCCAAACTCCGCTTCTTGCGCCCCGTGATGATCAGCACCTTGTTCACTTGCGCGCTGGCTAACTCTTCCACGACATACTGGATGACGGGTTTACGACCGACGGGCAGCATTTCTTTCGGCTGGGATTTGGTGGCGGGTAGCAAACGGCTTCCCTTCCCTGCAGCTGGCACGACAGCTTTGCGGATCACCATGTCCTCACTATCACCCCTTCTCAAACCACGACCTTGACGCACACATAGCCTCGTTCCTGATATGCCCGTTGAAGCCGTTGGAAGTGGTCGTCGTCAAAGTAAATCCCAATGACAGCGCCACCGGATCCGGGCAATTGCGTGGGTGCACCTAACTGCCGACCGATGGCAATCATTTCCAAGTTTTCATGCCCCAAGGCTTCGTCCCCGAGAACTTCTCGTCGCAAGTCAAAGTTTCGGTTCATCAGTTTCCCTAATCGCTGATAGTCTTGCTGCTCCAATGCTTCCTTCCCTTCGTCGGTGAGAGCCCGCCATTCTTCAATGGCTCTCAAAACCTGTGGGTCTCCCATCTCGTAGCGTGCTCGCAAATTGGAGTGGATGCGACCAGAAAAAGATGAGGCTTGACTAATCACAAGGAACAAGGGCGGCAACAATTTTTTGTCCATCTCCACGTAAAGCCCATGCCCCCACTTCTCCATCCACTCGCGGCTGAAATCCATGTAAACCAGCGTGTCGTAAACCTGAGCAACTCGGTCTTGTAGCCCAGCAGCAATGCCTAACTCATCCCGTTCCACACTAAGGATGAGGTTGGGTTGAATGGGCTTGGGGATGTGCTCTTCGGTCAACCCGTAAAACTGCATCAGAGCCTTGAAAGCAGCTGTTACAATGGAGCTGGAACCTCCCAGTCCAACTTGTCGGGGAATGTCCGTTTCATAGGTGATAGTGAAATTAGACGGTGGCAGGTCTATCCCCTTTTCTGTGCAGTAGTCCTTGAACTTCTTGCAGGTAGCAAACAGCAGGCGCAGACCGCCATAGTAGCCGTCTCGCTCCGCTGTCTCCCGCAATGCCTCTAAGCTTTCAAAGCGAGTGGGGTCATTGCGGGGGTGGGGTAACAATTCCAGAAACGGACTTTCCCATAAGGTGACTTGCGCGGAAAAGTTGCGGATAGTGCAGGCAATGGTTTTCCCGTAGTAGCCATCGGATGGGTTTCCAAGCAAGGCAATCCGAGCGTAAGCCCTCGTGCGAATGATCACGGCGCCTTCCCCCTTTTTGCTGCCCTTAGACGCTCTTCAATTGTAGCCCTTTACGGAGACAAGTGGTGTGATTTCAGCATTGGCTGCCCCGTTAGCTAAAACGGTCTGGGCTAACGAGTCGCAAGTCCCAGTCAATTTTCTCGCCTCTCACCATTTGGGCGACGAGTTTGCCCGTGATGGGGGCAAGGGAGACGCCCAAGATCCCGTGCCCAGTGGCAAGGACGAGGTTGTCAATGGTTTTGGGGCGACCGATGATGGGCAATCCGTCAGGGGAGCAAGGGCGAAGCCCTCGCCAAACCTCTTCTCGTTTGCCGCTGATCGCCTGCAAGTATTCCATTGCTCCCCGCCGAATGGCGTTAACTCGTCGTTGGTTGATAGACAGGTCCAAGCCTGCCAATTCCAGCGTTCCCCCTAATCGCAACCGCCCGTTGAGAGGGGTAACAGCAATGCGGGTTTCGCTAAGCATCAGCGGGAGGGAGGGAAGGTGGGCAGGTTCGTAGATCGTAATGCTGTAGCCTTTTGCGGGTTGGACAGGGAGGGAAATGCCTAACCCTCTTGTCAACGGTGGTGACCAAGCCCCTGAGGCTAACACAAAGGTGTCCGCTTGCCATTTTCCTTGCGTTGTCTGGGCTGCCACGATGCGGCGCCCTCTCACTTCCCACCCCGTTACTGCTGTTTGGGCGACGATGCGAACCCCTCGTTGGCGTAAGCGGTCTGCCAACCCAAGCACAAAAGCAGCGGGGTCCAAGTGGGCATCACCGGGAAAGTAAATGCCACCTATCACATCCTCCCGCAGGAGAGGTTCCTTCCTGTGCACTTCCTCGCCCATCAAAATTTGTGCTTCAATTCCATAGGCTTGCATCAATTCCGCTTCATGTTGTCCTTCTTTAAAAGCCTGTTCCGTCTTGAACACTGTTAAGGAGCCCTTTTGTTGAAAGTTACACTCAATGCCGCTGGCAATCAGTTGCTCAAAGAGGCGCAAACTTTCCTGCTGCAAGGCTATCAGCAAAGGCATTGCCTGCTGCACATGCGTTTCGGTGCAGGAACGCCAAAAACGCCATAGCCAAGCCAGAAGGTCAAAATCTGGTCGGAAGCGGATATAAAGAGGACTTTCGGGATTGAGCAACCAACGCAACCCTTTTGCCACCACGCCCGGTGCTGCCAAAGGAACACCATGGCTGGGAACGATTAACCCGGCGTTGCCAAAAGATGATCCAGAGCAAACCTCTTCGCGTTCTAAAAGGGCAACCTTTGCCCCGCTTTCTGCCAAATAATGAGCAGCGCAAACCCCGATAATACCACCGCCGACAACTAACGCATCGCTCTGCTCGGTCATTGTTCATCACCCGTGGTTGTCCTGCCTATTGTCATTTTCGCCGGCTCCGGAGTGATTTTAAGCCAGTGTTCACGAAACCGTAGCTGCAACGGTAGTGGATCAAGAAACCACTTGCCTACTCACTTGCGGTAAACTTTTTCTGTCCTGATTGGAGGCAAATGATTTGAGGCTGTTAGCCAAACTTGGGTGGCAAGGGGGCAAACAAGCATGGAGACTGTCCGAAGCCTTGTCTATCGGTTTGTTTGGAATGCTTTGGCACTGTTCCTTTTGGCAAAAGGCGTTTATGGTAACCGAGTGGAAATCAGTGGCTTTGGTGCAGCGGTAGGTGTCGTGTTGGTTTTGGCGTTGGCACAAGCCTTGGTGCGACCTGCCTTGTTTCTCTTCCGCATCGTGACTTTCCCGCTAAACCTGTTGACGCTGGGCTTGCTGAGCCTGTTAGCAGGTTTTGTGTTGAATGCCCTTGTGTTCTTCGCCATCGGCAAAACAGGGCTCATTAGTGGCTTCCATGTCAAAGATTTCAGCGCTGCCTTTGGTATGACAATCCTTTACAGCCTTGCCAACATGGTTGGCACCCTGCTCTTTGAACAGCGAAAGAAAGAATGAATGAGCCTATGTGGCTGCTTTAGCCTTTCTTCTGCTTGCGGTGCCACAGCGCTGCTAACTGCTTGTAGCCGATGAGTTTGATGCCCTCCTGTTCAATTAGCCGACGGGTTTGTGGATCGGTGAAAATGAGGAACTCATAGTAGCGGTGGTGCCAAGAACTTGTGATAGCTCGGATCTCGGGATCGTCGGTGCTTAGGTGCAGAATGATTTCGTTCACGCCTGCAGGGATGTTTCGGATGAGGTCGTAGTAACTCTTCCGTCGCTCCTCCAAAGTGTCTCCTGTGCCGCCTGTGATCAAGTTGTCCAAAAGCACAAACCCTTGTTGCTGCAATTTGACCGCAATGGGTTGGTAGTCTATGCTCAGTTGTTTTGCCATTAGCAAGATAGGAGGCGAAGGGGCTAAGAGCATGGGCAAAATCCCGTATTCAGCACCCAACCGAACATACACCTCAAAGAAGTCGGTGCGGGAGAAGCAAGTGCCCATGTGGGTGTCTATGTGGGTGGGCTTCATTCCAAATTGCAGCGCCCGCTCAATTTGTGCCCGCAATTCAGCTTCCACTTCTTCCGCTTTAGCGTTTTGCCGCACGGAGGCCACATCCCGCCAGAGGAAACCTTCGTTGTCTACCAACCCTTTGACCTTGTCTATCGGGGCAACGGGATGCCAGCGATAATAGCGCCACTCACTGTTTAAGGTCAAGTGCAGCCCCAAGTCTGCATCGGGGTTCTCCCGCGCCCATGCAGCGATTTCAGGGAACCAAGGACAGGGCACCATCACGCTCCCACAAGTCACAACCCCTTCAGTCATCGCCTTAATGGACGCCACATTGACTGCGTGGCACATTCCGATATCGTCGGCATGGAGAATTAGCAAACGGTCATCCTTGCGGTAGCCTAATTGCTCGGCTAAGGTGCCTTCTTGGGGAGCGTTCAAAGCCTCTATCCGTGCCACTGAAGCTCCAACAACCATCATGGCTCCCACCTTTCGCACAAACTCCCGCCTTGTCATCCAGCCTCACCTACCCGAGAGAGAATAGACCAATCCCCACCGAATGAACGCAGTAAATGCGGTGGTTAGCATCAACAGGCTAACGAATCCCGCGGTAGCAAATGCCATACTGGTCCTGCATAGCAACACCCCAAAGTTCGTCCTTGCAGGCGGCAGGTGTAGCGCTTCCGCACCAACGATTGTAGGGGGATTGAGTGATGCACCATTGATCTAATGGCTGCCGGTTAATGTTCAAACCAGTGCAACCTGATTTTGCAGCCTTGACAACTTTCGCGTGCCCGTCCACGAAACTGGCATTCACAAAGTCCATGTGACGCGCTTGAACAGGAGAGTCAAACAGGTTAAAGGCACAAGCGGAAATGGTAGCAAGGTTGCCATCGTAGTTCATCGCTGTCTCTACGGGGAACTGAATTTCAGGCAGTCGGACAGGAGGAACAGGGTTCGTCAGTCCCGGAACCGAGCCGTCTTCAAACACAGCAAAGTTGAAGGGGTAACTGCCAAACTGGAAACCACCGCATTCTCCACCAGGGATGCCGAGGGCTCGGAAGGCAGCGTCCAAATCTATCGCTCTGGGTTCGGAGGGACATTGATAAATTTGCTTGTTCTTGATGTAGGGTTCAATCGCTGCCAACATAGTGAGGGCGCAAGGTTGGAGAGAAGCGTTGAGGGCAAGATACACGCTCATCGGAAATGCTTCGTCGTAATCCTGCACATACTGGTTAACAGCTGTTGCCGATTGCTTCAAGTTACTCAAGCAGGAGGTTTGGCGGGCTTTTTCCCGGGCGCGAGAGAACACTGGGAACAGAATCGCTGCCAGGATCGCGATAATCGCGATCACGACCAGCAATTCGATGAGGGTGAAGCCGCCCTTGCAACGCGGCGATGTCCACAGCCTCCATGCCAGCATCCTTTTTCACCTCGCTTTAGGCCTAAGTTGCCAGCCTCAGCAATTATGCCATATTTCCCCTCACAAATTTTCAACCCCCTCAGTCATCGCCTTGACAGCCAGTGCGTAGCACATCCCAGATATCATCAGCAGGCAGAATCTGCGAGTGGTCATCCTTGCGACAGCTCAATTGCTCGGCTAAAGGTGATCCTTGAGAACGAAGGGGAAACTGTTAGTCGTTCCTGAGTGTTAGGCTAACGCAATCTGCGGTAACAAACGCCCGATTGGTCTTGGAATGCAATGCCCCATAACCTGTATTGGCAAGTTAGCGGTGTTGGACTTCCGCACAAGCGATTGTAAGGTGGATTGACACACCATTGTTCCAGAGGTTGAAAGTTGACATTCTGTCCAACGCACCCCGATCTGCGGGCACCGACCACTTTGGCGTGACCGTCCACGAAATTGGCGTTCACGAAATCCGAGTGGCGCCCTTGAGCAGGAGTATCGAACATAGTGAACCCGCAATTGGAAGGAACAGCAGGTGCCCCTAAGGCAAAGTTGCCATCGTAATTCATGACCGTTTCTGCGGGAAACTGGATTTCGGGCAAACGAATGGGAGGAACTCGCGTCGTAAAACCTGCTAAGTCGCCAAACTCAAAAACCGCCGAGTTGAAGGCGTAACTAACGAACTGAAAACCACCGCATTCACCGCCGGGAAGTCCCAATAGGCTCCTGAAGGCAGCGTCAACATCGGCTGCCCGGGGTTCTGAAGGGCACTGAAGAATCTGCTTGTTCTTGAGGTATGGCTCAGTGGCTGCCGAAGCGGTGAGAGCGCAAGGTTGGAAGGAAGCGTTGAAAGCGAGATAAACGCTTATCGGGAAAGCCTCATCGTAATCCTGAACATACTGGTTGTTAGCAGTTGCAAATTGCCTCAAGTTGCTCAAGCAGGAGGTTTGGCGGGCTTTTTCACGGGCTCGGGAGAACACTGGGAACAGAATTGCTGCCAAGATCGCAATAATCGCGATCACGACCAGCAATTCAATGAGGGTAAAACCAGCACAGCGACGCAATGATTTCCTTAGCCGCTGAGCGAACATCTACTTCACCTCGCTGCGCAATTTGTGTTGTCAGGCTCATTGATTATGCCACATTTCGTCGTTCGGAATTTTTAATGCCTTTTTAACCCGCCTTTATGTTCGGGTTAAAAGCTACATTGAAGAAGGAAACCGCAGCGAACTCACACGGACTTCGAACAATTGACTGGCAGGAGCCTGCTCCCTGATTGATGAGTGTTCAAACCTTGGTGGTTGCTTGTGAGGGATGCTTGATGGAACTTAGGTTCCCTCCTCAAGACGCTGAAATGCGGTTCGCCGGGATGTGAACTCTCCAGAGGTGCCGATAATTTTAGCCGTGCGGTAGCGGTGTCCTCCAAAAGGAAGGAGCCAACCACTCTGAAAGTGGTAAAACTTGCGGGCTTTCGCTCTGACACCAACTCTTGAACGGCTACGATTGGACTTTACCTTTCCTCCCTTGCCTCGCTGCTGTTAAACTGTGTCAAGAAGGGTTTGTGAATGGGATAGCTTAAGGGGGCAGAGCCATGCGGGCAAAATGGGCGCATCGGTGGGACTTGACAGTAGAGGAAGCCCAACGGCTTCAGTGGGAACTTTCCGCCAAGGTCGTAGAGGAAGACGACTTGCCTGAAACTATCAACTTTGTTGCTGGGGCAGATGTCCATCAAGTGGGTAGGGACCAAATGCAAGCCGTTGTGTGCGTGCTTTCGTTTCCCGAACTGGAGTTGGTGGAGGTTGCCCGTTCCTTGGTTCCCGTGACCTTTCCGTATGTGCCCGGTTTGTTGGCTTTTCGCGAAAGCCCGGCTGTCTTAGCGGCTTTTGAGAAACTGCGCCACGATCCTGATATCGCCTTGTTTGATGCACAGGGGCGTGCCCACCCTCGTCATTTCGGCTTAGCGTGCCATATGGGGCTGTTATTAGACTTGCCGTCCATTGGTTGTGCAAAGAGCCGTCTTTACGGACGAGGGGAACCAGTGGCAGACGAAGCGGGAGCGACAAGTCCACTGGTTGATCCTGTGGATAAGCGCTTGTTGGGCATGGTAGTGCGGACGAAGCAGGGAAGCCCACCCATTTATGTTTCCGTTGGACACAAAATTTCTCTCCCAACGGCAGTGGAGTTTGTGCTGCGCTGCACCAGATCGGGACAACGCTTGCCAGAACCCTTGCGTTTAGCCCACCTGTATGCTCGTCAAGCCCCGCCTCAGCCGCCGAAAACCTTCGGGAGGCAGGACTCGCTCTTTTAAGCAAGCGTTATTGGCTCGGATGCCCAATAAGGATAGGTGCGGGCACCTTGCGGATCAAAGCTGCCAACCGTTCTATGCCTTCCACCAGCCGCGGAGTCGGTCGGAAGAGGAGGTCAGGGTCTACTGAGAAGATGTGACCTTCCTTGACACAGCGCAAGTTTCCAAAACCGGGACGGCGGCGGACCTCCTCCAACACTTGCTGGTCTGTTTTCCCTTTAGCCGCTACGATGTAGATGTCAGGGTCTTTAGCGACCAATGCTTCCAGACTCACGGTAGGGAATGGTTGAGGAGCATCGCCGAAGGCGTTTTGCCCTCCCGCCCAGCGGATCGCATCGTCAATGTAGTTTTGGGGACCAGCGACCATGAGGGATGGGGGCGAAGCAATTTCCACGACCACCTTGGGTTGGGTTCTCTCGGGTCGCTTTTTCTTTAGCGCTTCCAGTCTCTGCTTTAAACGAAGCACTAACTCATGGGCTTCTTTTTGCCGATGGGTCAGTTCGCCCAAAACTAAAAGGCTGCGCAACACCCCTTCTACAGTCTTTGGTTGCAACACGAAAACGGCGACTTTGGACTTAGACTGCAAATCATCAGCAATGGCTTTGGGAATAGTGGAACTTACCACGAGCAACAAGTCAGGTTTGAGCGCAGCGATGCGTTCCAAACTGGGCTTCATGAAATCACCCACTTGGGGCAACTTCTTCACTTGAGGTGGGTAATCGCAGGCTGAGGTCACCCCAACCACCAAATGACCAGCGCCGATGGCAAATAAGTTTTCTGTCCCACTGGGTGCTAAGGAAACAATTCGGCGCACCTGTTGGGGCAGCGTCACCTTTCGCTGTAAATCATCCAACATTGTCCGAGATGCCAAAACAGCATCCCAAAGGGTTAGCACTAAGAGCAAGCAAGTTGCTACCTTTGCTGTGGTCACGACGGACATCCCCTCCTTGATGAGAATTTGGTTTGCTGACTATTGGAGCATCATTAGCTCCAATGGAAACTGTTCTTGCTGCAAAGGCAAGTTAACGCGCTGGCGCAACCGCGCTGATTCGTAAACTGCCATGACAACCTCAAAGCCTCGCAATGCCTTTTCACCAGCGAGAGGGTGCTCTGACCAATCGGCGCCTTCTCGCACGAGCCTTGCGAGCCACTGGTAGGAGCGGGTCATTGCTCCCATAGCGTCATCGGGGGGAAGATCCACAGGACGCCAGAGCCCTGGGCCAGTTTCAGGGATGGGACGCAACTGCCCCTCGGTGACGACGGCGTTCCACGACCCCCCTTTTGCATCTTGGATGAACAGGTTTGGCTGAGGGCTATCTCCAGTGCGCCACAAGCGACCGTGAGTGCCGATGATTTCATAGTCTTGGTAAGCTCGATGGCGTTCTCGTGCCTCGCCACAAAACACTTCTGCGCAAACTCCCGTTACTGTTTGGAACAAAGCAATGGCTGCTGTTTCTACCAAGTGCCCGTAACGCCATTTCGGTTCAGGAGGAACTTCTACTTGTCCGAACACCCAAGCTACCTCGGGATCGCCGAGGAGCCAAAGGATGCTATCAACAGCGTGCGTTCCGTCGCTGAGGAAGTCTCCTGCACAGTTTGCTCGGATAAGACGCACTTCTCCGATAGCGCCTCGCTCAATCAATTCTCGCGCTGCGATCATCTCCAGTCCCATACGGCGTTGGTGATTGACGATCAAGGGAATCCCTTTTTTGCGGCACAAAGTGACCATGCGCCTTGCATCGGCAAGGTTTGTTGCCATAGGTTTTTCACAACAGATGGCTCTTACCTCTGCGTCAATAGCTTGAAACACTTGTTCTGCGTGCAAGTTTGTAGGCGTTGCGATAGCAACCACATCGGGGCGAACTTCCTGCAGCATAGCTGCGAAGTCTGTGAAGGGTTTGGCAGTTGGCAACTCTCCTGCAAGGGAGGCGGCTCGAGAGGAGTCAAGGTCACAAACAGCCACTACCTCGTAGTCGTCCAGTTGCGCCATTGCGCGGGCGTGATAGGTTCCCATGCGACAACCGACAACAGCTGCCCGAAGTCGTTGGTCACTCATGGTTTCTCGCCCTCCGTTAGTTGGCGGACGAATTGCAGCGATTTCTCCCAGCATTCTAACGGATCAACGCCTTTCGGTGCCACCATCTCAATAAGCATGACCAACTTGTCAGGGTGAGGCGCTTTTCGCTTTAGCAACTCGTAACACTCCCTTAAGGGCACATCCCCTTCTCCCAATGGGGCACCGTCCACTTCTAAGCAAAGGGGGAATAGGTCAGGTCGAGGGCGAACGAAGTGATCTTTGAAGTGCGTGCCGACGACATACGGAGCTGCTTCTACAAAAGCGGGAAGAGGCTTTTCGCCAATCACGAAGGTATTGCCTGTGTCCAAAAAGATGCCTAAGTGAGGAACAGCTTGACAAAGCGCAACGAAGTCGGAGATGTAAAAGTCGCAGTGATTTTCAATTCCGAAGGGCAGCCCCAATTCGTGGCACCCTTGAGCCAACGGGGTAAGAGCGGTAGAAAGACGCTCCAGTTTTTCTGGAAGGGGCATTGTCCGATCAAACCGATGTCCCGCATGAGCCGTTGTCACGACCAGAGGCACCCGCATGATTGGGACGTAGCGGGTCAATGCCTCAAGCAGTTCGTCCGTTCGCCGCTTGATTGTCTCCCTGTCAGCGTTCAGGTAATCGTAGCCAACATGAAGCACCAAGTGCAAGTTGTGTTGGGCGAGAAAGTCGGCTATGCGCCCCTGCTCCTGTTCGCTCAAGTTGATAACGGTTTGCAGGGAGACACCAGTTGCTTTCAATCCATAGCGGACCAGAAACTGTAACTGTCGCTCAAGCCGATCCAATGCCGTTTTGATTGGCTGTCCCGTCTCGTCTCGGAGCAACTCCCCATACCAAGGTCCATCAAATCCCCAAATCACAACCGTCCTCTCCTTCCACCAAAGGGTTCAGAGGCGACACCGAAACGAAAGTTATAGCACTTGGGGAGTGGTCTTTGACTTCAGTTGGGGAAACTGATTTGTTCTTCGCTCGTTTTCGCTTGTTGAGGAGGAGGGGAGGGAAGGGGTGGTGGGCCGGGCAGGATTTGAACCTGCGACCTTGGGATTAAGAGTCCCCTGCTCTGCCGGACTGAGCTACCGGCCCACGAAAAGGCAGCAACAAGTTTAGCAAGGTCTATGGCAGTTGGCAAGACCTTGTTGCCGACAATCCGAAAGTTTCTATGGTCCGTTCTTACCTGCTAACCCTTGGGCAAGGGTTGACGATCGTCAGGGATTAGTTTGCTGTCGCACGACGGTTGCACAGCGGTCACAAAGGTCAGGGTAATCAGGATGGTGCCCGACACTCAATTGCCGCTGCCAGCAGCGGGCGCATTTTTCGCCCAGCGCCAATTCCACAGCGATTTGCAGGTTCGGGACTTCTTCCGAGGGCACAGCGTAGCCCAACTGACTGTCAGTGACAACCTCCACTTGCGAGACGATGAAGACTTCGTTGAGGGGAACGCTAAAGGACTGAAGAAATTGAGCGAGGCGTTTGTCAGTTATCAATGTCACCTTGGCTTCTAACGGGTTGAGCACGCGCCGCTCGTTTTTGGCGATCTCCAGTGCCCGCTTCACTTCATCGCGAACCAGCAGCAATTGCTGCCACCGTTCCGCTAAGGGGGCGTTTCGCCATGCCTCTGGTGGCTGAACCCAATCTGCTAAGGCGACACTTTCGGTCTTACCGCTCCAGTTAGGCAAGTGCTGCCATGCTTCTTCCGCTGTGTGGCTGATGATGGGAAACAGCATGATGCAAAGGGCTTTTGCGACTTCCCAAAGAACCGTTTGGGCACTTTTGCGACGAGGGTCTGTTGCCAAGTCACAATAGAGGCGATCCTTCAGCACATCAAAGTAGAAGGCAGACAAGTCCACAGCGCAGAACCTTTGCAGCACTTGGAAAACTCGCGGGTAGTCAAACTCTTCGTAGGCTTCGGTGACTTGGTCTACGATTTCTGCAAGGCGATGCAGCATGAATTGGTCCAATTCGGTCAATTGGTCATAAGTCAGGGCTTCACGGTCGGGATCAAAGTCAAAGAGGTTACCCAAGGCAAATCGCAGGGTGTTGCGGAATCGGAAGTAGGCGTCAGCGATGCGCTTGAGGATTTCGCTGCCCAACCGAACATCTTGGGTGTAATCAGCAGCGCAGACCCATAAGCGCAACACATCAGCACCGTATTGGCTGATCACTTCCTCGGGAGCGACCACATTGCCCAAACTCTTGTGCATGGCGCGTCCTTGCTCATCTACCACGAAACCGTGGGTGAGGACAATGCGATAGGGAGCATCACCCTTTGTCCCCACTGCAATCATCAGCGACGAGTTGAACCAACCTCGATGTTGGTCACTGCCTTCCAAATACATGTCGGCAGGCCAACGCAATTCGGGGCGGGACTCCAGGACCACTCGGTGGGTGCAACCGCTGTCAAACCAAACATCCAACACATCCGTCTCTTTCGTGAACGAAGTTCCTCCACAATGGGGGCAGCGAAATCCTTCGGGAAGCAATTCTTCGGGGGAGCGATCAAACCAAGCATCGGAACCTTCTTTTCGGATCCAAGCTGCAACGCTTTGAATTGTTTCTTTGGTCAAGACGGGCTGTTGACAACCCTGGCAGTAGAAAATGGGGATCCCAACGCCCCACACCCGTTGGCGACTTAGGCACCAGTCTGGACGGTTTTCCACCATTGCCCTGATTCGGCTGCTTCCTTCTTCAGGCACCCATCGCACCCGTTGGATAGCCTCCAAGCACTTTTGCCGATGCCCCTCATGGTCAATGCTCATGAACCACTGGGTGGTGGCGCGAAAGATCACTGGATTGCGGCAACGCCAGCAGTGGGGATAGTTGTGGCGAACCGAGGAGGCCTTCAAAAGGGCATTCTGTTCGCGCAGCCAAGTCACCACGGCTTCGTTGCCTTCCGTGTGGACGAAAAGATGGGCTAATCGCTCCCCTGCTTCTTCGGTGAACCGTCCTCGTTCGTCCACAGGGCTGAGGATCGGCAATCCTTCCCGAATGCCTACCTCGTAGTCTTCAGGACCATGCCCCGGGGCAGTGTGGACTAAACCGGTGCCTTGTTCCAGGGTTACAAACTCGGCAGTCACGATGGGCGATGGGCGACCATACAGGGGATGGGCAAAGACCAGCCCTCGCAACTGCTCCCCGTTGAATTGACGCACCACTCGGTATTCCCGCCACCCTAACTCTTCCGCCACCGAGAGCAGAAGCCCCTTAGCGATCAGGTAAGCTGCATGATCCTTGTCTTGGGTGACTTCCACCAAAGCGTAGTCAAACTCCGGATGGACCATAATGCCCGTATTGCCTGGGATAGTCCAAGGGGTTGTTGTCCAGATGATTGCATAGGCGGGCTCATCAATGCCAGCGAAAACGCCGTTGGGATCTTCTTTCAAGGGGAAACGCACCCAAATGCTGGGCGAGTCCTTCTCGTGATATTCCAACTCTGCTTCCGCCAAAGCGGTGGTGCAGTGATAGCACCAGTGGACAGTTTTGTAGCCGCGGTAGATGTAGCCGCGTTCATAAAGTTCGCCGAAAATCTCCACCAACCGGGCTTCAAACTCGTAGTCCATTGTGTAGTAGGGGTGTTCCCAATCGCCAAAAACGCCCAGTCGTTGAAATTCTTCGTTTTGTCGCTGGGACCAAAAGGCAGCGAAGGCTCGGCAGCGTTGCCGCAACTCCCTCTTGAGTTCCTCGCTCATGAGTTCTCCCGGTCGCCACTTGCCCTCGGCGATTAACTCTTCTTGGACGCGATGTTCAATAGGCAACCCATGGTTGTCCCAACCGGGAACATAAGGGGTGTAGTGTCCCCGCAGGGCAGCAAACTTCACCACGATGTCCTTCAGGATTTTGTTGAGGGCGTGCCCAATGTGGATGTCGCCGTTAGAATAGGGCGGACCGTCGTGCAGGATAAAAGCAGGTGCTTTTTGCGCTTGGCGGTTCGCTAACATCTTCTCGTAAATGCGCCGCTCCTTCCACCACCGTTGAATCTCCGGTTCACGCACAGGCAAATTGCCCTTCTGTGGGAACGCTGTTCTGGGCAGGTTCAGCGTTTGACTGTAACCGGATTTTTTCGTCGCTTCCATCCTTTGGTCGCCCTCCGTTGCCTTTCCGAGTTTGGCGCCTCTCGCTGATAATCCGCTCGCTGTGACAGCAAAGAGCTGAGGCAAGGGCAACTTTTGACAGATTGTTGCGCCTTGCGCTTTTCACTTCGGTTGCCCTGAACGCTTTCTGGGAAATGGGTTGGATGCGATCCACCGTTTTAGCGGCTGGGTGGCAACAATTTTGTCACACCTTCGCAAAGCTTTGCGGGGGTGCTTCTGTTAAGCCGCATACTATGTTTGCAGTGACCCAAACTGTTCGTCTGGAGGAAAAGACGATGCGCCGAGCCTGGGTTCTGGTTGGGTTGTGGTTGGTAGCAATGGTGATTTTTGCCCTGCGCACGCCTGAGTTTTTGACGGTTCCGAATGTGTTGGACATGACCCGTCACTTCACCGAGATCGGGATCATGGCCTTGCCTATGACTGCTTTGCTCATTGCGGGAGGCATTGATCTATCGGTGGCGTCTATCTTGGCGATGACGACCATCGTTCTTGGCTGGTTCTATCGGGCGGAAGTGCCGTTGCCTCTTTGCGTTTTGGCAGCACTGCTTAGTGGGGCAGTGATGGGATCAGTCAACGGGGCGTGTATTGCTTACCTCCGGCTACCACCTGTCATCGTGACTTTGGCAACGATGGCTCTTTTCCGAGGATTGGCTATCGGGTTCACAAGGGGCGAAAAGGTGAGCGGTTTCCCTGAGCCTTTCTTGATCATTGGGCAAGGGCAACTGCTGGGTTTCCTTCCCGCTCAGCTGCCCTTGTTCCTCCTCACCGCAGCCGTAGCCTGGTTTTTGTTGCACCGAACGGTCTTTGGGCGCTATGTTTTTGCCATCGGAGCCAACGAAACGGCGGCGCGGTTTTCTGGTGTCCCTGTGGAAGCGACGAAGTTTGGGCTTTATGTGCTCAGTGGGTTAATGGCTGCTGTCGCTGGGGTGTTGTATGTGGCGCGGTTCAACACGGCAAAAGCCGATGCGGCGATGGGGGCGGAACTGGATGTTATCACAGCAACCCTGTTGGGAGGGACACCTATCACTGGCGGCGAAGGGTCGTTAGGGGGCACATTGTTAGCGCTGCTGTTGCTTAGCACGCTGCGGCGTGGCTTAGATATGGCCCAAGTCGGGGTGGAGCAGCAAGCCATCCTTATTGGGCTGATCTTGATCTTTGCTGTTGCTTTAGGACGAGGGCAGCAAAGCCGTTGAGCGGCTGTTAACAAGCCCACCACCAGTCTCAAACTAAAGGTAGGGCGCAATCTTGATGGACTGCCTCTGGTGGTGAAGGCAATGCCGACTTACGAGTATGAGGCACGAGACATGCAAGGGCAGTTGCACCGAGGCACTATTTCGGCAACCTCTCCCTTGGAGGTATCCAAGCAGTTGCGGGAGCAGGGGCTATTTGTCGTGCGGTTGCGGGAGCAGAAAGCCTCCGCTCCCCAAGTGTTCCTGCGCCCAGCAACCAGATCACTGGCAGTGTTTTTCCGTCACCTTTACAACACCTATCGGGCAGGGGTGCCACTGAGCGAAGCGCTGGAGTTGTTTGCACTGACAGAGCGGTCGCCGTTGCGTCCGGTGGCTGCCTACGCTGCCAAGCGGTTACGGGAAGGGACTTTCCTCTCCCAAGCGGTGCGGGAAACAGGTTTCCCCTTCCCCACCTTTGTGCTCCCCATTATAGAGGCAGGGGAGCGTTCCGGGCAATTGGAACGCGTGTTGGGGCTCTTAGCAGAACATTTTGATCGCGAGGTTCAGTTTGAGCAGGAGATGAAGCGAGGCACTATCTTCGCAAAAGCCTACATGGTGTTTGCCGTCGTGGTGATGCTGATGTTAGTCAGCGTTTTCCCTGTAGCTCTTCTCGGTTCTTTCGCTGCCAGCCTTCACCTCGCTCTTAGGGTGTTGGGAGGGCTAATTGGTTTTTGGGTATTGTGGCGTTTGTTAGGCATGATTCGTTGGACAGCCCCTTACACGGAGATGGTGTTGGTTCACTTGCCTTTTGTCTCTGCCCCTTGGCGGAAACTGATGGCAGCCCGCTTTGCTCGCACCCTGTCGCTCCTTCATGCTGCTGGTATCCCTCCCCACACCAGTTTGGAATTGGCTGCGCAAGCCTCTGGAAGCCCTTGGCTCATGCGGACAGCCCAATCGCTGGCAGCCCAATTGCAGCGAGGGGAAAAGTTCTCCCAAGTTGCCAGTCAACTCCCCTTTCTCCCCCCTTTGGTCATTCAAATGCTGGCAACAGGTGAGAGGTCAGGCACCATAGACGAATCGCTGAGCAAAGCAGCAGAGTATCTGGAAACCGAAGCCCAAACAGGTATGAAGTCGCTGCCCATTATAGCAGGATTTGCCCTCTATGGGTTCGTGATCCTGTTGTTGGTCTTCTTGATCCTTGGTGGCATTGGTGTGCTCGGAGGCTTATATAGGGGGATTTTGCAGGAGTGAAGAGTTGAGGTCTTGCAGGGGCAAGGTTGCTTTTGGCTATCCCTCCTCAAGCCTTTCGCCGAGTTGTTGCTCCAACCTTGCTTTGCCTACCACCATGCGCACTTGTTGCTCCACGAACTCGGTGATGATTTCCTCTTCCCTGAGGGCAGCGATATAGCGTCGCAACTCTTCTATGCGCTCGTCCCAAGCGTCCTCGGTTTCAGCCCGCTCCTTTTCCTTAAGCAGTTTTCCCAAGCGCTCCTCTAAGGCTTCACGCCAGAGACGCCATTGTTCGGCGCGTGGGTGATCGCCCAATACTTCCGCAAGGAGCCGTTCCACCAACTCCTCATCGGATAGATCGGGGAGAGTAGGGATGGGCATCTGTTCGGATTCCCAGTTCATGGCACCATCACCGAAAGTAAATTTTGGCAACCTCAGAGCACGAGTTGCGCAGCAGGCGGCAAAATAACAATAGCAAATGTCAAGAGATCGGGTGAGCAGGATGGTTAAGGTGCGGCTGTTAAGCGCTGTCGTTGGGATCCCAATTGCTATCTTGGTAGTCTTTGTTGGAGGGCTTCCCTTTGCCTTGACCGTTTTGGCGCTGTCCTTGATTGGGCTTTGGGAGTTGAGTCGTTTCATGGAGCAGCGAGGTTGGTGGGTGATCAAACCTCTTGCGATCCCCCTGTTGGCGCTGGCTATTTTGGGTGCTTACTTTGGCTCCGACAACCCTAACTGGCTCCTCCCAGGTTTTGTGGTGCTTTGGTGGGGAAGCGTGTTTGGGTGTTTGTTCGTTCACATCGCTTTTCGTCAGACTGAGGCAACTGCCCCTCCAGTAGGTTGGCGACTGAGCAGCATTGGTGCTACTTTGTTGAGCGTTTGGTATCTGGCACTCTTCGCTTTCTTGGTTCTTTTGCGCCAGCAACAGGCAACGGTTGCAGACCAACCGTATCCTTTGGGGCGCGACCTTGTCTTCTTAGTGTTGCTCACTGTTTGGGGGACAGATAGCGTTGCCTTCTTTTTCGGTCGCGCTTTTGGCAGGGAACCCTTAGCGCCCTTGGTCAGCCCAGGCAAAACCTTGGAAGGGTCCGTAGCAGGGACGGTGGCAGGGTTCCTCATAGCGTGGCTATTTGCATGGGGTTTGATCTCTTTTGGAGGCAGCGAAGCAACTACAAAACTGTGGCTCCACCTTGCCCAACCAGTGCCCTTCACTCTACTGGCACTGGCATTGGGAACGGTTGGGCAACTGGGCGATTTGGGCAAAAGCGTGATCAAGCGGGAGTTAGGGATCAAGGATTTCGGCGCTCTTATCCCCGGTCACGGCGGCGTGTTGGACCGCTTTGATAGCCTCTTAGCCACTGCCCCGTTGGTTTACTTCTATGTCCGATGGGTGATTCCTTAGTCCGCATCAGGGCTTTTAAGGGCAGCAAGGTGACGGATCTTCCTGACGCCATCTGGAGAGGCATGTGGCACATTAATAGTGTCGCGTTCGCCAGCGGAGGTGTTTGCGGATGTCTTATCGGATTCTGGTCGCGGACCCACTGGAGGAAGCGGGGCTTCAACTCATGAGGACCGTAGGGGAAGTGGATGTGCGCACCAAGTTAGCCGAAGATGCCCTGTGCGAGATAGTGGGTGACTATGACGCTTTGGTAGTCCGCAGCGGCACCAAGGTGACCCGTCGGGTGATTGAACACGGAGCCAAGCTAAAGGTGGTTGGACGGGCAGGGGTGGGTGTGGACAACATTGATGTGGATGCTGCAACCGAACGAGGCATCTTTGTGGTCAATGCCCCTTCTTCGGTCACCGTTGCTACAGCGGAACACACCTTTGCGCTGCTGCTGGCATTGGTGCGGAAAATTCCCTATGCCTTCAAATCCCTACAGGAAGGGAAGTGGGAACGCACCAAGTTTGTGGGAGCGCAATTGCAAGGCAAAACTTTGGGGATTATCGGCTTGGGACGAATTGGCACCCAAGTAGCCCGCTATGCTAAAGCCTTCGGTATGCGGGTCATCGGTTGCGACCCCTTCATCTCCGAAGAGCGTGCGCGTCAACTGGGTATTGAGCTGCGGGAGTTGGACGACTTGTTGCAGGAAGCTGATATCGTCTCGTTGCATGTGCCCTTGACCAAAGAGACCCGCAAGATGATAGACGCCCGCGCCATCGGGTTAATGAAGAAGGGCGCTATTTTGCTCAATGTAGCGCGAGGCGGTGTTGTAGATGAAGAAGCCCTCTACGAAGCCCTTGTTTCAGGCAAATTGGCAGGAGCAGCGTTGGATGTGTTTGAGCAAGAGCCGCCAAAGGAGGGAAGCATTAGCGCCAAACTAATCCAACTGGACAATGTAGTGGCAACCCCTCACTTGGGTGCCTCCTCCCGCGAAGCTCAAGAAGAAGCTGCTGTAGAAGTGGCGAAGCAAGTGTTGGCGGTGTTGCGAGGCGAATTCCCCACTACAGCTGTCAACTTGCCTCCCATTCCTCCTGCCCTTTGGCAACAAATGCGTCCCTTCATGGACCTTGCCGACCGAATGGGGCGGTTCCTTAGCCAGTTGGCATTGGGGCGTGTGGAAGAAGTTCGGCTCCACTACGCCGGTCAATTGTCAGAGGTGGAAACGGAGCCTCTCACCCGAGCATTCCTCAAGGGTCTTATGACCATGCGCTTGCCTGAAACAGTCAATTTGGTCAACGCCCCCGCTTTAGCACGCTCTCGGGGCATCCGAGTGAGCGAGGAACGAAGCACAGAACCAACGGATTACGCTTCTCTCATCGTCGCCACAGTCCGCACCCACCAAGAAGAGCGTTCAGTTTCCGGCACTATCTTCCACGGTGTCGGTCCTCGGATCATCCAAATCAACGGTTATCGGGTAGATGTGTTGCCTGAAGGGCACGCCATCGTCGTGGAGCAGATTGACCGCCCCGGGATTATTGGTTGCGTGGGAACCTTGGTGGGGCAGCACGGGATCAACATCGCTTTCATGCAAGTGGGACGCAAAGAAATTGGTGGGCGCGCCGTGATGGTCATCATGGTGGATACGCCTGCCCCACCAGAACTGTTGGAAAATATCAAACACGCCCATGACGCCATCTTGGAAGTCCACCAAGTGGACTTTGGTCCACCGTCGCAGGAGTGAAGGGGAAGGGCTATTTTGCACTCACTGCTTTCTCTCTTCGCCCCGCAAAGGGGGCAACTGTCATCGCTTCCTCTGAAGATTACCTGCAGTGTTATGATTTTGTCGTGTCCAAAACCGACTAAGTTTAAGAAGCCGAGCTCAACCGAGGTTGGTGATCCATGTCCCAACAGAAACCGCTGATTTTGCTGAGCAACGATGACGGCGTGCAGGCTCAAGGGTTGCTTTGGCTCAAACGAGCGATGAAGGAACTTGGGGAAGTGATCGTTGTTGCTCCAGATCGCCCCCGCAGTTCTTGCAGCCATGCAGTGACTTTGCACAAGCCCTTGCGGGTGATGGAGGTCCGAGACGCTGACGGTGACCTCGTTTACGCTTGCAATGGGATGCCTGCCGACTGTGTCGTTTTGGGCACGCGCGTCCTTTGCCCTCGCTTACCCGATTTGGTCATCGGGGGGATCAACGAAGGACCGAACTTGGGCAACGATGTCATCTACTCGGGCACTGTTGCAGTTGCTCGCGAAGCCGCTTTGGAAGGTTGCCGTGCCTTCGCTATTTCTGTTGCCGGGTTTGGCGAAGTTCATTACGAGGTAGCTGCTTTCGTGGCGCAAAGGATTGCTGAGCACCTCTTGACCATCTCCCTCCCCGCAGGGGTGTTCCTGAATGTGAATGTGCCTAATCTCCCGCTGGAGCAGGTGCAGGGTGTGCGCTTGACTCAACGAGGGTTCAAACACT
>VAPR01000194.1_pt1 | contig 43068 bp, 38 predicted proteins | sample 3380701 | NCBI WGS metagenome assembly VAPR01 (sample SAMN11536904, study PRJNA540576) | hot springs metagenome | isolation source: hot spring wet sediment | place: Spain: Lobios | collected 2014-01
CCGTGGGGGTCTGGGTTGGGGTCGGCGAGGCGAAGGGAGGTGGAAGGGGGGCGTAGACCCGGATTTCGCGCCAGGCGACGTCACTGGGACCGCGGATGGTCCGCAGATGGATCTTCCGGACCGTCCGGGGGACCTCGGGTTTGTAGACCAGGGTCTGGCCGTCGGCGGTCTCCTGGTCCAGCACGGCCACCCGGCTGCCAGCGCCGCTGCTCTCCATCAGCCAGATCTCGTGAACCGTCCGGCCGGGGGGTGTCTGGGCGACGAGAAATTCCAGGGCCTCGACCAGCGCCCCGCTGGGGCCGAAGTCCAGTTCGACCCACTGGACTGGCCGCTGTGCGCTGGACCAGATGGTGGCGGGGTCGCCGTCGACAAGCCGGCCGGCGGTCTCGGGATGGGCGGAGACGGTGATGGTGGCCTGGGCGGCGATGTTGGGGCCCGGACTGGCTGGCGTAGGGGTGGGGGTGGCGGTCGGGGTGGCGGTCGGTGACCCGGGTGGCCGTTGGTGTTTGCGGAACGTGATCTCCCAGGAGGCGATGCCCCGTTCGCCGGCGGTGCCGGTGTAGAGGCCGGCGGCGACCTCCGATTGACCGTCCAGAACCCAGACCCGAAACTTTCCGCGGGTGACATAAAACTCGAACGTGCCGTCGGCAGTCCGGCCGGGGGGTGGGAAGGTGGCCTCCCATGGAGGCCAGCCTTCGCTGGCGATCCGCACCCTGAGGCCGGGCACCAGAGCGCCGGTGCTGTCGATGATCCGTCCCCGGATGTGGCTGCCGGGGGCCTCGCTGGCCGGGTCGTGGATCTGGCGTTTATCGGCGACCGTGTAATCGAAGGCCGGGGTCGGAGTCGGCGTGGGCGTGGGGGTCGAGGTTGGGCGCGGGGATGGTGTGGAGGTCGCGGTGAGCAGTGTGGTGGGCGTCGGGCTGGGTGGTCGGCCGGGCGGTTGACTGGTAGGGGTGGCGATAGGGGTCGGCGATGGTGGGGGCGAGGGCGGGCCGAACGCCAGCTGGACCGTGAGGTCGCTGAAGAGGCCGCTGGCCTGGAGCGTCTGGAGATAGGTCTCCACCGCGGAAAGAGTGGGGCTGGTGCCGGTGATGGTCAGCGTGAAGCCGGCCTGCTGGACCTCCGTGAGCATGACACCGGGTGGTGGGGCCAGGATGAGCGTGAGAAGGCGGGACCAGGGCACCTGCCGGGCGGTCAGGACCGCGTGGTCCTGCCAGCGAGCGACCGGGCCGGAGCGGATCGGCTGACCGCTGGCCAGTGCGGCCAGATCGGCGTCGGTCAGACCCAGTCGCTGGGCGGTGGTCCGGGCCTGGTTCAGGCGTTCGGCCAGGGTCTGGACCTCCAGGTCGGCGGCGGTTCGGAGATAGGAGAAGATAGCGAGGAGGGCGAGCAGTCCGGCGAGCGGAAGCCCCAGGGCGAGGGAGGAGAGCCAGCCCGACCGTGGCTGGTAGGCGGCCGGAAGGAGGTTCAGGCGGACGGGAGAGGGAGAGCGCCGGGGGGTGAAGGCGGGGCGACCCAACGACACCTCTGTCTCTCCCGTCGGGTGGTAGGGGCGATTATACCAGGGGGTGTCCGTGTCGCCTGTGATATAATTCGCAGCGCCATGATTGTGCAGAACCGTCTGCGCCCCGATGTCTTCCGCCTGCCCATCGAGAAGATCCGGGCCGGCTACAAGTCCGACGTCTATTTCAACCGAACGAAGTACATTCTCGAGCGCGACAACCACCACGTCCGGGTGACCGTCCAGGTCTTCCAGAAATCGCCCGACGTGACCGTGGTCGGTATTGACCAGGCTCTGGCCATCCTGTACGTCGGGACCGGGTACTACCGCAACCGGGAGCGGGCTGAGGCCCTCTTCGCCCGCTACCTGGACCTGGAGCGTCAGGCTTACCGACTCTGGCTGCGTCTCGGACGCATCGATTGGGAGACCTTCCTGCCGCTGGCCCGCGAGCGCTTCGAGGTCAGTCAGGAGCTCGATCGGCTCTGGGTCAGTTGCTTCAGCGACCTCACCATCCGGGCCCTGTACGACGGTGAGCGGGCCGGTCCGCGCGAGCCGGTCCTGGAGATCGAAGGCGACTACAGCACCTTCGCTCACCTGGAGACACTCTACCTGGGGGCCCTGAGTGCCGGGACGCGGGTGGCCACCAACACCCGTCTGACCGTCGAGGCGGCGCGCGGCAAGCCGATCCTGATGTTTGGGGCCCGTCATGAAGGACACGAGGCCCAGGCCGGCTCGGGCTATGCCGCCTACGTGGCCGGGGCGGTTGGGGTCTCGACCGACGAAGGAGCGGAGTGGTGGGGGAGCAAGGGGTTGGGGACGATGCCGCACGCCCTGATCGCCGCCTACAGGGGCGATACGGTTCTGGCCACCCTCAAGTTCGCCGAGTACATCGACTCTCAGGTCCATCTCACCGCCCTGGTCGACTTTGATAACGATTGTGTGAACACCGCTCTGGCAGTGGCCCGGGCGCTGGGCGGTCGACTGTGGGGGGTGCGGCTGGACACAGCCGAGGACATGGTTGACCGCTCGATCTGGGAGAAGATCCAGGCGGGCGAGATGGCGGCCAACGGTCGGATCACCGGGGTAACTCCAGAGCTGGTCTGGCTGGTCCGCGAGGCTCTGGATCGCGCTGGCTACCATCACGTGCGGATCGTGGCCAGTGGTGGCTTTACCCCTCAGAAGATCGCCGAGTTCGAGCGCCTGGGGGTACCGGTCGACGTGTACGGTGTGGGGAGCAGTCTGCTCGAGGGCAGTGGTGGCAAGTACGACTACACCGCCGATATCGTTAAAGTCAACGGGCGCCCGCTGGCCAAGCGCGGTCGCCTCTACCGACCCAATCCCCGCCTGCACCCGGTCGATCTGCAGGCCCTGGTGGCCGGGCTCTGATCCTTCGACCGGGCAGTGGGCGCTGGTCAACTGTATAGATGGTCCTCACCCGGGACCGGGGGCTGGTTCCAGACGAGAGCGCTAGCCTCGCGGTCTGGCCGTGCCTGCCAAGAGATCCCCCTCGGTGGTCGCAGGGATCTGGCTGATGACCGCCTCGGAGTGCCCCAACCCACCTGTGACTTGGCTCACAGACGGCAAGGCCCCTTTAGCTCTATAAGGGCCCCTGCTCCCAATCGGTTACACGAGTAATAACATTCCAGGCGGGGGATCCGATGGGTCACCGGCGGATCGGCGGCCTTCTTCTCGTGGCCCTGCTGGTGGTGGGGGCGCTCCCTCCTCGCTCTGGCTGGACTGGCGACCGCCTCTGGACCCCAACGCTGAGCATCAGCGCGGGTATCACCGACTTAGCCGTTTCGCCGGCCTTCGCGGCCGACCGCACGATCTTCGCCACCGGCTCGGCCGGCGTCTACCGGTCAACTGACGGGGGGCAGACCTGGGTGCGGGTGCTCGCACTGAGCTCGCCACGGGCCCTGGCCGTTTCGCCGGCCTTCGCGATCGACCGCACGGTTCTGGCCGGCTCCGACACCGCTCCGAACGCCGGGCTCTTTCGCTCAACTGACGGGGGTGAAAGCTGGACAAAGGTGTTAGATCTCTCAGTCACCACCGTCGCTTTCTCTCCCAGCTTCGCCAGCGACCGTCTCGTGTTTGCGGGAACCTACAGTGGTCTTTATCGATCCACCGATGGCGGGCTAACTTGGGCGTGGTATTCCTCTTTATTGTATGGCTTTACGCCTCTAAAGCTGGTGCTTTCGCCCAGCTTCACCAGCGATCTGACGATGTTTGCGGCTACGTACGATCGTTTACTCAAATCTACCGATGGAGGGCAAACCTGGACCCAGGTGTTTCCGGTCAGTGGTTGGGCTTCTATTGCAGATCTGGTTGTTTCGCCGGACTTCGGCAATGATCAGACGCTCTTTGTGGCAACTTCTTATTCTGGCGAAGTTTATCTTTCGCCGGATGGGGGCGCCACCTGGACGCGGGTCCTGCGCAGTTCCTCTGGGATGGTACTGGCGATCTCGCCCGCCTTCGCCAGCGACCGGACGGTCCTGGCGGCCGAGGCCTCTGTGACATACGGTGGCGTGTACCGCTCGACGGATGGCGGTGTGACCTGGACCCGTCTCGCTACACCGGGGTTTGGCCTCTTCTGCCTGGTGATCTCGCCCGACTTCCCGCGCGATCAGACGCTCTTCGCCGGGGGAGGCGTCGTGTATCGCTCGACCGATGGGGGGACCACCTGGACCGAAAGTTTCCGCCAGCTGCTCAGCGTTCCAGCCCTGGTGGTCTCGCCCGCCTTCGCCAGCGATCGCACCCTCTTCGTCGGCTCCTCAGAGGGGGTCTACCGCTCTCAGGATGCTGGTCAGACGGCCTCGCTGGTCCTGGCCGGTGATGTGCAGGCGCTGGCGATCTCGCCCTCATATAGCACCGATGGGGTAATCCTGGCTGGGACGCGCGATGCCGGCGTCTTTCGGTCAGCCGATGGCGGGGGAACCTGGGCGGCGGCCACCGGGCTGACGAACCTCAACGTCCGGGCCCTGGCGGTCTCGCCGTCGTTCCTGAGCGACCGCACGGCTTTTGCCGCAACAGCCGACGGTATCTTCCGCTCCACAACGTGGGGTGGATCCTGGAGCCCGGCCAGTACTGGCCTGACCAATCGGGATGTTCGGAGCCTGGCTGTCTCTCCGACGTTTGCTACCGATCGGACTGTCTGGGCGGGAACCGCCGCCGGGCTCTTCCGTTCGACCGACGGTGGTCAGACCTGGACCGCCAGTGGGCTCACAGGGCAGATAGTGCAGGCTCTGGCCGTTTCCCCAGCGTTTGCCACCGACCGAACGCTTCTGGCGGGGACTGCGAATGGCCTCTTCCGCTCAACCGATGGCGGCCAGACCTGGACGGCCAGTGGGCTTGGTGGCCAGGACGTCCGGGCGCTCCTGCTGTTTTCGACGTTTCCTGTCGACCGCCTTGTCTTTGCCGGAGTGTACGATGGTGGAGTCATGCAGTCGACGGATGGCGGCGCGACCTGGCAGCCCATCAACGAAGGTCTGGTAGATCGGCGCGTCCTGGCCCTGGTCTACCGTCCTCTCTGGGCTCCGTCCCCGTGGGAGACGTCCCGCCCAGCGGCGCTCCTGGCGGGGATAGAGGCGGGCTGGGTCTGGGAGTATGCCCTCAGCCCTGGCGCGCCCACGCCGACCCCCAGTCCATCGCCTTCACCGACGGCGACGCCCACGCTGACCAGAACCCCAACGCCTTCACCGACCGCCATGCCGTCGCCGTCTCCGACGGTGACGCCGGTGCCCACGCTCACCCCGACGCCGGGACCGTCCCAGGTGGTGGTTCTGACCCCGGTCTTTGAGACGCCAACCGACCGCTTCGCCTATGTTATCCAGACCGCCGGTGCTCGGATCGGGGTCCAGGTGGCTGACAAGGGCCAGCCGGGCGACCTCTGGGGGGCCGTCCTGGCGAAGGCGAGCGGGACGATAGCGGTGACTCTCTCGCGCGGTCCCGACCGCCAGCCACTGCCGCCGGGGGTTTTCTCGCCTCAAGTCAGCGTCAGCGGACGGAGGGCCATTCTGGTGGTCTTCGCCGCCAACGACCTGCCCGGTGATCGACCAGCCGCTGTCACGGTGCGTCTGACGACCGACGGGAGTCATCTCAGTGTGCGTCAGGTGGTGTTGGACGGAGCCAGCTCCGACCGGTCGGCCGAGGCGATGGCCCAGCAGCTGGCCACCACCTGGCTCGAGGCTGAGCGCTAAGCCCGGACTGCTACCTCGCTGCGCGAGAATCAGTGGAATCTGTCATTCGGGGGCGTTGGCGCACACAAAAAAGGCCGGGTGCGGTCCCGGCCAGTGTGCAGGGGCTCTCGGGACTCAGCGGTACAGTTGCTTGACCTGGCGCTCGGTCAGATGCTGTTTGGCCCGCTGGAGAATCTGCTTCTCCAGATTCGGATTAGGCTTCAGCTCCATCCAGTCGGCGTACTGCCCCTCGGAGGCGAAGCTGTTCAGCAGCCAGAGAATGTACCCGAGATGGCGGCCGTAGACCGTCTCCAGGGCTTTCGCCCGTTCGGTCGGATCGGCCTGAGCCAGGCGGATGACGGTCTCGGCGAACTGGTAGAAGCGGCGCTCGAACTCAGCGCCGAGCGTGCTCTGGACAGCCATGGGAGAGTCCTCCTCCGCGCGATGGCGGGCGTGTCTGCCGTAATTGTACCGTACGGCCGTCGGCCCCCACAACCGGCCGCCCGGCGCCCAGGGAACCGCTGATCACGGTCGTCCGGCGCAGTCGGTGGGATGGGGCTCGCCATCCCCGTCTGGCCCGGCGGCGCCGCTGGTTGGCATTCCCCGCCCAGCGTGGTAGGATCAGACCAAAGGAGCCGGAGGCGGCTGCATGGGGCGCTTTTCTCGCGCCGGCGATGATCTCCAGCGGGTCTCGACCGAGGAACTGGAGCACCGTCTGGTCCAGCGCTGGGTCTACCAGGGCGTCCTGATGGGCCTGGTTCTGGTGTTCGCCATCCTGGCAGTGGTACTGGTCTCCGGTGAGACCGAGGGCGGAGTGCGCCAGGTCATGGCCGGGGTGCTGGTCGGACTGGGAACGGTCAATTTTATTGTCTTCCAGGTTCACCGCCTGGGCAGCCGGCGTATCCAGGCGGAACTGCACCGACGCCGGCGCCAGGACCAGCGGCGTTAGCGGACGGCTCGGCAGCGGACCACGGGTCTACCGATCGGGACCGGGGCTGACCCGGCGGGCGATCAGTGGCAGCGGCGGGCGGTGTCGGCGTTGTTGCCGGTGTCGAAGGAGTGGCCGCAGGCGCAGGTCCGGACGGCGTTCGGGTTGTAGACGGTGAAGCCGCCGCCCATCAGGCTGTCGATGTAGTCGATCTCGGCGCCCCGCAGGTAGATCGCGCTGATCTCATCGACGACCAGGCGAACGCCATCCTGCTCGATGACGTAATCGTCCTCGCCGGGGTTGTCCTCGAAGGCCATGCCGTAGGAGAGCCCCGAGCAGCCGCCGGGGGCGACGAAGACCCGCAGACTGGCGTCGGGCGTGCCGCGCTTCTCCAGAAGGTGCTTGAGCTGGGCGACGGCCGCCTCCGTCAGGGTGATGATCGCCTCAGTGGTCTCCATAAGCGGTCTGCCTCCTCAAAGCCAGGTGCTGGGACAGGCGGTGAGCCAGGCCCGGTCCCAGCCTGAGGGTCGGGCTTCTCACCATCCGCCATAAGTAAAGCACAGCCTTGCCGAAACGTCAAGGGCGTCCGACCAGAGGCGGCCGGGCGGCCCGGGTCAGCGGGCCCCCGCCGGCGCCGGCTCTCGCTCGAAGGCGCCGCGCAGGTCGGTGGCCGGAAGACGATCCGGACGTCGCAGCCCGGCGGGGCGCTGGGGATCGTACTGTCGCTAGAAGCGCGACTCCCGGAACTCGGCCTCAAGATCGGGCGGCAGTCCTTCGCCCGTCAGCAGGGCCTTGAAGTACTCGGCGACCAGCAGCCCCTGCGTCTGGCCGCTCCGGCGGTCGTAGTGCATGATACCGCGCTGGAAGCGCTGGTAGACGAAGTCGTGGTTGTGGGGATCGCGCTGGGGCCGGCTGGTGGGCAGTCCCCACGGCTCCAGATTGAATCCGGGCAGCAGCGCCGCCTCGCCCCGCCCGTCGGGGAACACCTCTTCCAGACGCACCGTCGTCCGGTAGACCGTGCCGAAGTTGACCGGAAGACCCTCCCAGAGGTCCGGGACGTTGGCCTGGACGAAGGCCAGCACGCCCGCCGCGTAGCCCGGTGTGCCGGGAGCCGGCGCCTGACGGGTCAGGACCGGATCGACCGGCGGCAGGACCGCGCCGTTGACCCGCGTCAGCGGCAGCAGATCGGGGTCCAGGACGTTCAGCAGGCCGATGCGGCCGTCGGGCTGGCGCTGCATGATCCGCCGCTGGAAGACCTGCACGTCGGTGCCCAGCAGCCGGAAGGGGCGGGAGAGAGGATAACCGAAGGTCCGTAGGCCCCCGCGTCGCTGGAAGTACTCGAGGAAGTCCCCCCGGATGGCGAAGCCGGTCATCGGGTAGTAGAGGACACCGTTGCCCACCAGGGCCTCTCCGATCCCTTCCTCGACCAGGATGACCGGGTCGCCGCCGATAATGTACCGGTTCGGGTCGTGGTCGTCGGTGTTGGCCGTCGCCGGCGGCAGGGTGACGGTGAGGTCGAGCCGGTCGGTGGGCAGGGCCAGCCGCTCCCGCTGGCCATCCTTCCAGAGCCGCCAGAGGCGCGTCCCGACCGGCTGGAGAGCGGCGCTGGCCGGCGCCGGCTGCATGGTCCAGAGAACGTGCACCCGACGGGTCGGCTGGGTGATCGTCACCCAGTCCACCGCTCCCTCCCGGCGATAGGTGACGGTGCCGGGCAGGCTGAGGTAGGCGGCCGCCACCTGGAAGGCCCGGAAGGCCGGACGCAACGAGCCGTCGTTGCGGACCAGTCCGTAGGGCTCGCCGTTCTGGATGAGCCCGTCGCGAGCCTTGTAGATGGCCAGACGCTCGACGCCGGCCGCCCGGGCCAGCGCCACCGCCTGGATAACGAAGGCCGCCTGCTCCTCCAGCGTCGCTCGGAAGCCTCCCCGTGGCACCCGCGCCTCGGGGTCATCCCAGGGCACGGCGTTGGCCTCGACGATCCAGATCGGCTTTTTCAGACCGTAGCGCTCCAGGACCTCGCGGTAGGCCCGTGGCACGGTGTAGAACTGCTCAACGCTGCCGTAGAGGTGCAGGGCCACCGCGTCGAAGTAGAAGCCCTTCTCCCGCCCGGCCGGGTCCAGCCAGGTGGCCACCTCCAGCACGCGTTCTAAGAAGAGCTTCCGCCGCTCCAGCACGTCCACCCAGTAGGTTGTGCCGGCGAAGATAATGCGGGCCTGTGGATTAGCCCGCCTGGCCGCCTGCCAGGCGACTTTGAGCAGCTGATAGTACTCGTCCTCGCGCCCGCCCCAGGTGCTCCAGGGGTACTCGGGGTCCACGTCTGGCTCGTTCCAGATGATCCAGTCGTCGATACGGCCGGCGTATTGCCGGACCAGCCGTTCGACGAAGCGGGCCCAGTAGTTCTCGGGGTCGTCCAGCGGCCGGTCCAGGTTTTTGGGGACCGAGCCGTTGCGGGTGGCCCAGGCGGGCGGGTTGCCGATAAGCCCGACCAGTCGCAGGCCCCGCCGCCGTTCAGCCTCGATCTGGGCGTCGCTGATCGGCCCGTTGGGTTCCCACTGATCCGGCCTGTCGGGCTGAATTGTGTTCCAGAAAAAGAGGACCCGCTCCCACCGGGCGCCGGCGGTCGTGGCCAGGTCGCCGATCTCGTAGGCGTTGACCAGGCCCAGGAAGTCCGAGCCCGGCTGGACCGGCGGGAGAGGGGCGATGGTCGGGGGCGCGGTCTGGCCTGGACGCGGCATCAGGCTGAAAGCCAGCAGCCCGAGGAGAAACAGCCGGAGGGGCCGGCTGAGAGACCAGTATCGCCGAAGCGGTCGACCTGACAGCATCCGTCATCCCTCGGCAGGGTCGTGGGGTGTGAGCGGTGATGGTCGGCGATGGCCCGGCCTGAGCCGGCGCCGGGGTGCCTCGGCGATCTTAGCCCGGCATGGGGCGTGGGCTCAATAGCCCAAAGGCCCCAAAAGAGGCGGGGGAATGCGTTCCCGGATCTGTCGCGCGGGGATCAGGCCAGGTGCTGGCGGAACCAGGCCAGCGTCTTCGCCCAGGCATCGTAGGCGGCGGTCTCGTTCCAGTTGGGTCCGGTGTCGTTATGGAAGGCGTGCCCGGCGCCGGGGTAGATGATCTTCTCGAAGATCTTGCCGTGCTGGCGCATGGCCGCCTCGATGGCCGGGATCCCGGCGTTGATCCGCGGGTCGTTCTCGCCGTAGATGGCCAGAACAGCCGCCCGGATCCGCGGAACGTCCTCCAGCGGCGGGTTGGGACCGTAGAAGGGAACGGCCGCTTTGAGGTCGGGGAGGGCGGTGGCCACCCGCCAGGTGATCCCGCCCCCGAAGCAGAAGCCGACCATGCCGATCTTCTCGCGCTGGACAAAGGTGAGCGTCTGCAGGTAGCGGAAGGCCGCCTGAAAGTCGGCCACCGCCTGGGCCGGGTTGGCGGCCAGTCGACCCGGCACCTGGGCCGGGTCCACCTGGTCGGTGCCGCCGTCGCGCGAGAGAAGGTCGACCGCCAGCCCGACGAACCCGGCCTTGGCTAGCCGGCGGGTGACGTCGCGAATGTGCTCGACCAGGCCCCGGTTCTCGTGACAGACCATCACGGCCGGGAAGGGACCGCCGGTGCGCGGTCGGGCCAGGTAGCCGAGCAACGGGAGGCTGTCGCCGGGAAAGGTGACACTCTCGGCGACGATGTCCGGATCAGCGGGGCGGACAGCGTCCTTGCTACGGGGGGCGCTGGCTGCTGAACCGCCATTGCCGGTCCGGGTGACCGGCGTCGGCGCCGGCGTGGGCGTAGGGGGAACCGGTGTCGGGGTGGGCGCAGCGCCCGGCCCACAGCCCATGGTCAGGAGCAGAGTGGCGGTGGTGGCCAGACCGCCGGTGATCCCGAGCACCCGCCGGACCAGATCCCGGCGGGAGAGGCGTCCGGCCCGGTATTCGTCCACGAACTCCCGGACCAGGTATAGCTGGAGGTCGTTCAGGGGGCGCATCGCTCCTCCTTCTCCGGTGGGAGAGCCGGCGCCTGATTTCCGGTCAGCCAGGCGCCGGTCAGGCCACAGGAGATACGCCACCGGTCGTCAGCCGGCGCGGGTCGCCCGACCGGTGATCACGCTCAGGCGCTGGAAGAGATCGTCGCGGGGGACGAGTTCGGCGGTGGGGGCCGTGCGGGCTTTGAGTTCAACGACCCCGGCCTGGAGGGTCCGCGGGCTCACCGTCAGCCGCCAGGGGATGCCGATGAGATCGGCGTCGACGAATTTGACGCCGGGGCTCTCGTCACGGTCGTCGTAGAGCACCTGGTAGCCGGCCTGCTGGAGCCGCTGGTACAGGATCTCGGCCTCCTGCCGGACGGCTGGCTGGTCGATGGCCAGAGCGCAGAGGTGGAGGTCGGCCGGGGCGACTGCGGGCGGCCAGACGATCCCTTTCTCATCGTGATGCTGCTCGACGATGGCCGCCATCAGCCGGTCCAGGCCGATGCCGTAGCAGCCCATGACCAGCGGGTGCTCGTGGCCGTCGGCCGCCAGGTAGGTGGCCCCGAGGGCCTGGCTGTAGGTGATGCCGAGTTTGAACGTGTGGCCCAGTTCCAGCCCGCGCGTGCTCTCGACCGGGCCGCCGCAGCGGGCGCAGGGCCAGCCGGCCGTGGCCTGGGCGATGTCGGCGACGATAGCGGCCTGAAAGTCCCGGCCCGGAACGACGTTCAGCAGATGGTAGTCCGGTCGGTTGGCGCCGGCAATGAAACGCCGGCCGGGCACCGAATCATCGGCGACCACCAGCACGTTGCGCAGCCCGACGGGTGAGCCGAAGCCGGGGGGGATGCCGACAGCCTGAAGCTCCTCGGCGGTGGCCAGGCGGAGCGTCTGAGCACCGAGCACGCGCCGGAGTTTGGCCTCGCTGATCTCGAGATCGCCCCGGATGCATGCCGCCACCAGCCGGCCGTCGGCGACGAAGAAGACCGTCTTGAGGAAGGCGGTGGGGGGTCGGTTGAAGAAGTAGGCCAGATCGGCGATGGTTGTGACCCCCGGCGTCTCGACCAGGGCCGGTGGCTGGTCGAGCGCGGGGGGTGGCTCGTCGGCCAGCCGTTTGGAGACCTCGCCCAGGTCGGCGTCGGCGGCGTAGGAGCACTGGCCGCAGAGGACGATGGTCTCCTCGCCCACCGGGCTGGGCAGGACGAACTCATGCGAGCCGCTGCCGCCGATCATGCCGGGGTCGGCCTGGACCATCACCACTGACAGCCCACAGCGGGCGAAGATCGTGCGGTAGGCCTGCTGGACCCGTGGGTAAAAGGCGTCGAGATCGGCCATATCGGCGTGGAAACTGTAGGCGTCTTTCATCAGGAACTCGCGCAGGCGGATGAGCCCCCCGCGCGGGCGGGGTTCGTCGCGGACCTTGGTGTGGATCTGGTAGACCAGGCAGGGCAACTGCCGGTAAGAGCGGATCTCCTGACGGGCCAGGGCGGTGATCACCTCTTCGTGGGTCATCCCCAGGGCGAAGTCGCGGCCGGTGCGGTCCTGGAAACGGATCAGTTCTGGCCCCAGGCGCGACCAGCGGTCGGTGGCCCGCCAGAGGTCGGCCGGGTGCAAGACCGGCAGCCGCACCTCCTGACCGCCGATGGCGGTCATCTCCTCACGGAGGATCGCCTCGAGCCGGCGAAGGACCGCCCAGCCCAGGGGGAGATAGGCGTAGATTCCGGCAGCCACCGGCCGGACAAAGCCCCCGCGCAGCAACAGCCGGTGGCTGGTGGTCTCGGCCTCGGCCGGGGCCTGGCGGAGCGTTCGCCCGAAGAGGGTGCTCAGGCGCATCTAGCGCAGGCTCCAGTCCACCGCGATCGGCGAGACCAGGTCGAAGTAGGTGATGATGACCAGCAGCCCCATCAGCAAGGTGATCCCCAGCAGATGGATCAGCCCTTCGCGCTCGGGGCTGACCCGGCGTCCCCGGATCGCCTCCAGCGCGATGAAGAGCAGCCGTCCCCCGTCCAGTCCCGGGATCGGCAAGAGGTTGGCCACGCCCAATCCGGCGCTCAGCGTCCCGGCCACCGAGAGGATGGGAAAGAGCCAGCCCGTCTCGACCGAGACGCTGGTCGCCTGGCTTGTCACCTGATAGAGCCCGACCGGGCCCACGGGGCGCAGAAGGTCGAGGGGAACCAGGCCGCGCAGGGCCAGGATCGGCAGGTAGGGAGTGGCGATGATCACGAAGAGCGTTCGCTGGAGCCCGCGGACGATGGCCTCCGGAAGCGGGTACGGCACCGGCTCGATCCGGGTTGGCCGGTCGACGATCCCGATGCCGATGGGGCCCTCGCCCTCCGGCCACTGCGTGCGCGGGACCACGGTGATGGCGATCTCCTGGTCGCCCCGGCGGACCAGGAGGGTCATCGGCCGGCCCAGGTGCTGCTGGGTGATGTCACGCAGGCGGCGGGTGTCGGTCACCGGCTGGCCCTCCGCCTGCAGGATGAGATCGCCGACCTGGAGCCCGGCCTGTTCGGCCGGCGTCCCCGGCAGCACCCGGAAGATCTCGACCGCGAAGGCGGTGGGCGTCGGCCAGCCGGCCAGGAAGGCGGCGGTGAAGAAGACAGCGGCCGCCAGGAAGTTCATGACCGGCCCGGCCAGGAGAATGGCCGTCCGCCAGCGCTTGGGAGCCCGGGCGAAACTGCGCGGGTGGGTGGGGTCCTCTTCGCCCAGCATCCGCACGAAGCCGCCCAGGGGAATGGCGTTGAGCGAGTAGATGGTCTCCCCCCGGCGGATCCCCAGGAGGCGCGGGGGGAAGCCCAGACCGAACTCCTCGACCTTCACGCCGGCCAGTTTGGCCAGGGTGAAATGGCCCAGCTCGTGGACCAGAACCAGCGTTGCCAGGAGAACCAGAAAGACCAGCAGATTCACCCGGTACTCCCTCGAACACTGCCGGCCTGTCGGGCGGCGATCCGGGCGCGCGCCTGCTGGCGCGCCGCCTCGTCGGCGGCCAGCACCGCCTCCAGGCTTGCCGCCGGGGCCGGCTGATGGTCGGCCAGCACCTCTTCGATGATGGCGGGGATGTCCAGAAACCCGATCTGCCCGGCCAGGAAGGCCTCGACCGCCACGTCATCGGCCGCCGCCAGGGCCGTGGGGTAGGTCGCCCCCCGCTGCCCGGCCTCCAGGGCCAGGCGGAAGCAGGGGTAGCGGGCCAGGTCGAGCGGCTCGAAGTGCAGTTTCCCCAGACGGGCGAGGTCCAGGCGGGGGGTCGGTCCGGGATGGCGGGTCGGGTAGGTCAGCGCGTACTGGATCGGCAGCCGCATATCGGGCACCGCCAGCTGGGCCTTGACCGCGCCGTCCACGAACTCGACCAGCGAGTGAATGATGCTCTCCCGATGGAGCAGGACAGCGATCTTCTCGTAGGGCAGGTCGAAGAGCCAGTGCGCCTCGATGACCTCGAAGCCCTTATTCATCAGGGTCGCCGAGTCGATGGTCACCTTGGGCCCCATCTGCCAGACCGGGTGCTGGAGCGCCTCGGCCGGGGTCACGCGCTGGAGAGCCTCCGGAGGATAGTCGCGGAAGGCTCCTCCCGAGGCGGTCAGGATGACCCGGGCCACTGCTTCCCGGTCCTCACCCTGCAGGCACTGCCAGATGGCGCTGTGCTCGCTGTCGATGGGCAGAAGGACCGCTCCGGTCCGGCGGGCCAGGGTGGTGAGCAGAGCGCCGGCCATCACCAGCACCTCTTTATTGGCCAGGGCCACCCGCTTGCCGGCCTCGATGGCCGCCACCGTGGGCAGCAGCCCGGCTCGTCCGACCGTGGCCATCACCACCAGATCCACGGCGGGGTGCCGGGCCAGGTCCTCCAGCGAAAGGATGGTCGTCCCCTCAGGCAGGAGAGCCCGGCTGCGCTCCGGGTCGGTGAACTGAGGGCTGGCCACCCAGCGGACTGCGAACTCGCGGGCCTGAGCGGCCAGGAGCGCAATATTCTTGTTGGCGGCCAGCCCGACGACCTCGACCGTGTCGCCCAGGGCACGGGCGACGGTGAGCGTCTGCTGGCCGATCGAGCCCGTGCTGCCAAAGATCGCCACCCGCGTCCGTCGTCCGGTCATCTCTCCCCCCATCCCGGGACCCAGAGGGCGACCGCCAGGACCACGGTCACCAGGAGCAGGCTATCGATCCGGTCGAGCAGGCCGCCGTGGCCCGGCAGGAGCCCACCGGTGTCCTTGACGCCGACGCTCCGTTTGAGGAGCGACTCGCTCAGATCCCCCAGCACCGCAGCCAGCCCGACCAGCGGTCCCAGCGCCAGGCCCCAGGGGCTCTGCAGCGTCCGCCAGACGAGGAGCGCGACCACCAGCGTCGCGGCCAGCACCCCGGCCACCGTTCCCTCGATCGTCTTGCCGGGGCTGATGGCGGGAGCCAGCCGGCGCCAGCCCCAGCGGCGTCCCACGCCGTAGGCCACGGCGTCGCAGGCCCAGGTCCCGAGGAGCGCGGCGAGGGTCCAGACCAGGCCGGGGGGAAGCGAGGCACCGCCCCAGAGGGCCTCCCAGCCTGGTCCGGTGGTCGTGCCCCGCAGCGCGACGAGCAGCCGGAGCGGTCCACCGACGTACAGCACACCGCCGAGCAGCGCCAGCCAGCCCAGAACACCTGGCGCGGTGGGACCAGGGCGACCGAGCAGGCTGACCGGGGGGGCGATCAGCAGGAGGGCCAGGGCGGCCGCCGTGACCGGCTCCCCGCCGGGAAGGCCGCCCAGCACCAGGCCCCCACTGCCGAGGACCGCCGGGCCGCTGGGGGGAGCCAGCCCGGCGCGGTGGAGCAGCCGGGCGACCTCGGCGGTCGCCAGGACAGCGGTCAGGGCGGCGGCGGCGGCGAAGGGGAGCCCTCCCAGCCAGGTGAGCCCCAGGACGACCGGCGCCAGGAGCGAGGCGGTGAGCAGCCGGGTGCGCAGCACGGTCACCCCGCCGGGACCTTGCCGAACCGTCGCTCGCGCTGGCTGTAGACGAGAAGTGCCTGGTAGAGGTCCTCCCGGCTGAAGTCGGGCCAGTAGGTGGGCGTGGAGTAGTACTCGGCGTAGGCGGCCTGCCAGATGAGAAAATTGCTCAGCCGCATCTCGCCGCCCGTCCGGATGATGAGGTCGGGGTCGGGCTGGCCGGCGGTATAGAGGTAGCGGCTGAAGAGCGCCTCGTCCACAGCGGCCGGGTCCACCCCGTCTTGCAGCAGGCGGCGAACCGCGTCCAGGATCTCGGCCCGGCCGCCGTAATTGAAGGCGACGTTCAACGTGATCCGGGTGTTGTGGCGGGTCCGTTCGACGGCCCGGCGGATGGCCTCCTGCAGGGCCGGTGGCAGCCGGTCGAGCCGTCCGAGGTGGTTCACCCGCACCCCGTTGGCGTGGAGCTGCTCGGTCTCGTTTTCGATGACCTCGTACAGGATCTGCAGCAGGCCCTCGACCTCTTCCGGGGGGCGGCCCCAGTTCTCGGTCGAGAAGGCGTAGATCGTCAGAATCTTGATGCCGAAGTCCACGCAGGCTTCCAGGATCGGGCGAATGTTCTCCACCCCGGCCCGGTGCCCGGCCAGGCGGGGCAGCCCGCGCTGGCGGGCCCAACGGCCGTTGCCGTCCATGATAATGGCCACATGGGTCGGGATGTTCGGGGGCAGCGGCCAGGCCGCGCGGCCCTCACACTCCGCACTCATCTCAGACTTCCAGGATCTCTTCTTCTTTGCGCGTCGCCGCCTTGTCCACTTCCTCGATATAGCGGTCGGTGAGCTTCTGCAGGCGGTCCTGCAGACGGCGGAACTCATCCTCGGAGATCTGCTTCTCTTTCTCCAGGCGCTTGAGGTCTTCCAGGGCGTCCCGCCGGATATTGCGCACCGCGATCCGTCCTTCCTCGGCCTTCTTGCGGACCAGGCGGACCAGGTCCTTCCGGCGCTCCTCGGTGAGCGGCGGCAGGACCAGCCGGATGACCCGACCGTCAGTCGTCGGCGTCAGGTTGAGGTCGGACTTCAGGATGGCCTTTTCGATGGCCGCGAGGGCGGCAGGATCCCAGGGCTGGATCACCAGCAGCCGGGCTTCCGGCACCGTGATGGCGGCCAGCTGGCTGAGGGGCGTGGGCGTGCCGTAGTATTCGACCATCAGCCGTTCGACCAGCGCCGGGCTGGCCCGTCCGGTGCGGATGCCGGCCAGGTCGCGTTTAAAGACCTCCACCGCCTTTTGCATACGGGTTTCCGCGCTCGCCAAGACCTCGGTCGCCATAGTCTGCTCCTCCAGCCGGTGCTTGTGCCCGCGCCGTGCCATCGGTCGGGCCCCACCCGGCCCTGGCCGGGGAGCGGTCAGGCGCTAAGTGATGAGCGTCCCGATCGGCTCGCCCAGGATCACCCGTTCGATGTTTCCCGGGCGGGTGAGGTCGAAGACGATGATCGGCAGGCGGTTGTCCATGCAGAGCGACAGCGCCGTGCTATCCATCACCTTCAGCCCCAGATTCAGGGCGTCGATGTAGGTCAGGCGGTCGAAGCGGACGGCCCGCGGATTTTTGCGCGGATCGTCGCTGTAGACGCCGTCCACCCGATTTTTGGCCATCAGCAGCACCTCGGCCCCGATCTCGACAGCCCGGAGGGCTGCGGCCGTGTCGGTGGTGAAGTAGGGGTTGCCCGTGCCGGCGGCGAAGATGACCACCCGTCCCTTCTCCAGGTGGCGGATGGCCCGCCGGCGGATATAGGGTTCGGCCACCGCCGTCACCGTGATCGCCGTCTGAACCCGGGTCACCACCCCCAGTTTCTCCAGCGCGTCCTGGAGAGCCAGGGCGTTGATGATCGTCGCCAGCATCCCGGCGTAGTGGGCCTGGGCCGGGTCCATGCCCTGGGCGGCGGCGGTCTGGCCGCGCCAGATGTTGCCCCCGCCGACCACCACCCCCAGCTGGACGCCGTGGTGGACCGCCACGCAGCGGACCTGGGCGGCGATCGAGTTGAGGGTGGCCAGGTCGATGCCGAAGGGCTGGTCGCCCATCAGCGCCTCCCCGCTGAGTTTAAGGACCACCCGGCGGTACTTCGGCGTGCCGGCGAGGCACTCCCAGGCCACGGTGGTGGTGGGAGCCGGGGCTGGCTGTGTGGTCTGGCCGCTCATGGTGCTACACACCCAGTTCGAACCGGGCGAAGCGGCGCACCTGAATGTTCTCGCCCAGTTTGGCGATGTACTGCTTGATCAGCTGCTCGACCGTGATCGTCGGCTGCTTGATGAACGGCTGAGCCAGGAGCGCCACCTCGCTGGGATCTTCATCGGGCTGGGCCTCCTCGGGCCGGATGTACTTGGGATTCGTCGCCGCCACCTGCATCGCCAGGTCGTGGACCAGCGTGCGAAAGTCGTCGGTGCGGGCGACAAAGTCGGTCTCGCAGTTGACCTCGATGAGGGCCCCGATGCGTCCACCGGCGTGGATGTAGGCGTCGATGATGCCCTGGAGCGTGACCCGGTGGATCTTCTTCTCGGCCCGCGCATAGCCCTGCTGGCGGAGGATCTCCTCGGCCCGGGCCATATCGCCCCCGGCCTCGACGAGCGCCCGCTTGCAGTCCATAATGCCGGCGCCCGTTTTCTCCCGCAGTTCCTTGACCAGCGTCGCCGGGATCTCCAAGCGTCCCTCCTAGACTCGTTCCTCTTCTTCGATGTACTCTTCGTCTTCGACGAAGGCGAACTCCTCCTCCAGCGCGGCCTCCTCGCCCTCCTTGGTGGCGGCCGCTTCGGCGGCGGCGGCCTCTTCGGCGGCGGCCGCCGCCTGCCGCAGCTGCAGGCCTTCCAGGACGGCGTCGGCGATCTTGCTGCAGAGGAGTTTCACGGCGCGGATGGCGTCGTCGTTGGCCGGGATCGGGTAGTCGATCTCCTCGGGATTGCAGTTGGTATCCACCAGGGCGATGATGGGGATCTCCAGCCGACGCGCCTCACGGACCGCGATGTACTCCTTATGCGGGTCGACGATAAAGACGGCGTCGGGCAGCCGGTTCATCGTCTTGATACCGCCGAGCAGCCGCTCCAGCCGCTCCAATTCCTCCATCAGCTTGGCCGCCTCTTTCTTGGGCAGGCGCTCCAGTTCGCCGCTGTCGCGCAGCTGCTCGAGTTCGCGCAGCCGTCGCAGGCGAGACTGGATCGTCCGGAAGTTAGTCAGGAGGCCGCCGAGCCAGCGCTGGTTGACATAGGGCATGCCGCAGCGCTTGGCCTCGGTCTCGATCGCCTCCTGCGCCTGCTTTTTGGTGCCGACGAAGAGGACGAGGCCGCCTTTCGCCACCAGGTCACGGACGAAGGCGTAGGCCTCGGTCAGTTTGGCGACCGTCTGCTGGAGGTCGATGATATGGATGCCATTGCGTTCGGTGAAGATATAGGGTTTCATCCGGGGGTCCCAGCGGCGGGTCTGGTGGCCGAAGTGGACCCCGGCTTCCAGAAGGGCCTTCATGGAAACGATATTCGCCACAGTGCCTCCAATCGTCGTGTTAACCGCGCCCCGGACCGTCACCGGGGCGTCGCTTCCGCCCCCTTCATCCTGGCGGGGACCCACGGCGGCCCGGCCGGGGCACGGCCCGCGCAGTCCAGGGGCGTGCAGTCTTTGGGGGCGTCCGTACGACGCACACCATAGTGGACTATAGCACAGCGCGGGGACCGAAAGCAACCGCTGGTCAGCAGACCGGGCGAGCGCCAGGGCGGTCTCCGCTGGCTGGCGAGGAGAGTCTGCGGGGCGCGCCTGGGAAGTCCGGGCTGCCGGGACTCCGATCTGGTCCTGTCGGGGCGGTCAGGCGTAGAGACTGCAAAGGCCGGCCTGGGCTGCCGGGGCTCGCGTCGGACCGGGCGCCGACCGGCTGCGGGGCGGGACGGACACCGTCTGGTCAGGCTCCTTCCCTGTGTTCCGGAGGGCCTGGCCGGCCGCGCGGTGGAACCGGTACGATTCTGGACGCTGGCCTTGGCAATCGCCCTGCACCAGCCTCCGGCGAAGGCTGAAAGGCCCTGGCCTTCCCGACCGGGACCAGGCGCAGGGCCGCTCTGAATACAAGCCGTGGCCGCTCACGAAGAGCCTGTCCCCGCGTGCGAGCGAGACCGCCAGCGGGCCTCGGCGGGCAGCCCGCGCGCCTGAGCCTGTTCCCGCGTGCAGGGGATAACGGGGGAGACCCTGTCGGGACGACCCGGCGATACCTGTTCCCTCACCGGCGCGCGATCAGAACGCACGGTCTGGCGGCGGTGCCGACCGGTCTCGCCTGGCCTCCGCGGGTGAAGAATGAAGGGGCGGTCTTTCTCCTGCTCTCGACCGCGCGGCCCGGGGCGCTACCCGGGGGCCGCTTACATAAGCAAAGAGCCTGGCGGTGTATGGGCACCCCAGGCGTGGTCAGGACCAGGATGGCGACCCTGACGCTCCTCCGTCTAGCAGAGCCGGCCCCACCTGTCCAGCCCCCGCTCTTTCCACACCGTCCCACACGCCTGAGCGCCCGCCTGATCAGGCGCCGTCCGGCGCCCACACAAAAACGGCCCGGTGCGACCGGGCCGGGTCGGGAGCGGGATAGGGGATTCGAACCCCCGCGCCGTGCTTGGGAAGCACGTATGCTGCCACTACATCAATCCCGCGTCACTCTATTACATACCGCATGGTCCCTGCTCCTGTCAAGGGGCAGCCCCGGCGTGCGCCCAGGGTCTTTTGCGGGTCGCCGGACGGGTGGGCGCGGGGTTAAATGTCCTATCCTGACCGGAGACGATTCGGCGGGCGCGTCGCTCTGAACAACTGACTGTCTCAGAACCGACCAGATTGACCGACAACCAGAAGCCAGCCGGCGATCCGCTGGCCGGCCAGCCCCAGCGCCAGCACCAGGCCGACTGGTCCCACCAGACCCAGGTAGTCGGGGAGCGCCACCGACCGCTGCGGAGGCCGGAGCCCACCCTGAAAGAGCGGCCAGCTCAGCCGCGCGATCCCCAGACCCTCGAGCGCCAGCACGGCGGCCCAGGCCACAGGCCATGGCAGGTCCGACCCGCGGCCCATAACCCAGACCGCCAGGCCACTGGCCGGCGGCAGCCCCACCAGGGCCAGCCCCAGGATGCCCCAGACGATCCCCAGCCCGGGCGCCCGGAGCGCCAGACCGCGCAGAGGGACGCTCTCAGACGGTCCGACCATCGGCACAGCCAGCCCCAGGGTCAGAAAGCCCCCGGCGCTGGCGCCGCTCCAGGTCACCAGCCAGATCGTGGTCTCCGGCCGGACGAGGGCCTCCAGGCTGCAGGCGGCGTTCAGGGTGACCAGCTGCCCGATGGTGAGCGCGGTCAGGCAGGCCCGCGGCGTCGCCCGAACCAGAGCCAGCCCGGCCAGGCCGATGGCCAGCGCCAGGGTGAGGAGCAGGAGGCGCTCCCGGTCCTCGCGGGAGGCCAGCCCCAGAATGTTCAATCGAAGAGAGGGGTAAAGCAGCAGCACCAGACCGCCGCCGCTGGCCGCCAGCGCCCGTCCCACGTCCGGTCCGCGGCACGGCCCGGGGATCGTCTCCGCGAGCAGACTCAGGGTCTTGAGCGTCCCGCCCAGCAGGACGCCCAGGGCCAGAAGAACGGCCCGGTCGGCAGCCAGGGGGACGATCTGCAGCGTCTGCCCTTCGATGGCCCGGCCGGTCAGGGCCAGAAGAAAGAGGAACGAGCCGGCCGCGCTCATGGGGGTATAGGGAGGGTGATCGTCGTCCTCGGCCAGACGCCGCAGCCCCCAGAGGAAGAGGGCGGTTGTCTCCCAGGCGATGAACAGAAGCGGCAGGAGGGTGACGCTCACCGTCGCCAGGGTGGCCGCCAGGAAGGCCAGCAGGCAGGCCAGATGGTGAAACGGCGAGCGGCTGGCCAGGGCTGCCGGGAGAAGCAGCGCTATCAGGACCAGGTTCAGCAAAAAAATCTGACTGCTGAGAGCGTCGAGCGCCAGGGGGTCGGCTACCGGCGAGGCCACGGTCTTTCCCAGGGGCCGCTGACGCCCACAGTCGATGGGCGGGCCCCCTGGCTGTGGTGCACAACCCGTGCCTGGTGGCCTCGCTCAGGGGCGCGGGGCACCGGTCAGCTGGAAGTACTCCTCGGGCTCCAGGAAGGTGCCGCCGGTGATCTCACGGTGCTTCTCGCGGCGGGCGGCGGTGTAGGTGATGGTCAGGTGGATGCGGCGGAAGCACTTGGTGCAGATCACGTCTTTGTTGAGGACGTAGCCCGAGACCCCGTCGCCCGGCCCCTCATACTCCTCGGCCAGTTCGGTGGTCTTGCTCACCCGCACCCGCAGCGGGGTGCGGCACTTCCCGCACAGGAGGTAGTAGTAGAAGGCCCGATCATCCTGCTCCGCCCCCGTCCGGGCCGATCCGCCCAGCAGGGCGCGGATCCGTTCCCAGAGGGACGCCATTGGCCACCCCCTTGACCGTCACGCCCGCAGCGCCGGCACGAGATAGCAGTAGAGGGCCAGGAGGTCCAGCGCCCCGAGCCCGAGGAAGAGCCCGGCGAAGAGCGCCGGGACGTGGCGCGGATTGAGGACCTCGCGCAGCCCCAGGCAAAAGCCGACCGCGATCGTCACCAGCGCTGGGAAGAGATACCGCCCCTGCGGCTGAAGGTATACAAGATTATACGCGACCGCGCCGCCGGCCACCAGGGCCAGGGTCAGCCCCAGCAGCCCCAGCGCTCCCCGTTCGCTGGACCCCAGCCGCGCCTCACCCCGCGCCAGCCGCCAGAGCCAGAGGAGAAGCCCCCCGCCGGCCACCGCCGAGAGGGCCGCCAGGGCCCAGTAGAACCGCTCGTCGATCAGCACCCCCATCCAGCCGAACTGGGCCCAGAAGCTCTTGAAGGCGGTCAGAAGCATCGTCCGGGCCTTGGCCGCCGTCAGCGGCCCGGTCCGCGGCTGGTCGGCCACCACCTGGTCGTGGCGCTGAAGCCCCAGAGGGTCGGCCGGCCCGTAGACGGCGATGTTCCGGACAAACCACCAGCCGGCGACGACCAGGGCGGCCAGGAGCACGAGCAGGAGCCCCTGCCCGACGACGCGCCCCGGCGCCTTCTGGCGCCGGCCGATCACCCAGACCGTCAGCAGGCTGACGGCCAGAGCCGGGAGATAGAGCGTTACCTTGGTCAGCAGTGCCAGACCCAGGAGCGCTCCCAGGCGCAGGAAGGTGCGTGGGAGGGGCGTCGGCCGCCGCCACTGGCGCAGGGCGTACCAGAGCAGGGCCAGCAGAACGCCTTCGGCCAGAAGGTCGTTGCTGATACTGGCCCCGATGGCGATGTGCATCGGCACCGTGGCCATGAAGGCCGGGACCAGGAGCGCCAGCTCACGGTCCTGGGGGAAGTTCTCCCGCACCAGCTGGTGGGCCAGGAGCAGCACGCCGGCCCCGATGACCACCGACAGCAGACGCAGAGCGACCACCTGACGGTCCAGCGGCCAGCTGGCCGTCAGGCGGAAGAGCGGCGCGGCCAGGAGATAGTACAGGGGGGGCTGGTGGGATTCGTAGCGCAGGGAGTCGACCGGCAGGTCGGGCGGAAAGCGGCGGGCCTTGAGGGTGTCGAGATAGGGGCCGTCCCAGTCGCCCGGCTGCAGGACCGGGAGCTGGCCGGTGAGGGCGATCTCTTTGATGTAGTTGTAGTGGGCGGGCTCGTCCGGCGCCTGCCAGCGGGGGGTATGGACCGCGTAGAGCGTCCCCAGCCCCAGATAGGCGCCGACGATGAGGGCGAGCAGAGCGGTCTGGCCGGTCATCAGCGGTAGCACCCGTGCAGGTCGTTCCAGCGCACCCGCAGGGCGTCGCGCAGCAGACGGAAGGCGTCGCGCAAGGGACGGACCTTGCTCCCCGGCACGTAGTACCAGTCCACCGGGATCTCCTTGATCGGGTAGCCGCGCTTGCGGGCCAGGTACAGGATCTCCACATCGAAGCCGGTGACCATCGGGCCACGCACGGTGGCGGGCGTGGTGTAGAGGCGCATGCGCTGGAAGAGATCGCGGGCCACTTCGCGCCGGAACATCTTGAAGCCGCACTGGGTGTCCTGGATCCCCCCCAGAACCATCAGCCGGACCAGGTAGTTGAAGACCCGGCCCATCAGATGACGGTGCGGCGGCTCGCCGAAGCGCCGGGCGCCGGGGGCCTCGCGTGAGCCGATGGCAATGGGAAAGCCGTCGCGGGTGGCCACCAGGAACTTGGGGAGTTCGGTGATGGGCATGGCCAGGTCGGCATCGCACATAAAGACGAACTGCCCGGCGGCGGCCAGAACGCCGGTGCGCACGGCGTAGCCCTTGCCGCAGTGAGGGTTGCGGATGAGCCGCAGCTGGGGCAGTTCCCCCTGGAGCGCCTCGACCACCCCTGCGGTGTTATCCTCGGAGCCATCGTCCACCACGATGACCTCCCAGGTATAGGGCTGAGTGGCCAGGAAGCGCGCGATCTGCCGCAGGGTCTGGGGGAGACGCGTCTCTTCGTTGTAGGCGGGCACGACGATGCTCAGATAGGGCGCTGATTCCGACATCGCTGACCCCAGGTCTCCGGCCTGATCATACAGACGAACCACCGGCCGGATCAACTGCCCGGCGCCTGGGCCAGCAACGCCTCGAGCGCCGCCACCGGCACGCGCCGGCGGGCCTGAACCGCCGGGCGCTTGCGCAGCATTCGGGGCAGCCCCCGCAGGCCGTCGATCTGCCCCCGCAACCGGGCCCGGGCGGCTGGCTCGCGAACGTGCCAGAGAGCCTCCAGCGCCAGACGGACCTGAGCGCCGACGATGCGCCACCAGTGCCGGCGGATGATCTCGCCCGGCAGGCTCTTGGCGATGACCCACAGGAAGTTGCGGCCGCAGTAGTAGCTGGCAGCCGGACCGCCACCGGTCGCGCTCAGCCGGTGGTAGACACGGGCGGTCGGGACGTAGAGGCAGCGGTAGCCGGCCAGCTGGGCCCGCAGGTTGAGGTCGACATCCTCGCAGTAGGCCTCGAAGTCCTCGTCGAAGAGGCCGATATCCTCGAAGAGGGCCCGGCGGTAGGCGGCCGCCCCGGCGCAGGCCCCGAAGACGTACTCCGGCCGGTCGTAGCGCCCATCGTCCTTCTGCCAGACGCCCCGGTTGCCGGGCAGCCCGGCCAGGGTGTAATAGTCGCCGGCCGTGTGCAGAATGTCGCGCCGGTCGTAGAGCAGGATCTTCGAGGCGCAGAGCCCCACCTCGGGGTGCTCGGCCAGGGCGCGACATAACTCGGCCAGCCAGGCCGGCTCGGGCTCGGTGTCATTGTTGAGCAGGGCCACCACCTCGCCCGTGGTGGCCCGGATGCCGGCGTTGACCGCGCCGCAGAAGCGCCGGTTCTCGGGGAGGGCGATGACCCGCACCTCCGGGAAGTGCCGCCGCACCAGGTCCGCCGACCCGTCGGTCGAGCCGTTATCCACCACCACGACCTCGAACGCGGGATAGGTCTGCCGGCGCAGGGCCGCCAGGCAGACGGCCAGAAGGTGCCAGCCATTGTAGTTGGGGATGATCACCGAAGCGAACACAGGTACTCCGCCAGAGCGTCTGGCCAGGGTCGGAGCCGGATGCCGAGTTCGGCCGCGCAGAAGTTCTGCAGCGCCGAGAAGGCCGGCCGGCGGGCCGGGAGCGGCGACCGGGCCTGGAACTCGGCGGTCGTGATCGGACGGATGGTGGCCGCAAGACCGGCCAGCCGCACCACCGCGCCGGCCAGGTCGTAGCGCGAGCAGTAGCCCTCGTTGACCAGATGGTAGACCCCGTAGAAGGGCTGTTCGATGAGCCGGGCGATGGCCCGGGCCAGATCCGGCGCGTAGGTGGGGGTGCTGACCTCGTCGGTCACCACCTCCAGGACCTCACGCTCCCGGGCCAGCCGGAGGATGGTGTTGACGAAACTGCGCCGGTCCGGGGCGCCGTAGACCCAGGCGGTGCGGACGATGTAATGGCGGGGGACCATGGCCATGACCGCCTGCTCGCCGGCCAGTTTCGAGGCGCCGTAGACATTGATCGGGTTCGGCCGGGCGAACTCGTGGTAGGGGGTCTGGGCCTGGCCGTCGAAGACGTAGTCGGTGCTGAGGTAGACGAGGGCCGCGCCGACCTCCTGGCAGGCGGCGGCGACGTAGCGTGTGCCCAGGGCGTTGACGCGGTAGGCCAGAGCGGGGTCGCGTTCGCAGCCGTCCACGTCGGTGTGAGCGGCGGCGTGGATGACGATGTCCGGGCGAGCGGCCAGGATCGCGGCCCGCACGCGCGCGCCGTCGGTCAGGTCGAAGGCCGGCCGGTCGCCGGTGATGACCGTCTGGTGCTGGAGCGCGGTCTGCAGGGCTCGGCCGAGTTGTCCGCGTGCGCCGGTGAGAAAGACCCGCATTGCGCCCAGGATTCTACCAACCCGCTGCGCCTGCCGCAAGGTCGCTACCATCGGGCTCTGGCCGGTGGTAGAATAGGCGGCCGGGACCGCACGTCTGACAGAGGGAGAGAGATGGCAGAGAGCACGGCCCCGGTCGCCCTCGTCTGCTTCGCCCACCCCGACGACGCCGAGTTCATGTGCGCCGGCACGGTCGCCCGCTGGGCCCGCGAGGGGGTCCGTGTCATCTACGTGGTCCTGACCGATGGGAGCAAGGGGACCGATGATCCGACCATCAGCCCGGCGGCTCTGGTGGCCCAACGGGTCCAGGAGCAGCGCGAGGCGGCGCGTCTGCTGGGCGTGGCCGAGGTGCTCTTTCTGGGCTACGAGGACGGTCGGCTGCAGGACACGGAGGAGGTCCGGCGGGCTCTGACGCGGCTCATCCGCCAGTACCGGCCGGAGCGGGTGATCGCGCCGGATCCGACGGCCCGCTGGTTCGGCCAGCACTATATCAACCACCCCGACCATATCGCCGCTGGGAACGCCACCCTGGCCGCCGTCTCGCTCTACGCCCGCAACCGCCTGAGCTTTCCCGGCTTGCTGGCGGAGGGGCTGGAGCCGCACAAGGTCCGCGAGCTCTACCTGGCGGCCACCACCGCTCCCGACCGCTGGGTCAATATCACCGACACGCTGGACCTCAAGATCGCCGCTCTGCGGGCGCACCGGAGCCAGCTGGGTGACTGGGACCCGGCCGACGAGGTCCGCCGCTGGGCGGCCGAGGAGGGGCGCCGTGGTGGCGTGCCCTACGCCGAGGCCTTCAAGTACTTCGCGCTGGACTGACGCGCCGCGCTCCAGAGGGAGGAACGAGGGATGCCGACGACGGCCATCGTCCACGCGACGGTCTACACCCCCGTCGAGGTCATCCGCGACGGGGCGGTGGTCTTCGACGAGTGGGTGCGGTACGTGGGACCGACGGCCCAGATCGATCTGCGGGGCGTCGACCGGGTCATCGAGGCCGAGGGGCGACCGGTCAGTCCGGGCCTCATCGATCTGCAGGTGAACGGCGCCGGGGGCTTCGATGTGATGAGCGCCGACCCCGCAGCCCTGCGCCGGCTGGCTGGCTACCTGCCGCGGGCTGGCTGCACCGCCTTTCTGCCCACAGTGGTCACCGCCACCCGGGAGCGAATGGTGGCTGCCCTGGAGGCCATCGCCCAGGTGCGGGCCGAGGGGCCTGATGGCGCGCGCCTGTTGGGCGCCCACGTCGAGGGCCCCTACCTCAGCCCGGTCCGCCACGGCGCCCACGACCCGGCCCTTATCCGGCCGTTCGACGCCGAGGAGTGGAGCCTCTTTCAGCAGGCTGCCGGGGGGACGATCCGGCTCGTGACCCTGGCGCCCGAGGTGCCGGAGAACCTGGCCGCCATCCCGCGGCTCCGCGAGGCCGGGGTGGTGGTCAGCCTTGGCCACACCGACGCCACCTACGACCAGGTCGTCGCCGCCATCCAGGCCGGAGCGACCATGGCCACCCACGTCTACAACGCGATGCGTGGCCTGCACCAGCGCGAGCCCGGCGCCCTGGGGGCGGCCCTCGACCGGCCGGACCTGATAGCCGGCCTGATCGCCGATGGCGTCCATGTCCATCCGGCGGCGGTCCGTCTGCTCCTGCGGGCCAAGGGGGTGGGGCGGGTCGTCTGTGTCTCCGACGCGGCGCGGGTGGCCGGGCTGCCGCCGGGCACGTACGCCTGGGAGGGACGCCAGGTGGTCTTCGACGGCCGCGCCCCCCGTCTGGCCGATGGCACGCTGGCCGGGAGCGGGACGCTTCTCGACCAGATGCTGCGCAATCTGCTGGCCTTCGGCGACCTGACCCCGCAGCAGGCGCTCTGGACCATGACCCTGACGCCGGCCCGGGCGCTCGGCCAGGGGCCGAGCCTGGGGCTGCTGGCGGGGGGACGGGCCGCCGACCTGGTCCTCTGGGAGGGCGACTGGACGGTCCGCCAGACCTTCGTCGCCGGCCGCGCGGTCTACGAGCGGGGCGTGGTTTGACAGTCGGCCGGCCCTGGCGCTAAAGTGAGGCTGTGCATGGTTTTCATAGGAGGGTACCGCCTGTGGAAGAGCAGACGCGCAAACTCATTATTATTGGCTCCGGCCCGGCTGGCCTGACGGCGGCGATCTACGCCGCCCGGGCCGACCTCCAACCCCTGGTCATCGCCGGGCGCATGGCCGGGGGCCAGTTGATGCTCACCAGCGAGGTCGAGAACTTCCCCGGCTTCCCGGACGGTATCCTGGGCCCGGAGTTGATGGACCGGATGCGGCGGCAGGCCGCCCGTTTCGGGGCCGAGTTCATCGACGAGGACGTCACCAGCGTGGACTTCCTGGTTCACCCCTTCCGGGTCTGCGTTGAAGACCGCGAGTTCCGGGCCCTGGCGGTGATTGTGGCCAGCGGCGCCTCGGCCCGCTGGCTGGGCCTGCCCTCCGAGCAGCGGCTGATCGGCCGGGGGGTCTCCAGCTGCGCCACCTGCGACGGCTTCTTCTTCCGGGGCAAAGAGGTCTGTGTGGTCGGCGGGGGCGATACGGCGATGGAGGAGGCCCTCTTCCTGACCAAGTTCGCCACCAAAGTCACGGTGATCCACCGCCGGCACGAGCTGCGGGCCAGCAAGATCCTGCAGGAGCGGGCTTTCCGCAATCCCAAGATCTCGTTCGTCTGGGACTCGGTGGTCACCGAGATCCTGGGGACCGATCATGTCGAGGGGGTGCGGATCCGCAACGTCAAGACCGGGGCCGAGAGCGAGCTGCGCTGCGACGGGGTGTTCATCGCCATCGGCTACACCCCCAACACCAGCCTGTTCGCCGGCCAGCTGGAGCTGGACGAGCGCGGCTACATCAAGGTCTATGACGAGACCCGGACCAGCATCCCAGGGGTCTTCGCCGCCGGGGATGTGGCCGATTACCGCTATCGCCAGGCGATCACGGCGGCCGGCTCGGGCTGCAAGGCGGCGATGGACGCCGAGGTCTTCCTCGAAGGAGTCTCATGAGCCAGCCGACCGCGACCCGGTTGCTCTACCAGACCGACGCCTACTGTCAGGTCTTTGCGGCCACGGTCCTGGCGGTTCAGGGCCAGGCGGTCGCTCTGGACCAGACGGCCTTCTACCCCGGCGGCGGGGGTCAGCCGCCGGACCAGGGGCATCTCGTGGCCGGGGAGCGGCGCTGGCCGGTGCGGCGCCTCTGGCGCGAGGGGGCGGTGATCTGGCACGAGGTCGAGGGCGAGCCGCCGGCGCCGGGTGACCAGGTGACCGGGGTCCTCGACTGGGGGCGGCGCTACGCGCTGATGCGCACCCACACGGCTCTGCACGTGCTCTGCGGCGTCATCTGGCGTGACTACCGCGCCCATGTCACCGGCGGGAACATGGAGCCGCTCCGGGGGCGGCTCGACTTCGAGTTCGAGACGCTGACCGCCGACCGGGTCCGCGCCATTGAAGAGGCGGTGAACGCTGAGATCGCGGCCGCCCGGCCGGTGCGGGTGTTCTTCCTGCCGCGGGCCGAGGCCGACCGTCACCCGGATCTCATCCGCACGAAGATCAATCTTCTTCCGCCGGACATCGCCGAGGTCCGGGTAGTGGAGATCGTCGGCCTCGATCTGCAGGCCGATGGGGGGACGCATGTGGCCAACACCCGCGAGGTGGGACGCGTTCGGGTGGTGGACTATCTGAGCAAGGGGCGGAGCAACAAGCGGATCGTCGTCGCCGTTGAGGACTGAGCGGCGGTGGACCACACACGGGAATCCCCAACCGAAAGGAGCACGGATGCGACTCGTCCAGTTCTGGCTGCCGGACCAGGGGCGGCGACTGGGGCGCGTTGAGGATGATCTGGTCGTCGATCTCAGCCGGGTGACCGGGCTGACCTCGATGGTCGCGGCCATTGTGCGGGCCCGTCTGCAGGACCAGACCCTGGATGATCTCCTGCAGGGTGTGGCGGGCCCGGTCTATCGCCTGAGCGATCTGGACCGGCCGCCCGATCCCCGGCAGCCGCATGTGCTCATCCCCATCGAGCCGCCGGAGGTCTGGGGCTGTGGTGTCACCTACCGGCGGAGCGCCGAGTTCCGCGACGAGGAGACCCAGGCGTCGTCCGGGCGCGGCCTCTACGACTACGTCTACAGTGCTCCCCGGCCGGAGATCTTCTTCAAGGCCACCGCCTCCCGCTGCGTCGGGCCGTACCAGCCGATCGGGGTGCGCTCGGACTCGACCTTCACCGCGCCCGAGCCGGAGCTGGCGTTGGTGCTGGACAAGACGGGGCGTATCCTGGCCTACACGCTGGCCAACGATGTGTCCGCCTGGGATATCGAGCGCGAGAACCCGCTCTATCTGCCGCAGAGCAAGATCTTCGCCGGCTGCTGCGCCCTCGGGCCGGTGCTGGCCACCCCGACCAGCGTCCCGGAGCCGTTGAATCTCGCTCTCTCCTGTCGGATCCTCCGCGAGGGGGAGGTGCTTTTCCAGGGTGAGGTCAACACCGGCCGCATCGGCCGGACGTTCGCCGAGCTCATTGATTATCTCAAGCGCGACAACCCGATCCCGGACGGCACCGTCCTCTGCACCGGCACCGGGATCGTGGTCACCCGCGAGCACGCCTTGCAGCCGGGCGACATCGTCGAGATCATGGTTCCCGAGATCGGGACGCTGCGCAACCCGGTCCAGCGGCTGGCCGGGGTGGTTGATCCTTAAACTGAGCCGGTGGGCGGCTTGCCACTGGGGGTGCGTCTGTGGTCAGTTCGCTCTTTGTGGTCATCACCGCGCTCTTTGTCACCACCCTTCTCACCGCCAACATCATCGCCGTCAAGGTGGTGGACCTTTTTGGTCTGGTTCTGCCGGCCGGCATCGTGATCTTCCCTTTGAGTTACATCTTCGGCGATATCCTGACCGAGGTCTACGGCTACCGGCAGGCCCGGCGGGTCATCTGGCTGGGCTTTTTCTGCAATCTGTTGCTGGTCGCCGGGGTGCTGGCCGGGCAGCTACTGCCCCCGGCCTCGTTCTGGGAGGGCCAGGCCGCCTACGAGCGGATTCTGGGCTACAGTCCGCGGTTGCTGGTCGCCTCGTTTCTGGCCTATCTGGCTGGTGAATTCGCCAACTCCTACGTCCTGGCGCGCCTCAAAGTTCTGACCAGAGGGCGTTTCCTCTGGACGCGGACCATTGGCTCGACGCTGGTTGGTCAGGGGCTGGACTCGCTGGTTTTCATCACCGTCGCCTTCCTCGGAACGCCTGGCATGGCGCTGGCGCCGGTCATTCTCACCCAGTGGGCGGCCAAGTGCCTCTACGAGGCCCTGGCCACGCCGTTCACCTACCTGGTGGTCAACTGGCTCAAGCGCGTCGAGGGGCTTGACGCCTTTGACGTGGGGATCGATTTCAACCCGCTGGCCATCACCCGCTGACGCCCCTGCCTGGCTCTTCCCGTGCCCCGCGTATTGGGCGCTGGGTTCCCTTGCGCCTCACGGTCACAGGCGGGGCGAGGTCTCGACCACTGCCGCCCGGAGCACACTATCCGCCGGGACCGGCATCGCGGCGCCATCGCCGTAATCCTGCGCACCCTGCCGCCCGAGCCGGTGGTTGCGCCTCCTCGGCCTGGCTCTATTCCTGCGGTGAGGGGGTCACGTCTTCTCCCCACGCCGGACGCGGGCCTGGCCGCTCTGGAGCAGCCGCCGGACCAGGGTCGCCCGTCCCGGCGTGGTCGGGTCTTCCAGCGCCCGGGCGATCGCGGCCAGCGGCGCCTCGGTCTCCTGGTCCCCGTCGCGGCGGGCCAGGTGGCGGATGACGGCCAGCGCCAGATCGTCGAGGGACACGTCGCGCAGCCGGGGCCGGAAGCGCTCGCCCTCCGGCCCGGAGACGGCCAGACGCCGGTCCTCGCCCTCCGCCTCCTCGACAATCGTCCAGACCTCTTCCCCGGCGCGGATCGTGATGGTGCGCGTCCAGCTCTGCCCCAGCCAATCGTGCTGAACGGTTTCGTCCGTATACTCCCACAGGACGGGCATAGGGGGCCTCCCACGCGGTCTTCTCCCTTTCTCCGTATATGATGCCGGGCGGAGAGTCAAGAGGCACGGCGCTTCAGCGGAACCCTGAACGTCCTGGCTTCCCGGATATGAGGCTGCGCCCTCCCGCGTCTTCTGATTCTGCGTCCCTGACAGCGTCTCCTGCCGCTCTCGGTGCTTGGCCGTGGAACAGCCCAGTGAGCTGTTCCACCACCGTCCCCCGCGACGTCTACCCCTTGGGGCGCGTGATGTGGGTTGATTTGACAAGAGGGGGCCTCCACGGGCAGAGAAGGAGTGAGCCATCAGTCTCTGCCGTGGAGGCCCATCCCGATGGGGCTACTGGCCGACGTGTTTGTCCACAGCTTTGTTCTGGTGGACGATGCCCTGCGCGCGGGCAACATGCCGATTCCCCGCCGCCCAGGTCCAGCCCAGCGTGCGCCGACGCCGGGATCCTCCCCCGTGCCCTGGTCCGGCGCCGCCCCGCTGGGCCGCGCGCGCCGGCCTTCCGCCCGGAAGGCCGGCAGAACGGGCCTCTCTCCTTCCCCTGGCTGCTCGTCCCGAGCGTGGTCACCCGGCGGGTCCGCTGGCGCTGGGGGGCCTGCGCGTCCCGGCGGCAGCCCGCGGTCAGCCATCTTCCCGAAGAGCCCTGGCCGCAGCTCGACCCCGCGGCCCTCCCGGTCACCCATCCCCGTCGGGTGCGGGGACCCGCTGGATGGCCGGGACCGGGGGAGCGGCACGCCGGCTGTGGGCGGGCTGCCGTCCCCGGCGCGTGGTTCTCCAGCGTCCGTCTGGCCCTGCAGACGGACCTGGGGGCGCGGCTGGTGCGGACCTGAGAGATCGTTCCGTGACCGCGAACGGTCCTGTGGGCCGTTCTCTACCGGACGGGTCACGGGTGGACGAGCGGCCGGGGACTGGGACCCGGGCTTCTGGGCGCCGCCTCCGGGGACTGCTCCGCCAGATGTAGGGGAATGCCCGGGCCGGGCGGGGTACCCGGGGTGTTCTGAGAGCGGGAGGGGACCGAGCGGCGACGACTGCCGGCATCCCGTGGCGCGGCGGCGCCACCAGACCGCGATCTCGCGGAGGGGAACTGACCGGGTTCCGGGGGCTGGCCCGACACGGGCCAGAACCGTCTGGACCTGCTCACTCGTGTGGCCGCCACGGTCCTGGCCCAGCCCCTTCGCCTCCCGCGCCGGATCTGAGAAATTTCAGAGAATGCGGCTCAGAGACCTCCCTGGGAGAGAGCCTCTCCTAGGGAGTCAGAGTTTGGTGTACAATCCTCTGCTGGAAAGGCGCGCGCCACACTTTTCAGCGCTGCTGAGGGTGGAGTTTCGGCGAAGGTCGCTGCCGGCCGCCGGGGTGCTGCCCGCAGCCGCTGGCTTCCCTCCGTCCACGTGCTCGCTACCGCCACAGCGACACCAGGAGATGCTGCGGGCCATGGCCGGAGCAGATGTAAGGGTTGTCCCCACACGCGTGGGGGTGGACCGGAGCCGCCGAGCCCACCCCGGCGCTTCCCGGGCGTTGTCCCCACACGCGTGGGGGTGGACCGGCCGTCAAGGCCTCCAGCAAGGAGGCCCCGACGTTGTCCCCACACGCGTGGGGGTGGACCGACGCTCTATGCGACTCAGCCACCGCGAAACAGGTTGTCCCCACACGCGTGGGGGTGGACCGCGTGGCGGGCCGCTCTCCAGGAGGCCCTCCTGGTTGTCCCCACACGCGTGGGGGTGGACCGATGGAGGGCGACTTCGTAATGGTCCGGGTGGCGTTGTCCCCACACGCGTGGGGGTGGACCGACTGGACGGTGCACGTCGTCCTCGACGCCACCGTTGTCCCCACACGCGTGGGGGTGGACCGAGGGCAGCGCTGGGGCTCCGCCGCCTAGCCCTGTTGTCCCCACACGCGTGGGGGTGGACCGGCCGCGCTCGGCGCGGCGATGGACTACCAGTCGTTGTCCCCACACGCGTGGGGGTGGACCGACCCTTGCCCGCGCCCGGGAGGTCCTGGACCGGTTGTCCCCACACGCGTGGGGGTGGACCGGGAGTGTCGCGGGATCTGGTTACTACGTCCTGTCCTCACACCGGTGGGGTACCGGCCTCCGGTAGGCCTGCCGGAGGCCGGGTCTTTTCCCACAGGGGGTCTGCGCCGGGGAAAGAGAGCGTCGTCGCCGTGTTGTGGCCACCCGGTCTTGACAAAGGTTGGAAGTGTTGTCATAAAAGCCTCAACTTTTCAGCCGCCGGAGCGACCGATGGCCACCACGCTTTGTCTCGAGGATTCTCCCTGGCTCGCCTGCCTCTGGGCGAAGTCCAGCCGCCCTGATCGCCTGGCCCACCCGCTTCTCTGCCACCTCCTCGACACCGGGCTGGTCGCTCTCTCCCTCTTGACCCATCCGGAGACCGGGCATCTTGTCGCCCTGTTCGCCGACCTTCTCGGCTTAGATCCCGCGCACGTGCCCGGGATCTATTCCTGCCTTGTGGCCACCCACGATGTGTCCAAGGCATCGCCCTCTTTTCAGGTCCAGTCGGCGTCGGACTGGGCCCGCGTCCAGGCGACAGGTTTCTTCCCACCGCCGCCTGTCCGCATCAACCCTTTTCAGCATGCGCTTGAAGGGTACTGCGTCCTCGGGCAATTGCTGGAGCGGGCAGGAGTGCTCGCTCCGACTCAGGGCAATCCGCGGCGGCTTTTCCGGGCCATCGCCCTCGGCCTCGGTGGGCACCACGGGACCTTCCCGTCTCCATCTGTCCTGTCTCCCCAGTATCCGGAGATTCCGGCCGACCCCCGTGAGGACTGGCAGGCGCCGTGGTGCCAGGCCCGGCAGACATTGCTCGCCCTTCTTCGGCAGGTCTTCCTCCCCGAGTCTCTTCCTCTCCCCTGCGCGCCCGGCAACCTCTCCGCCCTGGCCGTCGCGCTCTGCGGCCTGACGATTCTCTGCGACTGGCTAGCCTCGGATAGTGAGGTCTTTCCTCCCTACACTGGTGATCCTGCCGCCTATCTCCCGCTGGCCACGGAGCGCGCGCGCGACGCAGTGACGCGCCGGCAGCTCTGGCGGTATCTTCCCCGCCCTCCGGCTGACCCGGCGTTCCGTCAGATTTTCCCGGTCCTCGCTCCCCGCCCGCTCCAGGAGGCTGTGGAGCCCACCGCCCTGCCCGATCTCCCCGAGCAGATCCTGGCGGTGCTTGAAGCGCCGATGGGCGAAGGGAAGACGGAGGCGGCACTCCTGCTGGCCGAGCGTCTGGCCGTCCGCCAACGCTGTCGTGGACTGTACGTCGCCCTGCCAACCATGGCCTCAAGCAATCAGATGTTTCTCAGACTGCTCGGTTATCTCAATCAGCGGGCGTCGCCGGAGGCTCCAGCTGCTCTGCTGCTGACCCACAGTCACGCGGCTCTCTCCGAGACGATGAGTCGCCTGCTCGACGCTGTCAATCACGAGACGCTGGCGCCCGAGGACCGGGTGGTAGCCGACAGCTGGCTGCTGCCACGCAAGCGCAGCCTGCTATCGCCCTACGGCGTGGGGACTGTTGACCAGGCGTTGCTGGCCGCCCTGAACACTCGCTATGGGGCCCTCCGCCTCTTTGGTCTGGCTGGCAAGGTGGTCGTGATCGATGAGGTTCACGCGTACGATGTCTACATGTCCACGATCCTCTACCGTCTCCTCACCTGGTTGCGGGAGCTGGGGGCCAGCGTCATCCTGCTTTCGGCCACTCTTCCTCGGGCGCAGCGCGCGGCGCTCCTTGCGGCCTTCGCCGGCCGGCAGATCTCACCGCCGGAGGCGATGGGAGAGCCATACCCTCTCCTCACGCTGGTCGACGCCCGGCGCTGGGTCGACCAGCCGCGCTATCTGCCCATCCGGACCGCCCGAGCGCGTATTGTGCGGCTGGCGTTCCGCGCCGACGGCGAGGCGGAGCGCCAGGCCAACGCGCGCTACCTCCTTGAGCGGATCGCGGCGGGCGGCTGTGCCTGCTGGCTCTGCAATACCGTCGAGGAAGCCCAGCAGTGCTACCGGACCTTGCGGGGCATGGTGGCGAAGTGGCCGGATCCTGAGCGGCCGCTGGTTGCACTCCTGCACGCCCGCTTTCCCCTGGGACAGCGGCGCGCGCTGGAGGAGGCGGTGAACCGCTGGTTCGGCCCTGAAGGGCCGCGACCGCCACGGGCCGTTCTGGTGGCCACGCAGGTGGTTGAACAGAGCCTGGATCTGGACTTCGACCTTCTCCTGACTCAGCTCGCTCCGGTCGACCTGCTCCTTCAGCGGATAGGGCGCCTCTACCGCCATGCGCGCGACCACCGGCCGCTCGGCCCGCTGCCCCAGGCAGTTGTGCTTCTACCGCCAGTCCGCGCCGGAGAACCGGACTTGGGACCTTCAGGGATCATTTATCATCCCTGGCTGCTCTTGAAGACGCTGGTAGTGTTGAACGATCGGACGCTGATTGCCATTCCCGGCGATGTACGTGCGCTCATCGAGAGCGTCTACGACGACCAGCCGCCAGCGCCGGCGGCGATGGCCGCCAGTGGTCTTATCCCGGCGGTGTTCGAACAAGCGTGGCAGTGCCTTCAGGATGACCGGAGTCTGGCAGAGGATGAGGCGAAGCGCCGGTTGCTGGGCCCGCCGGATCCCAACGGCCACTTCGCCGTTGTCGCCAATCTGGAGTTCCGGGCGGAAGAAGAAGAGGGTGAGGAGTTCGTGGGACGGGCGCTGCAGACCCGTCGGGCCGACCCGACGGTTCGGGTCGTTCTGTTAGACCGTGCTGATCCTCTCCTTACGACCCTCTCCGCCGGTGGGGAGGGCGGGCGTCCTGCGCGGGAGCTGTTGGAAGCCTTGCTGGAGCGCAGCGTTTCCATCCAGCATCGCGCGCTGGTTGAACATATCCGGCGCACTACCAGTGACCGGGTCCGACCGCTGGACAACGTCCGCGGATTGGCGGGGTATCATCTTCTGATTCTGGACGGGGGGAGGTATACGTGGACCGTTGACGGCCGGACTTACCGCCTTCAGATCCAGGAGGATCTGGGAGTGGTTATCGAGCGGGAGAATCGCTGAGGTTGGGAGGATGCCAGAGGCGGCGAAGACAGCCGCCCAGGCGTGAGAGCGAACGGGAGAGGGGTCGTGTCTGAGACGTGTCCGGTGTTTGACCTTCTGGTCGAGCCGTGGGTGCCGGTCGTTGCCCTCGACGGCACCCGCCGCGAGGTCGGCCTGCTGGAGGCCCTGGCCCAAGCCCACCGATTGCGCGAAGTGGACGATCCATCGCCGCTGGTAACGTATGGGCTCCACCGGCTGATAGCCGCTGTCCTGCAGACCGTGTGCCCGGTCGCCGATATCGACGAGTGGGCGGCTTTCTGGAACCGCGGACACTTTCCGGCGGAGATCGTGGAGCGGGTCCGCCAACGATGCCATGACCGCCTGGGTCTGTTTCACCCAACGCGTCCGTTCTATCAGGCCGGCGACATCCCGCTGGCGCCGGCGCCCCCCGCCGGGGTCAAAACCGTCGGCTACCTCTTCATGGAGGAGGCCACCGGGACCAATGTCACTCACTTCTCCCACCGGGGAGACGCCGTCCACGCCTACTGTCCGGCGTGCTGTGCCAAAGGGCTCGTGACGCTCCCACCCTTTGCCATCAGCGGGGGCCGTGGACTCAGCCCATCCCTGAACGGCTCACCTCCCATCTACGTGCTGCCCCGGGGCGAGACGCTCTTCGCCACCCTGTGGCTGAATCACCTGATCGCCCCCTTCATCCCGGAGAGCGCACGGGCCGATCCCGGTCTGCTCTGGGAGCAGGAGAGACCGACGGGGGCCGGCGAGGTGCGGGTGCACGCAGGGTTTCTCGAGGGGTTGACATGGCCCCCGCGTCGGGTGCGGCTCTATCCCGGGTCCGGAGGTGTTTGCTCCGTCTGCGGCCGTCGAGCCCCGACGCTTGTCCGCCAGATGGTCTTTACCCAGGGACGGCGCCTGGCACAGGACGCCCCCCCGTGGGAAGACCCGTGGGTCGCCTACACCGTCCGCCTGCGGGACGGTCAACCCGAGCTGGAGCCCGTTCGTCCGCAAGCGGACCGCGTTGTCTGGCGCGACTTTCCGGCGCTCTTTCTGGCCCGGCCGAACGATGCCAACCACCGACAGCCCCGGATTCTGGCACAGATCGCCCACCTGGCGTCTGAGGAGGTGCTTCCCGCTGGCCGGCCCCTCCAGTTCGAGACCTACAGCCTGCGTGTCGACAAGGCCAAGGTGTTTGAGTGGCGGACCGACCACTTCGCCTTCCCCCCGCACCTCCTGGAGGGGCCGGCTGCCGGGACGCTCGAGGTTGCGCTGGCTCATGCCGAACGGACCGCTGCGGCGCTGGACAAAGCCCTGCGCCGGCTTTTCCCGAGGAGGGAGCAGGAGAGAACGGCCATCCGGACGTTTATCGTCGACTGGGGCCGCCGCTACTGGCAGGCCCTGGAGCCGGCCTTCCGACAGGCGCTCCTGGATACGGCCCTTGCCGGCGATGCCGCCGCGCGCGCGGCCTGGCTGACGCGCTGGGATACCATCGTATGGGAACTGGGCCGTCGGCTGCTGGATCACGCACTGGACTCTTTCACCACGGATTTTGAAGGACTACGGCGCCAGAATGAGGCGCGCGCTGTCTTCTATAGCACTCTGCGGCGAGTCTTCGCCCCGCAGGGGGGAGCACGGGAGGACCGATGACCGAGGCGAGAACGGTGAGCCAGGCGCTCGATGTCTTTGTGGCTGCCCTGCAGGCGCTCACGGGGCGGCGGACGGGCGGATCACCGGCTGAGATGGCGGAGGACCGCGCCGCGCTGGCCAGCCTGCGACGCTGCGCCGGTCGCCGCCTGGCCGAGTGTCCAGCCGTGTATCCGCTCTTCTATCGTCTGCTGCCGCCGGCGCTGAGCGGCCGGGAGGATCTGGAGGAGCACTGTTTTCTCATCGCCACTCTTTTTGCCCTGATGCCGGTCTGGGGAGCGGCGGACCTGGGAACGGCCCTGGCGGCCGTCGCTCTCGCCGATAAGCAGGTGGTCAGGAGTGTGGAGCGGCGGCTGCGCGCGCTGCTGGCGTGCACAGCCGACGAGCTGCCGTTCCATCTGCGCCAGACCGTGCGCTGGCTAGCTCCGCAGGCGCTGCTGATCGGGGAAGACGCCTGGCTGGACTGGCGTCGCCTGCTCGACGACCTGCGGTTCTGGGAGCACCCACAGCGGATTGTGCAGAAACGCTGGGCCTCTCAGTATTTCCGGCGAGTGCGCGCGCAAGCGACTGCCGGGGAAGTGGTCGCGTCATCCTGAATTAAGGAGGAAGGCGATGCTGATCGAAATCCACATGCTGCAGAATCACGCGCCATCCAATCTCAACCGGGACGACACTGGCAGTCCCAAGGATTGCATTTTTGGGGGCGTCCCGCGGGCCCGCATCTCCAGCCAGTGTCTGAAGCGCACTATCCGGCGCTCGCCCATTTTCGCAAGCCAGCTCGCCGAGCACCTGGGCGTGCGCACGCGACGGCTGCCTCAGTTGCTGGCCGGGGCGCTCCGTCAGCTCGGCTGCTCGGAGGAGGACTGTCAGGTGATTGTTCGCAAGGCGACGGAGATTGGTCAGACCAGTGAGCGGCGGCGGGCAAGCGAGACGGAGGAGGCCCGTCAGCGGCGGCAGGTGGACGAGGCGATGGAAACCCGCCAGTTGATCTTTCTCGATCCGGCCGAGGTGGAGTCGCTGGCCCGCAACCTCAAGGCGCTTCTCGAGCGGAAGGGTCGACAGGAGTTCAGCAGGATGAGGATCGAGGATATCGAGAAAGAGATCACCGGTTGCCTGCCGCGCTCGGTCGATATTGCTCTCTTTGGCCGGATGACCACCAGCACGCTCTTTGAGGACGTGGAGGCCAGCGTGCAGGTCGCGCACGCGATCTCGACGACGCGGGTTGAAAAACAATTTGACTATTTCACCGCCGTCGACGACCTGGTGGGACAGGCGGCAGGGGACGAGGAACAGGGTGCGGGGCTGATCGGCGATGTGGAGTTCAACTCCGCCCTCTACTACAAATATTTCTCCCTGCATTGGGAGCAGTTGGTGGAGAATCTGGGCGGCGATGAGGAGATGGCCCAGCAGACCCTGGCCGCCTTCCTGAAGGCGGCGGCTCTCACGACCCCGACCGGTAAGCAGAACGCCTTCGCCGCGCATAATCCGCCTGACCTGATCCTGATCGAGGTCAAAGTCGACAATATCCCCATCTCCTACGCCAACGCCTTTCTCGCCCCGGTGGTCCCGGACCGTGACCAGGACGTGATGGAGAAGAGTATCGAGGCCCTGTCGCGCTATGTCGGTCAGATCAAGGCGGCCTACGGCAGCTGTCTACAAACCGTCGCTTCGCTCTGCCTCAGCGTGCGCGGGCCGGCGGTGGCCGGCGCCGAGGGAGTCGCGACGCTGGAGGAGCTGGTGCAGCGTACCCTGACGGCTCTTTCTGCGGGGAAGGCTGGGGAGGCAGACCATGCCTCCTGAGGCCGGGGTGCTCTTTCTCCGGTTGGAAGGGCCGCTCCAGTCCTGGGGGGAGACAGCCCGCTGGAGCATTCGGGATACCCGGCTGGAGCCGACCAAGTCAGGTGTCGTGGGGCTGCTGGCCGCCTGTCTGGGCTGGCGGCGCGCCGACCCTCGTATTGCCGAGCTGGCTGCTGCCCTGCGGATGGGGGTGCGCGTGGACCGGCCGGGGACGGTGGTGCGTGACTACCAGACCGTGGTCGGGGGCGTGCTCTCGGCCGAGGGGCGGATCAAGATCACGGCCGGACAGCCCGAGACTGTCGAATCGTGGCGGGACTATCTGGCTGACGCCGCCTTTCTGGTAGCGCTGGAGGGGCCGTCTTCTGTCCTGGACCAGGTTGAAGGCGCCCTCCGCCGCCCGGTCTGGCCGCCCTATCTCGGTCGCAAGAGCTGCCCGCCGGCGGCGCCGCTGTATCCCGCCTGGCCTGGCCGTCCCTCACACTGGTCTGGCGTGTCTCTCGCGGAGGCGCTGGAGAGGGCGCCGTGGCTGGGGCCATGGCCGGGGATGGAGGCACCCGCGTCCCGGCTCCGAGCAGTCATCGAGCTGCCGCCCGATGGCCCACACACGTCCTCGACCGGGATCGTGCAGCGCCGCCGCGACGTTCCGCTGTCGCTGGCCCTCCGACGCTTCGCGCATCGGTATGTCGTGGAGACGCTCATCGCTCTGCCAGGGAGGTGAGACGATGTATCTTTCGCGCCTGATCCTGAATCCCCGTAGTCGCCTGGTGCAGCGTGATCTGGCCGATTGCCAGGCGCTCCACCGGACGGTAATGGCGGCCTTTCCACCGGTGGCCGGCACCAGTCCGCGTCGGGCTCTCGGTGTTCTCTACCGTCTCGACACGGACCTGCGGGCGGGGCGGTTCATTCTCTACGTCCAGTCGCAGGTTCCTCCGGACTGGTCGCATCTGCCTGCCGACTACCTGCTCCCACCGGAGAACGACCAGCCCAACCCGGTGTGCCGGGCCATTGGTGAGGTGTACGCCAGGCTGCAGCCTGGTAATGTCCTGGCTTTCCGGTTGTGCGCCAATCCGACCCGCCGCATTCTGCGGCAGGTGGGGCGGGACGGGAGAGCGTGGGATGGCAAGCGGGTCGAACTGCGGCGGGAGGCCGATCAGATCGCCTGGCTTCTCCGGAAAGCGGCTCAGGGGGGATTTGAGATCCTGGCCGTGCGGGCGGCACCCGTGCCTGACGTCCGCCTCAGTCTGGTCGGGCGGGTGGTGGGCTGGCGGACTGCTGACGATGGGCCTGAGGGACGGCAGCGGTTGACCTTCTACGGTGTGGTCTTTGAAGGCCACCTGCGGATCGTTGACGCCGACCGGTTCCGGGAGACCCTGGCCCGAGGCATCGGTTCTGGCAAGGCCTATGGGTTTGGCCTGCTCACCCTGGCGCCTGTGCGGGGATAATTCCGCAGTGGAAGCGCCTCTGTCGGGCGCAGGTGAATTCGAGAGGAGAGGCCTGTGCAGGATCTGCATCTTTTGCCCAAGGTCCGGGATAGCTGGAGTTACCTGTACGTCGAGCACGCGCGTATTGATCAGGACCAGCAGGCCATCGCCATCCATGACAAAACCGGCAGCGTCCCGGTGCCCTGTGCGAGCCTTGTTCTGCTGATGCTGGGACCGGGAACCAGTATCACGCACGCGGCTATCCGGACACTGGCGGAGAACGGATGCCTGGTGCTGTGGTGTGGGGAGGAGAGCGTTCGCTTCTATGCGCAGGGGATGGGTGAGACACGCAGTGCCGCTAATCTGCTGTGGCAGGCCCGGCTGTGGGCCGACCCTCAGCGCCGTCTGGCTGTGGCCATGCGTCTCTACCAGATGCGGTTTGCCGAGTCACTGCCATCGGGGTTGACACTGCCGGCGATCCGTGGTCTGGAAGGACGTCGTGTGCGTGAGGCCTACGCCCGTTACAGCCGGGAGACCGGCGTGCCGTGGACAAAGCGGGCTTACCGGCTGGGAGAATGGGGGCGGACTGATCCTATCAATCGGGCGCTATCGGCGGCCAACAGCTGCCTCTATGGAGTGTGTCATGCAGCCATCGTCTCGGCAGGATTCTCGCCAGCCTTAGGGTTCATTCACACCGGGAAGATGCTCTCCTTTGTCTATGATATTGCCGATCTCTATAAGACGGAGATCAGTATTCCGGCCGCTTTCTTCACCGTGGCGGAGGGAACAGAGGATTTGGAGCGGCGCGTACGGATACGCTGTCGGGACCTGTTTCAACGTCAGCGACTGCTAGCCCGAATCATTCCTGACATCGAGCACGCTCTCTTCCGCGATCGTGAGGGTTATACGGGTGCGGCCACGGACTTCGACGGTGCAGCCGAAGCGGTGGGAGATCTGTGGGATCCTGCGCAGGGGGCTGTCAGCGGCGGTGTCAACTACGCTGACGATGCATATGAAGAAGAGGGCTAAAATATGGTTGTGCTGATTGTTGAGCGTGTCTCTCCCTCTATTCGAGGACTGCTTACGCGGTGGTTGCTGGAGGTGCAGACAGGGGTCTATGTCGGGACACCCTCGGCCATGGTGCGTGATCGCTTGTGGATGGAAGTGTGTCGGCGAGTCAGAGAGGGGGCGTGCGTGCTCGTGCACACAACGAATACCGAACAGGGATTTGTTGTGTGGAGTTATGGTCTCCGTGACCGGGAGGTTGTTGATTTCGAGGGATTGACTCTGGTGCGGGTTAAGAAGAGGGAGACACTACGATCAGCGGAGCCGGGCGGCAGATGAATTTTTTCCAAGATCAAGGGGTTGTCCCCACGCGCGTGGGGGTGAACCG
>VAPR01000197.1_pt1 | contig 42575 bp, 32 predicted proteins | sample 3380701 | NCBI WGS metagenome assembly VAPR01 (sample SAMN11536904, study PRJNA540576) | hot springs metagenome | isolation source: hot spring wet sediment | place: Spain: Lobios | collected 2014-01
ACGCCCCCCGCTCTTGTGTTAGTGTACGGACGTCCGCCGGCGAAAAACGATTTTTTCGATGCACAAACGCACGTCCGGCTCAAGAGCGGCGGGCGTCAGCCCGCCGTGGTTGGAGAAACGCGCTTGCAGGGCGATTCGCTTCGTGTTCGGGGAACGAACGCACGCCGACCAAGAGCGGCGGGTGTCAGCCCGCCGTGGCTCGGAACACGCGTTTGCAGCGGCGAGACCCTTGATATCTACGTCGCCATCCAGAACCGCCATCCGACTCGGAAAGCGCGTTTGCAGCGGCGAGACTCCGAACAAACGGAAGACTGGCTAGCGAGACTTTCGGCGGTCGGATTTCAGAACGGCGGTGTACCGATATACCGACCCATCGCTACTTCCGGCCTCGATAGCAAGAGCGTGGTGCAGAGCCTTGTGTGTTGACGATCCTGGCCAAGCTACGAAGAAGTTGAGGTTTGCTCATGCAAATGCAATCCCTGTAAAAGATCCTGGCCAAGCTACGAAGGGGTTGAGGGAAATCCGCGAACATCGCCGCCCAGATGGCGAATCAGAAACAGGTACTGGCGATTATAATCTCAAAGATGACAGCGCCTGTCCCAGGCAGGCATGGGACCGGCGAGATGGCGTCTGCTCCAGTCGCTGTCCGGTTGGCGAATAAGACGACCGCATAACTCCAGTCAACCCCTCCGAGCACAAATGGCAAGAGTGCGGGAATGGGCCTATGCTGGCGAAGCGAATCATACCGTGTCTGGATGTAGATCGCGGCCGGGTCGTCAAGGGCGTGAATTTCGTCAACCTGCGTGACGCAGGTGATCCGGTGGAGATTGCAGCCCGATACGAAGCCCAGGGAGCTGACGAGCTGGTGTTTCTGGACATCACCGCCAGCCACGAAGGCCGCGATATTATGCTCGACGTGGTGCGTCGAGTGGCCGATACGATTTTTATGCCCTTTACCGTCGGCGGTGGCATTCGCACACTCGAGGATGCGACGCGGCTCATTCAGGCCGGGGCCGAAAAGGTCAGCATCAATTCCGCAGCGGTGCGGACGCCGGAGTTGATTACGCAAATAGCTCGCAAGTTCGGCCGGTGTGCCACTGTGGTCAATATTGACCCGCGGAAGGTACGCAGGAATGGTCGGGTGATGTACGAGGTGTTCATCAACGGAGGGCGAATTCCGACAGGTCTGGACGCCCTTGAGTGGGCCAAACGCGTCGAACAACTGGGAGCCGGTGAAATTGTCCTGACCTCGATGGATTGCGACGGCACCAAAGCCGGATATGATCTGGAATTGACCCGGCTGGTGAGCGAAAGCGTAAACATCCCAGTCGTGGCCAGCGGTGGAGCAGGGTCGCCCGAACACATTTATCAGGCCCTGACGATAGGCGGAGCGGATGCGGCACTGGCGGCCAGCATCTTTCACTACAACGAACACGGTATCCGTGAGGTCAAAGCCTACCTGGCACAACGCGGCGTGCCAGTACGGCTGACCTGAATTTCGGCCCGGAGGGTTATGGATTTTGTGCCCCTACGGCTGTAAACTAATAGATGCACCGGGTCAAAAATTGCGGGGAAGGAGGCGTCTTTTCTTATTCGAGTAGTTGAGGAGGCGACGATGGCACAGGCGGTCACCGGTAGCGAGCAAAATGCTGTCCCGGCAGCACCACGTAAAGAGCCGGAGATCAACAAACTCTTCCGTGCGGTAGTGAAACTGGAAGGTTCCGACTTGCATCTGAAGGTGGGCCAGCCACCCATGGTGCGGGTCAAAGGCCTGATTCGCCGACTCGATCACCCGCCGTTGACCCAGGAAGATATGGAGCGGCTGTTTTTGCCGATCATGAAGGAACAACATCGCAAGGTGTTTTTCGAGACCGGCGGTGTGGACTTCGCCCACGTGATTGGCGAAGATGAACACCGTTTCCGTGTCAACATGTTTCGCCAGCGGGGCAAATGGGGCCTGGTCGCTCGCCGCGTCAACAATGTCATCCCACCGTTTGAGAAGCTCGGTCTGCTCATTCCCGAACAGGAGAAGGTTCGCAAGCCCGGAGAACCGGCGACCATCGAAAAACTGTGCATGTTCGATCAGGGGTTGATCATTCTGGCCGGCGTTACCGGTTCTGGTAAAAGCACGACCATTGCCGCCATGCTGGAATACATCAACTCCCGCGAGCCGGTTCACATTCTGACTCTGGAAGACCCGATCGAATACCTGTTCCAGGACAAAAAGGCGATAGTGAACCAGCGGGAGATCTACGTGGACGTTTGCGACTGGCACACGGCTCTGAAGCACGCGGTGCGACAGGACCCGGACGTGATTCTGGTCGGGGAGTTGCGTGACCGGGAGTCATTCGAGTCGGCGGTACACGCGGCGGAGACCGGGCACCTGGTGTTCGGCACAGTGCACGCTTCCAGCGCCGCCAGCACGATTAGCCGCATCCTCGACCTGTTCCCGCCCGACATGCACGGGGCGATCCGTCAGGCGCTGGCCTTCAACCTCAAGGCGGTCATCTGCCAGAAACTGCTCCCCTCAATCAAGCCTGGCAAATCCCGGGTGCCGCTTCTGGAAATCATGATCGTCAACCAGGTCATCCGCGAACTGATTCTGAAGGGCGAAGATAAGAAAATCCAGGACGCCATCCGTCTGGGTTATCCGGAAGGCATGATTGACTTCAACGAACACCTGCGGCAGCTGGTAGAAGCCGGAGAAATCAGTCGGGAGACGGCTCTGGAAGTCTCGCCCAACCCGGACGCGCTCAAGATGGCACTGAAAGGAATCAAAGTAGCACAACCTGGCATTCTATAACAGGTATAACTTCCGCGCCTTTTTCCCAGTCTTTTCAGCGCGGTGGCGACGACGAAGCCCTGGCCGGTTCAGCTAGCGACAAGCTGGGCTTTATTTTCACGCTTATTTATTCCTCGTCATCCCAGCAAGCCGTTAGCCAGAGCAACAAGGCCAAGGCTATTCGCAGGCTGACCGCGCTTGAGTGCCGGTGGGGTCTTTATGCGGTCATTGGTGATCGTCTGGCTGGCGCTGTTCGGGTTCGGGCTGGTTATTGCTCCCGAGCTCGCTTGGGCAGCCGAGTTTCCGCGTGGCGAAGGGTTTTATTTCAGCGTGCCGAAAATGTTAGCAGTTCTTGCCTATTTTCTGGTCTGGCTGTTTTGTTGCGGCTGGGTAGATGCCGATGCTCAGGAACTCGACCTCGAACGCCTCACCTGGACAGGTATGACCATTGCCGGTGGCGTGGTGGGGCTGTGGTTATTCTGGTTGATGCCGCGTTTCTTCATCGGATACGTTCTGGCTCTGACCCTTCTGGCCGTGCCGGTGTTCTCGTACCTGCTTGGTCGCGATGCTCAGGTGGACCCGGTGCAAAGGGTGCTGACCAGCCGTCAGTTCAAGCGCCTGCTGCAAAAGGTATTTCGCATTGACCTGGGCGTGCCCGACGAACCGCCCAAAGCGAAACCGGTGCGGATACACTTTCTGCCCATCGGAGAAGAACGGCCCCAGCGAAACAGACGCTTACAGAAAGCGCGAGCCCAGCGGGGTTATCGTACCCTGCAAATGTTGCTGGAGGAAGCTTACCGTCGCCGGGCCAACGGCATCCGTGTGGAGATCGGCTCGGCAGGGGGGATGGTGCATTACCAGGTGGATGGCCTGCCCCATGCCGCGGTCGTCCTCGGACCGGGTCGGGCAGACGGTCTGGTGCGGGTGTGCTTGACGCTGGCGCAACTAAACTGGCCCCCGAACGGGCAACGTGTCCGTGGCGATTTCCCCTGTCAAATCGAACGCCAGCGCTATCGTGTTCGCGTCAGTTTCGATCGCCAGGAACTCAGAAGCCATCTGACGCTACGCCTGTATGCTGAAACCCATCGGGTTCCGGCCCTGCGGGAACTGGGCTTTGCTCCGGTGGTAGTGCAACAGTTGCAGCGGATTCTCAGCGGGCAGCGGGGTTTATTGATCATCTGCGGGCCGGAAGACAGTGGGCGAACCCAGCTGGCCTACACCTTGTTGCAGGCCGCTCACCAACGCGGTTTACAGGCCACCAGCGTGGAATGGCCCTGCGACGTTCACCTCGAAGGTATCCGCTGGGTACCGGCAGAACCTCAGGCGGATGAACGTTTCCCGGCAGCGCTGAAACGCGTGCTGGGAGAAGTCAACGCCGACGTGGTGTTGGCCGGGGACCTGGATTCCAGGGAATTGTTCAGCGTGGCCTGCCAGCGAGCCGCCAAGCTGGACTTGCTTCTCATCGGCACCATCACGGCCGACGACGCCGTCCAGGGTTTGCAAAAGCTCTTCGAACTGGGGCTGACCCCGGCCGGATTTGCCCGACTGCTTACCGGTGTGCTGGCCGTGCGCCTGGTGCGGACGCTTTGCCCGGCTTGCAAAGTGAAATTTAAACCCAACCCCGAACTGTTACGGCGAGCGAATCTTCCCGCCGAGCGGGTGCAATTTCTGTATCGTTCACCAGAACGAACGGCCAACCAGGACGGCGTGGTCTCCTGCATAAGCTGCCAGGACCTTGGCTATCGCGGACGCATGCCGATCGTGGAACTGCTCCTGCCTACGGATGAACTGCGGGAACTGGTCAAAACTCGCCCTACGCCAGCCGTGCTCAGAGAGGCTGCCCTTCGCAGTGGCATGAGGCCTTTTTCCACGGAAGCGCTGCGGCTGGCTCTGGATGGACATACTTCGCTTATGGAAGTCGCCAGCTACTTGCAATAACGAAGCCGATCCACTCCGAGAGCCTGCTGGCCGGGCTTGCCATGCTGATTGTGCCAAACTTCCGAGTACCGCCATGCTGGAACTGCTGACCGTCGTGCTGACGCTGGCCACGGCTGCCTGGTTCGCCAACCAGGGTTTGTTTTTCGCCGCGGTGATGTGGTTCACCGTCTGGCTGGCGGGATTTTTCGCCTTCTGGCTTTTCGAACCGCTGGCAGGCATCCTGGAAGCGTTGTGCGGCCCTTTCGCGGATGCGGTAGCGCTGACCGGATTATTCGCCCTGGGAGTCGTGGCCTTGCGCTGGGCTCGCCGGGTCCTGGTGCGACACGAGATCGAATTTCCCATCTGGGTGGAACGTGCCGGTGGGGCCGGCTTTGGTCTGCTGACGGGATATGGTCTTGCCGGACTGATCTTTTGCGTCTGGCAGACACTTCCCGTGCAGGAACGCTTCCTGGGCTACGATCCCCAGCAGGGCGTCGGACTGGGCAAACCGGACCGCCTCTGGCTGGCCGCTATGCACCGCGCCAGTCGTGAGCAGCTGGCCCGTGGCGATCCGACTCTGGAGGAGCGCTACGTGTTCGACCCGGACGGGAGTTTCGTCTGGCGTTACGCCCGCTTTCGGCGAATTCCCTCAAGTCGGCCAGAAGCAGATGCCGCGGCGCAAGGCGAAACCCGACAACCTCGGCATCCGCGCGAGGAATTCCCATTCGGTCCTGTTTATGAACCCCGGCAGCAAGATTGATCGGCCAGCCCCAGGCGCTGACCAACCGCATCAACCAATTCCGCGTCCGGAACCTTGACCTGATCACCGGAACGCAAATCTTTCACCTGCCAGACGCCCTGAGCGATTTCCTGCTCGCCGCCAATGATCGCCAGCCGGTGCCCGCGCCTGTTGGCATAGCGAAGCTGAACGTCGAGCTTTTTCGGCTCCGGGTACAATTCGGTGCCGATCTTCGCCTGGCGGAGCCGCGCTGCCAGCCGAGCGTACAGCGCAAGCTTGTCGGGCACAAAGAACACCACCAGCACCGGAGCGGTGGCACAGCTTTGCGGCAACATTTTCAGTTCCTGCATGGCCGCCAGCACCCGATCCAGTCCCAGCGACGCTCCCACACCCGGCAAAACCTGTTTCGTGTACAAACTGGCGAGATTATCATACCGTCCCCCGGAACACACGCTGCCGATCCCCGGCAGGTCGTCGAGGAAGGTTTCGTACACCGTGCCGGTGTAGTAATCCAGTCCGCGAGCAATCGCCAGATCGATTTGCACGACCCCTTCAGGAATCCCCGCTGCCTGCGTGACTTCACACAGCTCCCGCAAACAGGCCAGGCCGTGTGCGGTTCTGGCGTTGTGGCCGAACTCCGACTCGACACGGCGGAAAATTTCCTGCGGCGAACCGCGAATCTCCGCCAGATCGAGAATCCGCTTCGCCTGCTCCGCAGCGATCCCCACACGCTCTCGCAATTCCTCCTCCACGCCACTGCGGCCAATTTTGCCGTATTTGTCCAACGCGCGCAAAACCGAAGTGCTTTTGTCGGCCAGACCCAGTTCCTCCAGCAGACCGTTCAGCACCTGCCGGTGGTTGACGTGTATGCGAAAGCGCTCGAAACCGATGGCTCGCAAAAGGTCGTAAATGACAAACACCACCTCGATGTCGGCCGCGTTGGCGGTCGTGCCGATGGTGTCGAAATCGCACTGGATAAATTCACGGTATCGGCCCCGCTGCGGATTTTCCCCACGCCAGACCGGCCCGATGTGGTACCGTTTGAATGGCGTCCCCAGCCGACCGATATGTTCCGCGGCAAAGCGGGCGAATGGTACCGTCAGATCAAACCGCAGCGCTACCTCCCGTCCGCCCGCATCCTGGAAACGGTATAGCTGTTTATCGGTTTCTTCCCCGCCCTTGCCCAGGAGAATCTCCGCGTATTCCAGGGCCGGCGTGTCCATCGGCAGGTAACCGTAAGAACGATACACCTGCCGCACCCGGGCAATGACCTCTTCGCGCGGCAGCTGCAATTCCGGCGGATAATCGCGAAAGCCCTTCAGCGTTCTCGGTTCGATCAGCGTCTGCGTCACGGTCAGTTCCCGAAAAAGCGGCGACCAGGAGCGGCGAGCGTCAGCCCTTGGCTTTTATACGCTGCCTGAATCGTTTGCTATTGTATGCCGCGCTGCCTCGTCTGCCGCGGAGTATTTGCGTAAAATTGAAGTGGAAACATCTACCACCGGGCGACGCCAAGCGCGGGCGTCGCTTTTCATTTCTGGCCACCACAGTCGGCAGGCGGAACTTCGATAGCGGCGGGTATAAACCCGCCGTGGTGCCTGCTACGCGCCAGCAATGGAGGTCGTCAAGTTGCCAGAGGAACGCACAATCCCCAGCGGAACTGGAACGCCGACACCGCCCGGCGATGGAGCCACGCTCACACCGCCCGGTGATGCCGGCCGGGTGTTGCTTTTAAACATCGAAGATGAGCTCAAGGCGAGCTACCTCAGCTACGCCATGAGCGTCATCGTCAGCCGTGCTTTGCCCGATGTGCGCGATGGGTTGAAGCCATCGCAGCGGCGAATTCTGGTGGCGATGAACGATCTTAACCTGGGCCCGACCGCACCGCGGGTCAAATGTTCCAAAATCTGCGGCGAAACTATGGGTAATTATCACCCCCACGGCGACGCCGCCATTTACCCGACCTTGGTCCGCATGGCCCAGGAATGGAACATGCGGCACGTCTTGATTGACAAGCAGGGCAACTTCGGTTCGCTGGCCGGGTTACCCCCAGCCGCCATGCGTTACACGGAAGCCCGCCTTTCACCCATCGCTGCCGAAATGCTCGACGACCTCGACAAAGACACCGTGGACATGGTGCCCAATTACGATGGTCGTCGGCTCGAACCCACCGTGTTGCCCAGCCGGTTCCCGAACCTGATCGTCAACGGTTCCGATGGTATCGCCGTCGGCATGGCTACCAGTATTCCACCGCACAATCTCCGCGAGGTCTGCGATGCCCTGATCCGCCTCATTGACCAACCGCAAACCACCATCGAACAACTCATGGAAATCATCCCCGGCCCGGATTTTCCGACCGGCGGCGTGATCTGCGGTCGTCAGGGCATCCTCGAAGGCTACCGTACCGGTCGGGGCAAGATCGTCATCCGCGCTCGCGCACGAATTGAGGAGGAAGGCAACCGCACGCAGATCATCATCACCGACATCCCCTTCCAGCAGACCCGCAACCGCATCATGGAAGCGATCGGCGAAGCGATCCGCAACGAAAAAATCACCGGCATCCAGGGCGCTCCCCGCGACGAAAGCAGCGAACGGCGTGGCGAACCCGTGCGCATCGTGCTCGACCTCAAACGTGAAGCCGACCCCAATATCGTCCTCAACCAGCTCTATCAATACACGCCATTGCAGGAAACTTACAGCATCATCCTGCTCGCTCTGGTAGATGGCCGACCGCGTTTGCTCAACCTGAAGCAACTCCTTGAGGAATTCCTGCGGCATCGCGTGCGTGTCATCCGCCGACGCACCGAGTTTTTGCTGCGGGAAGCCAAACGCCGCGCCCACATCCTCGAAGGCCAGCTTATCGCGCTGGCTTCACTCGATCAGGTCATCGAAATTTGCCGCACCTCTCCCAGCCGGGCGGAGGCCAAGAATCGGCTGCGCGGCCTGGTAGTTTCCGCAGCGCTGATGGAGCGGGCGCTGGGAGCGGAAGCTTTTGCCGCTCTTCAGCGGGAAATCGGTCCGCGAGACACCTACAGCATGTCCGAAGAGCAGGCCGAGGCGGTGGTACGCATGCAACTCGGCCAGCTCGCCGCTCTCGAACGCGACGAAATTGTCCAGGAGTACGCTCAACTCCGCACGCAAATTTCCGAACATGAACGCCTCCTCAGCGATGAACATAACATCCTGGCCGTCATTCGCAAAGAGCTCGAAGACCTCCGCGACCGTTACGCCGACGACCGCCGTACTCAAATCCTCGACACGCCACCTTCTGAAGTTCGCCTCGAAGACCTCATCGCCGAAGAACTCAATGTCGTCAGCATCAGCCACAAAGGCTACATCAAACGCTTACCGCTCAACACCTACAGGGCACAGCATCGCGGCGGCAAAGGCGTGACCGGTGCCCAGCCCCACGAGGACGATTTTCTCGAACACCTTTTCGTGGCTTCTACGCACGCCTACTTGCTCTTTTTCACCAGCACCGGCCGGGTCTATTGGCTCAAAGTCTATGACATTCCGCAACTCAGCCGCACCTCTCCTGGCCGGGCCATTGTCAACCTCCTGTCACTCAAGCCGGAGGAGAAAATTACCAGCGTCATTCCGGTGCGGCGTTTCGACCCGCATCGCTATTTGCTCATGGCCACCCGCCAGGGTCTGGTCAAGAAAACTCCCCTGGAAGCCTACAGCCGTCCCAAGAGCGGCGGTATCATCGGCATCCATCTCGAAGAGGGTGATAGTCTGGTCAGCACCGTCCTTACGCAGGAAGGTGACGAAGTTGTGCTGAGCACACGCCAGGGCATGGCCATTCGCTTCGCGGAATCGGATGTGCGACCCATGGGTCGGAATAGTCGCGGCGTCAAAGGAATCACGCTCGAAGCCGATGATGCAGTGGTCGGCATGGTGGTTGCCGATCCCGAGGGATACCTCCTGACCGTTTGCGAAAATGGCTTCGGCAAACGCACACCCTTCGGACCCAACGAAGGCCCGGCCGCTGCCGAGTCCCACCTCGAAGAGGAAGTTGCAGAAAGCGACCTGCCGGAAACCGAGCCAGTGGATGCATCGGCCGACGACGCGACCACCAGCCGTTCCAGCATGCGTTACCGTGTGCAACGCCGGGGCGGCAAAGGTCTGCGCGACATCAAGACCTCCGAACGCAACGGCCCTGTGGTGGCTGTGCTCAGCGTTCGTGACGGCGACGAAATGATGCTGATCACCCAGCAAGGCATGGTCACACGCATCCGTGTGGACGAAGTACGGGTCACGGGCCGAAATACCCTCGGTGTCCGCCTCATCCAGCTCAACGAGGGAGACCGCGTCGTGGGCGCTGCTAAAATCGCCCGCGAAGACTTGGATAGTCAGCTAGCCTCGAATGCTCCTGCCACTGAGTCGCCTGCTCCTTCCTCGCCCGAAGCAGAGATTCCCTCGAGTGGAGAATCGGCTCCCGATAATGCTGTAAGTCCCGGCCATGCTGATTCTCCATCTACACACGAAACCAGCGACTGAATATAGAACCAGCCTTTCTCTAACATTCAGCCTGGCCGGGATATAATCCCTGGAGATAAACATGGACCCTGCCGGATATCGCCATGTGCCACCGGGAACACGCATTCCCTCGGTTGTTAACGCCATTGTCGAAATCCCTAAAGGTCGCCGCAATAAGTTCGAGATCGATAAGAAAACCGGACTGATCCGCCTCGATCGCTATCTTTATTCTTCCAGCCATTACCCCGGCGATTACGGCTTTATTCCCCAGACCTTAGCGGAGGATGGCGATTATTTAGACATATTGGTCATGGTCAACGAACCGACATTTAGTGGTTGTCTCATCGAAGCGCGGGTCATCGGACTGTTCAAGATGCGGGATCGCGGTGTCAATGACTATAAGATTCTCGCCGTGCCGCACACCGATCCTTTATTCGCAGAGATTCGTAAGCTGGACGATGTGCCGCAACATTATCTGAAAGAGGTAGAGCATTTCTTCGCCACCTATAAACAGTTAGAGGGCATCCACACCGAAACACTGGGCTGGGCCGGTCCGGAAGAAGCAACCGCAGAGGTGCGGGCCAGCGTGGACCGCTACTTAGAACATCTGCGGGAGTCCGTGCAATAGGGATAGGAATATGCGAGTTCTCATTACCGGCGGTTTTGGCTGTATAGGTGCGTGGATCATTAGAGAGCTAATTAGTCGTCAGGTACCGGTATTTGTTTACGACATCCGCGAAGACCGCCGCCGATTGCGTTTGATTATACAGGAATCGGAGCATCAACAAGCTACCTATATTAGCGGTGATATTACAGACCGCGAACGTTTAGAGGCTGTTTGCCGCGATTCAGGTATCAGTCACATCGTTCATTTAGCGGCGTTGCAGGTGCCTCTCTGCCGCGCAGATCCCATCCGCGGTGCTCAGGTCAACGTAATCGGTACGCTCAACGTCCTGGAAACCATGCGCCGCCTGAACGGGCAAATTCAGAACTTGGTTTACGCTAGTTCCGCTGCTGTTTACGGTCATCCGGAACGTTATGCCGGGAATCAAGACCTTGATGAAACCGCCCCGCTTATACCGGAAACGCATTATGGTGCCTATAAGGTCTGCAACGAACTTAATGCGCGGGTCTATTACTTAGAGCACGGAATGCCCAGCATCGGCCTGCGGCCGTGGACGGTGTATGGCGTGGGGCGTGATTTTGGCATGACCAGCGAACCGACGAAAGCTATCTTAGCGGTGGCGCTGGGTAAGCCTTACCGTATCAGTTACGGTGGCTGGCAGGATTTCCAATACGCAGAGGATGTGGCTCGCGCATTTGTGCGTTGCTTAGAGCGACCAGCTCGGCAGGCCGTGGTTTATAACCTTCGCGGGGTCTTGGCCGACATGCCGACGTTTCTCAGAACCCTGGCGAATGTGGCTCCGGAAGCGGAAACGCTTATCAGTTACACGGAACGGCAGCTTCCCATTGCTCCTCGCTTATCGGATGCCCGTTTGCAAAGGGATTATGGTCCGTTGACGATCACCCCGCTGGAAGATGGCATAAGAGAAACTCTGGATCGGTTTCGCATGTTGCGGCAACGCGGCCTGGTCAGCGAAGCCGATCTGGCTTAGCCCGTGGCCGAGCCAGCGGCCAATGCCTGCGGTCGTGGTTCGCCATACGGTTGCCGATGCCAGGAAAGCGGAACGGCGATGAATGCAATTGACAGGACCGGCTGTGGGGCGGACAATAACCAGCCAGTCCCCAATACCGCACGGGCGAGCGTATTTGAGCCAGGGATGGCGACATGCTCAGCGTGGTGATTCCTTGCTATAACGAAGCGGAGACGTTGGCGGTCAGCTGGCCACGATTGCACCAGGCGTCGCTGGAGTGGGATGAACCCTGCGAGTTTATTTTCGTGGATGACGGTTCCCGGGATGGGACGTGGCAGGTGATTCGGCAGCTAGCGGGCGAGGATGAACGGGTGCGGGGTGTGCGACTCGTGACGAATCAGGGCCAGCAATGGGCCATCGGCATCGGCTTGCAGGAAGCGCGGGGAGACGCTGTTGTCGTCCTGGATGCCGACCTGCAGGACCCGCCGGAACTGGTTAATGACATGCTGGCCGCCTGGCGTGACGGTGCCGACATGGTCATCGCCGTGCGTCGGCAACGCCAGCGGGAAGTGTGGTGGAAACGACTGGGCGCGCGACTGGTTTATGGCGGGCTGTGGCGGTGGAGCATGGGGCGAAGTTTGCCCGACGCCGGGGATTTTGTGTTACTGGATCGAAAAGTGGTACGCTGGCTATTGCGGTGGCGGATGCGGCGACCGTTCTGGCGTGGCATGCGTGAATGCGGCACCTTTCGCAGAGCCTATGTGGAATACGATCGCCAGCCACGTGTTGCCGGGAAAAGCCATTATTCGCTGCGGCGACTGTTGCGGCTGGCGTGGGACGGCCTTTTCGGTGTGACGGACATGCCGGCACGTCTGGCGGTCTGGTCATTGTGTGGCTTGCTGTTGGCGTGCGCCGCACTGGTGCTGGCTTGTGCAAGAGCGAATGGTGCGGGTCTGGTGGCTGCGATTTGCCTGGCTGCTTTCCTGCTCGTCAGCGGAGAGCTGGCGATTCTGTCGGTTCTGGTGCTGCGAGCGGTTCGTCTTTTCGAGATGCCAGCAGACGCCTGGATCATCGAACGCACGGCCTCATCCGTCAGCAAACGAACGTCGGCACCAGTGGTTTGCGCTCCTGCACGCAGGAATCGCGCCGATGCCACAGGGAAAAAGTCCTGCCCTGCCGACCGTCGGAAGAAAACCAGGTATGATAATGAGTAGCGGTTGGGGCAACGGGCATGACGCGTGGTCACCCAGGAGGTAGATGCGATGAGTAACAGCGGCGAAATTCCGACGGTGCAACCGGCTCCGAACGTGCCGACCGTAATCATTCGAGAAACGGTACGAACTTCGACCACGGCCAAAGTGCTGGTCTGGCTGTTTGGCACGTTGTTGCTGGTGTCGCTTCTGGGGAATTGCATTCTGGCCGGGTTGCTGGGTTCCCTGGCTCCGAGCGGTTACAGCGACCGTTTGCAGCAGAAATACTACGGAGGTAACGCTGGCAGCGATCAGGTAATTGCCCTTATCCGACTGGAAGGCGTGATTCTGGAAGGGACGCTGGACTACCTGTACAAACAGTTTCGCGATGCCGCCCAGGATGAGCACGTCAAGGCAGCGGTTCTGGTGATCAACAGTCCGGGCGGAACGGTTACCGGGAGCGAACTGCTGCACGAATACGTGGAGCGAATGCGTGCTGGAAACTGGGAGAAACAATCTGCTCCGAAGCCGGTGGTTACACATATCGAAAGCATCGCCGCCTCGGGGGGTTATTATGTTGCCGCGGCCAGTGACCACATTGTTGCCCAGCCGGGGAGCGTGACCGGCTCGATAGGCGTATTTGCTGCGTTTCTCGATCTGCACAAGCTGGCGGAAAAATACGGCGTGGCTATGCACGTCATCAAGCGTGGCGAACTGAAAGGGCCAAGCATCCTTCACGAACTGACGCCGGAAGAACGCCAGCAATGGGAATTGCTTGTCGGGGAAGCTTATGCGCGATTTCAAGAGGTAGTAGCTGGTGGTCGCCGTAACAAACTCAAATACCAGTTGCGGGAACCCTTCGAGTTGAAAACCGACACAGGCCAGGCAGTCACGCGACGGATTGCCGATGGTGGCGTGTTCACCGCCAACCAGGCAAAAGAGCTGGGGTTGATAGATGACCTCGGCTTTCTGCCCGAAGCGATCAAAAAAGCAGCCGAACTGGCCAATCTGAGCGAGTACAAGGTGGTGGAGTATAAGCGACCGTTCGGCTTTTTCTCGGACCTTTTCGAGAGCCGAGCGGAAAGTCAGCAGGCTGGCGTCCGGCCAGGGCATCTCGATTTGAGCAACTGGCCGATGCTGACCATGCGGTTGTGGTATCTGACGCCCGGCTACGAACTGGCCCCGGTGCCGATGCTGGAGGTGTTGCAGCGTCGCCCGTAAAAGCAGTCCCTGGCATGGATGCCCACTCCCTGTCTCAGCACAACTGGCGAAGGATTCTAATCATCAAACCCTCGGCGTTCGGGGATGTGTTGCACACCCTGCCGGTACTGGTGAAATTGCGTCGGCGCTATCCCGAGGCGGAGATTGACTGGCTGATCACGCCGGAAAATGCCGAGGCAGTGCGTTACCATCCAGCTCTGAGCCGGGTAGTGCTTTTTCCCCGGCGGGAAGTGCGTTTGTTTGGCCAGGGGCGATTGTCATGGCGAAAGTGGTGGCAATTGCTGGCGGAGTTGCGTAGGCGGCGTTACGAACTGGTGCTTGACCTGCAAGGGCTGTTGCGTTCCGGTTTGTTGACCTGGTGGACTGGGGCTCCGGTGCGGATCGGTTTCGATCGGCCGCGGAGGGGTCTGCGAGCACCGCGCGATCGCCTGGCCGGCCATTGTCAGCATGGTTGGCGTGGCACGCGCGAGGGAGCCTGGCTCGCCTACACCCACCGGCTGCCCATTACCAATCTCGACGTGCACGCGGTGGATCGCTATTTGTGGGTGGGTCGGTGGCTCGGTTTTGATGACAGTCCGCCGGATTTGCGCGTTTACTGGCCCCGTGATGCTGACCATTGGGCGGAAGAACTGGTGCATCGAGAAATCGGTCGGCAGCCGTTTGCCGTGATCGCCCCGGGAACGGTTTGGCCGACCAAGCGCTGGTCGGTTGAAGGTTTCGCGGAAGTGAGTCGGCAATTGCTGGCCGACGGGTTTCGTGTGGTGCTCATCGGTTCACCGCGGGACACGGAAGTATGTCAGGCTGTGCATTCGCGGGTGCCCCAGGCTCTTAACCTGGCCGGTCAGACGCGGATCACGCAACTGATGGCTCTGATGCACCGTGCCACCGTGTGCCTGACCAACGACAGCGGACCGATGCACCTGGCCGTTGCTCTGGGCAAGCCGCTGGTGGCCATCTTCGGCCCGACCGACCCGGTGCGGATCGGCCCCTATGGTCGCCCGCAAGCAGTCCTGCAAGCTCCGTTGCCCTGTGTGCCGTGTTACTTTCGCCACCTGGCCCAGTGTCCCCACCAGCACGCCTGCATGCACGCAATCACACCGCAGCAGGTGCTGAGTCGCATCTACGAAAGCCTGAACGGCCGGCTGATGCACGCCGTTCACTCCGGTGGACTTCCAACCAGCGTTCACCACGGCGGGCTGACAAGCGATGCTTTCGGTCAGCAGAGCGGCTAGCTCCGTACAGATGGCCTCAAAAAAACCGCTTTCGGCATCGCCGCTTCTCGGACAACGCATACGATCTCGGCAGGACAGGTTATTCCGGAAACCGATTCCAAGCATGACGGGCTGCTGCTCACGGTCCCACGTAAGGTAACAACCGCGGCGGATTCCGGCCTCGCCAAATAGAGCTGGGCGGAACGGCCTTCCTTTCGCGATGCCAGGCCGAGGTCGAAATGACCGTGTGAGTCGGGAAAGAGCGGGTGTACACCCGCCGTGCCCCCAGTCGTGACTGCAAACCGAACATCTCTTTCGCAGCGAGAAACGGTATGGCACGGGGAATCGTCCTGGCGATGACGGGAGCGAGCGGTGCTCCGTATGGAGTACGGCTGCTGGAGGTGTTGTTGCAGGCGGAGCGGTTCGTGCATCTGGTAATCAGCCCGGCAGCGGTTCAGGTGCTACGCACCGAACTGGGGCGGGGAATTGACCTCAATCGGTTTGAACTGAGCCAATTACTTCCTTCCTTGTCGCCGGCCCACGCAGCGCTGGTGCAGTATCACCATTATCAGAACCTGGCCGCCAGCATCAGCAGCGGTTCGTTCCTGACCGAGGGCATGGTGATTTGTCCGTGCAGCATGGGGACGCTGGCCGCCATTGCCAGTGGGATGTCGCAGAACCTCATTCACCGAGCTGCCGACGTCCACCTCAAAGAACGCCGCAAACTCATTCTCGTACCGCGGGAGATGCCCCTGCACCGTATCCACCTGGAAAACATGCTGCGTTGCACCGAGGCCGGTGCGATTGTGATGCTTGCCAGCCCGGCCTTTTACACCCGCCCGCAGACCGTGGCCGAAATGGTAGATTTCGTGGTCGGCCGCATTTGCGATCAACTCGGAGTGCCGCATTCGCTGCTCAAACGCTGGGGAGAACCGTCCGCGAGTGGCTGAGGCGAACCGGGCCAGTATTCGCCGAGCGTCTGGCGGAGACGATCGAGTATCCGAGCGATGCCGCGACGACCGAGTTCGAGAAGCGCTTGCAAATCTTCCAGGGCGAACGTGTCCTCCTCACCCCCGGCCTGCACTTCGACTAGCCGACCGTCTCCGGTCATGACGAGATTCAAGTCCACGGCGGCGTCTTTGTCTTCGGCGTAGTTCAAATCGAGGATACGCTGACCGTGCCACAATCCGACACTGACAGCGGCAACGCTGCCAGTCAGGATTTCCGACAGCGGATTGGGAAGTTGATCGCGCAGGGCCACCAGAGCATCCACCAGAGCGAGAAAACCTCCGTTGATGCTGGCCGTGCGCGTGCCTCCGTCCGCTTCTAACACATCGCAATCAATCCAGAGCGTGCGTTCGCCCAGTTTTTCGAGGTTGAGGCAGGTGCGTAAGCTGCGGCCAATAAGACGCTGAATTTCAACACTGCGCCCGTCCGGTTTGAGACTGACGCGTGCCTTGCGTGGAGCGGTCGAACCGGGCAGCATGTTGTATTCCGCCGTCAGCCAGCCTTTACCGGTGCCGACCAGGAAGGGAGGAACCGTTGGTTCCACGCTACAGGTACATAAGACGGCCGTGCGCCCCATGCAGAAAATCACTCGCCCCGGAGCTGATCCCCAGGCGGGCCGCACGATCTGGATCGGTCGCAATTCATCCGCGGCCCGTCCGTCTGGTCTGGCCGGTGGCGTAGCGGCAACCTGAGCGGCTGAGGACGGCAGCTCCTGTACTTCTGGACCAGGCGGGCCACTGTCGCTCGCCGCTGCCGTATTCTGCGGCGCGACCACTTGAACAGTACCGACGGGTTCGGTTGTCGAGATGGAAATCTGGCCAGGTGATTCCGCTAGCGCCGCGTTGCCGTCCGTCGGGCACGGTGAGCCTGTGGCAGTTGCTCGCGGCAGCGCGGAAGACGAGGCATTCACGCCAGCCTGACCGGCGTCGGTAACCGGCTGCGTCAGGCTTGTCGAATCACTAAGAGCAGGCCCACTCTTCGCACTCATCGCTGCCAGTCTCCAGGCGGAACTCCATGTTGTCTGGCGTTGTCCATTTGCGCCCATTTTATCGCCGCGCCCGGAAAACAGCACCAGTCGCTGGTCGGAAACTTTCCGGCATACATACGAGGCCGAACCTTGGCCGATAGCGCTGCCCGGCAGGTCAGATGCTGAAGGTCGCGCGTCGAACGCCCGCCTCCCCAATGACCAGGACTTTACTCATAATGTCCCGGCAGGTCAGGGTTCCGTTCGCCAATGGTCCCGACCGGTTCATGCCCGCCGCTGCCAGCGGTCGGGGTCGGATCGCCTGGTAAGCATTAGCCCCGGCTGGAAAAAGTTGACTCCCTTCCGGCAACGCTCGTGGGGGTCAGCGTCGGATCGCTTGCGATCACTCGCCGCTGTGTTCGCGCAAGTCGTCCAGGTTGGCCTGACACACCTGACAGCCGATCACCTCCAGGTGAAACCGGCAATAATCGGCGACAGCTTTGGGGAGTTCGTTGGCCAGATACAACGCCCACTCTTCGCGGCTGGGACAGCTGATCTGAAACCGCCGCCAGATGGCCCCGACGCTGTGTTCTCCCTGATCGCGGCGGGCCATCAATTCCGCCAGTTGCCGGCGCAATTCCGGATCGGCACGCAATGCTGACTCGATCCGCGCCATTTCGCTGTCGGTCAGCGTTTCCTCCAGGAACGCTTCCAGGTCCTGCAACGTAACAGCGGGCTGCTGACTGCTGGTGTTCATCCTGCTTCCTCGGAGAGGCACTGTGGCTGCAGTTCGGGAAAGACGTCGGGATTGAGCTGGCGTTGTCGCAACAATTCCCGCAGGCGTTCCAGTGCGGCAAAACGGATATTGGCCACCCGCTGCGGTTCGATATGCAGGCAGGCGGCCACCTGGCGGTTCGGCCAGCCTTTGACCAGGAGCAACTCCATCGCCTTGAGCTTTTCGTATTCACCGCGGCGTTTCCATTCGCCCACCAGTTGAGCGAGGGCATCGGCTAAGGCCCGGCTTTCCAGTTCCCGACGTTCCTGGCTGCGAAATTGAGTGGATGGTCCGCTTCGGTTCGACGCCAGGTTCCAGCCAGGATTTTCTTCCTGGAGTTGCTGCAAGGGATGCCGGCCGGACTTACGCAAACGGTCAATGATTTTGTTGCGCAAAACGCTGAACAGGAAGGTTTGCAGGTCCCAACTTTGCGAAAGATGCAAAGCGGCGTTATGCAGAGCCAGGAAGGTTTCCTGCACGACATCGCGAGCTTCTTCGGCATCGCGCAAGCGTCGTCGCGCACAGGCGAGCAATCGGCCCTCGTATCGCGCCACCAGCTGCGACCAGGCTTGTGCATCGCCGCTTCGAATCCGCTCCAGCAACCAGCGATCGGAAAGCGATGTGCCTACCATCGGGGTTTCCTTCACCGCTGCCAGGGCACCTTTGTCTATATGCTACGCGTCGCCCCAGAACCGATGCAGGGCACACGCTCCTTGCTAACATGAACACAACCGTAACCGATCAGACACGCAACATCGCCATCTCACCGAGAGACGGCAGGCTTTCATGGCAAGCCGACGGTCCGCTCACGTTCTGCTCTTTCCGGGAACTTCCGGAAGCCAACGCTAGCTGAGTTGCCCCCGACCACCTGCTAACGTTCTGCTCTACCCCTGCTGGCTATCAGTGCGTGTTGGGAAATCGTCACCGGCCAGGGTTGCCCTGGCAAAAATCGGCTGGCCGACGGACGAGGGGATAAAAGCCTTGCCTGCATTGACCGGACCTGGGGCATGACCGCACCTGCTGCGCGCTCAGGAGAGGCGAAGAAACAAAGGCCTTGCTTACGATTGGCCGGGTCATTAGAAAGAAATTAACGTGGCTTGGATCCACCGCAAAGTTTGCCCAGGGCGGGGGTAATCATGGTCAGCGATAGTCCTGAGCTTGCCGCGGGGAAACGAACAGGAACCGATCATCCGGGTCACCGTGTGCGCACCACTCAAGCCATCGGTTCTCCTTCCGGCCAGGTTGGTCGCTCGTCCCCACCGCTACCGATGGTTTGCAATCGGATGGTGAGCCCGGGAATGTGCCGGTGGGCTGCCATAACCATCATGGTGTGCCTGGTGATCCATGTGCCGGCGATGTGTCTGCAGGAAAAACCCAAGTCGCCGCCGCAGGTTACGCTACAGCAGATGCGAACCCTGGTGCAACGACACCTCGAGCTAATCCAGGCAAAGAAAGCCGAGGACCTGCAGCGTCATTTCACGCCTCGCCTCCGCGAACACATTACTCCGGAGCTGTTGCAGGAGGTGCAACCCCGGCTGGCGAAAGCGAAAGTTGAGGAGCTGGTCGCGGAAATCCGCCAGCTTGAGAAAAATGGCCGACACCTGGTGATCGTTCGCAGAAACAATGGACGGCTACTGACGGTGTTTGTCTGGCACCATGATCAATGGTTGGCCGATACGCTTTGGTTCCGTTAGCTCTCACTATCGGTCGCCAGGGAGTATCTAGCCTTACGGTTGGCGGATAGGCTTTGGTTCCGCAAGCTCCCCTGTTTCTACGGGGGACAACCGGACACCATCGGGTCGAAACGGTTGCCAGCACCGGGTCGGAAACGACCCCAATCGGGTTGCCCGTGGGCATCGCAGCATGCATTACCGCCACCGTCGCCAACGCGGCCTTACGAAAACGTTACTCGCCAGGTGAACGTTTTATCCCGGGCAGCTCATGCCATCGCGATCTGCTCGTTGGAAAACCTGCCCAGCCCGATTAGCTGTCTGCGTCAATAAAGCAGTGTGCTTCCCTCATTATGGGTGCCCGACGAATCCACGCGGGAGCATAATTTGCCGGCAGTCGTAAACTGGCAGGGGAGGTTGTATGCCGTCCGTGCATGCGTTGATCGCCGATAGTCGCCTGGTGCGTACAATGCTGGCAGATTCCCATCGGCTACTCACAGTAACGGAGAGGCCGCATGCACATTTACAGCTCCCTTTGTGACGACTTCGGAATCTTCTGCTCCCTGGCGACGGAACTACCGTTTCCGACCAACCGTGAAACCGTCCTGAGCTTTTTCGAGGCGTTGCAGAAGGAGTTTCCGCAGTTGCGTCACTTTTACGCCCGCGAGGCCGACGAATTCGCGCTGGAACAGGACAAAACCGAGGACACCTACGCTTCGGTGACGCTGGAGTTGCGGCGGTTGAGTTGCGGCCAGCACAATCCGAGTTCGTTCAGCGATGTGGATACCCTGGTGGAACGGGTGCTGGAACTGGCCCCGTATTACCTCAATCTTTCGCCGCTCGACCTCACCGCTGTGGACGTGCTGTTCGGCTTCGACCTGGTTTATAACGGCAACCACGATGCGGTGGTGCTGGAGGCATTGGGTGCGGCACCCTGGATGGAAGGATTGCTGCACATCCCGGAAGCGAAAGTGCTGAACTATCAACCAGCCCTGACCCTGGGCCTGGACGAAACCTATCGCCTGCAATGCCGTTTGCAAATCGAGACCCGCACTACCACCTATCAGGTGCGAACCGGCGAATTTCACGACGAACCGATCAGCGTTTATTTCAGCATTCGCCAATACCGTCATGGCGAACCGATCAAAAACCTGCCGGAGACCTATCGCCGACTCCGTGAAGAAGGGCAGGAACTCGTCGAACAGTATGTCATTCCCCAGGTAGTCCGACCGCTGGCTCAGGCTATCGGGGCCAAGTGAGGAAGCACACGATGCCGCTGCGCAGTGTCTTTGCCAGCAACTTGCGTGCGGAGACGGCATTTACTGTGCTTGCGGTAGCGCAGCGACTGGCAGCGCAGGGCAAGGAAATCGTCGGGTTGCATATCGGCGATAGTCCGTTTCCCAGCCCGCGGGTTGCCGAGGAAGCCGCTATTAACGCCATCCGACAGGGCCAGACGCATTATTGCCAGTCGGGCGGTTTGCCGGAAGTACGGGCCGGGATTGCGCGCTGGTATCAACGTGAATTCGGCGTAACGGTCAGCCCGGAGCAGGTTGTCGTTGGCCCCGGTGCCAAGATTTTCGAGCAGCTGTTTTGTGAAGCTGTCCTCGACCCAGGGGATGATGTCCTGGTGTTCAGCCCGTATTTTCCGACCTATCCCCCGAATATCGCACGGCGAGAAGGGCGGTTGTGGCTGGCCAACCTGCGTGCCGATCGGCAATTTCGCCCCGATCCCGCGGAGGTGGAACGCTTCCTGCGACAGGCCCGCCGTCCCAAAGCGATATTCCTCAATTCGCCCCACAATCCGACCGGCGGCGTCGCCACTGCTGAAGACCTGCAAGCCATCGTTCAGCTGGTGCGTGGCCGCGACATTGCTATTTTCAGCGACGAACCCTATTGCCACATGGTCTGGCAGGGCCGGCATCATACCCCCTTGCAGTGGCCCGACGCCGTGGACCAAACCGTCGCTGCTTATACGTTGAGCAAATCGTACAGCATGAGTGGCTGGCGGATCGGTTTTGCCGTGGCTGGTCGTGAATTGGCTGCCACCCTGGAGACCCTGGTCAATACCAATCTCTCCTGCACGCCGCCATTCGTGCAACTGGCAGCGCTGGCGGCTCTGGAGCACGGCCAGCAGGAGCGCGATCAAGCGATGGCTCAGTTTCGCCGCAAAGTCGAAATTCTTGTGCGTGGTCTGCAACGCATTGACGGCATCCGTGTCGCCATGCCCGCCGGAACCTTTTACGCTTTTCCCGATGTCAGCGTCTGGTGTCGGCGTTACGGAATTACCTCGCACGGTCTGGCCATGTATCTGCTGGAAGGAGCGGACGACTATTTCGGTGTGGCATGCCTCGGCGGCGAATGTTTCGGTGAGGCCGGGCTGGGCTATATCCGCTTCAGTTGTGCCGAGCCAGACCAGCGAATCGAACAGGCGGTGGCTTTCCTGGCGGATGCCCTGCAACGTAGCCATCGCGTGCAGAAGTATCTGCAGGAGCATCCGCAATACGCGCTTGCCGAAGCCTTGTCCGCGAGAAGCCATGTTGCCGGTTTGACAGTCGGATGACACACCATGCGCGATTGGCGACCAGGTAACTGTGCCATCGCCAGAATTAACCGTCCGACGGCCGCTTCCCGCTGAGCATCGGTGAGAGCGACTGGTTGGTAATCATCTGGCCTGTCAGCATGCAACCGTGCCTGAGCCAGACCTTGACTCTGCAATGCAGCTTTCTCGAAGACGTGCAGCATTTTGCCGCTGCCGGCGCTCAGGCTATGGTCGTCTGGCTGACGAAACTGGAGCAAGCCGTTGCTGCTTACGGTCTGGAACGTCTCCGGGAAGCGCTGGGGCAACGGCAACTGCGCGCCGTCGCTGCTGCTGGTCAGGGCGGGTTATTCTCCGCTAGGGGTGAGCAGCGGCGTCTGGCGTTCGACCAGTTTCAGAAGCGGCTGGGATTGTGCCAGGCATTGGGCATTGAAACGGTGATCGTGGCTTGCGATTTCCCTCACATTGCCGAAGCCGGTGACTGGGAACAGGCCCTGAGGCAATTGCGACTCACCGCTCAACTGGCCGCCAGTTATCAGATTCGTCTGGCCCTGGAACCGCAAGGACGGGCTGCGTTTTGCGCCAGCCTCGATACCCTGGTGCGAGTGGTGGAAAGCTGCGGCGAGGCGAATGTCGGCGTCAACCTGGACGTGTTCCAGTACTATATCGGCCCGAGCAAACCCGAAGACCTGGCTTTGCTGACAGCCAGCAATCTCTATTTTGTGGAACTGAGCGATCTGGCCGGCATACCCCGGGAATGGGCCCTGGATCGACACCGAATTTTACCGGGCGACGGTGAATTCCACCTTCAGCCGATTCTGGATCACTTGCGTCGCATTGGCTATCGCGGTTACGTCGCCGTCGAAGCCCCCAACCCCGACTTCTGGAGCATGAATCCGGTGCGGGTCGCCGAAACCGCCTTGCGGGCTTTAGAACGTCTCCTGCAAACGAAAAACGAGTAACCCGCCTTTCTGTTCGACCGCTTCCAGACCAGATGCGGCCCATGAAAACTGTCCTGGACTCGCTTAGAGAAGGCCCCAAGGTTTGTGTTCGACCGCATCAGACCAGATACGGCGAATGGCCAAGGGGACAATGATTCGCGCCCACTTTGAAACAGCGGCATGATGAATTATGCCGCACCCCTGATTTTGGAATGGCCGGGCACAATGGTTGGCCGACCGGTGTTTCCGGCGCTGGGCAGGCGTAATTGTGGATACCCCGGACACGATGAGCGGTGTTACCGGAGCCGCTCAAAGCCTGACACCGGAAAGACGCGATGGAATCGTTCGCCGGGCGGGAACTGCTGTCGGTGAATGTGCGTATAATGTTTGGTGGCAGACCGGTACCCGGCAGGGCTGCCGACCGGTTTCGTTTGCTGAACTTGCCGGGTTGTATTGACCAGCCAGGCACAGGAGCGTAGATTGGCGGCTAAGTTAGTGGCGTCATTATCGGCCAGCACATTCGGACAATCGCCATGACAGCATCCACAACTTCGTCTGCGAAAGAACCGATGACTTCCGCCCATCAGGACAATTTGCCGCAGGACATCAGCATCTGGGAGAAAATCGGCGACGCTATCGGAGCGTTTTCGGAATCTGCCGTCCGCTGGCTGACGCGGTTGCTCGGTTCCAGCAACGATCGAGCTTTGCGCGCTCTGGGCTATCGCAAGACGGGCGACCCGGAAAAGCCATACGAGGTAGTTCCCGGCTCGCTGCTGGCCCGCATCAACGATCTGGAACCACGCATGCGGGAACTGAGCAACGAAGAGTTACGCAGTCTGGGCGCGCAGTGGAAACAGCGCGTCGCCAATGGGGAATCTCTGGACGATTTGCTGGTGGAAGTGTTCGCGGCGGTTCGGGAGTCGGCGCGGCGTTATAAGGACATGCGGCATTTCGATGTGCAGATTCTGGGCGGCATTGTCCTGCACCAGGGGAAAATCGCGGAAATGGCCACCGGCGAAGGTAAAACGCTGGTGGCGACACTCCCGGCTGTCCTGAACGCTCTGACCGGCGAAGGGGTGCATATCGTTACGGTCAACGACTACCTTGCCCGCCGCGACTGCGAATGGATGACGCCGATTTATCAGGGCGTCGGTATCACCGCCGGCTATATTCAATCGGACATGGATGCGCCGCAACGGCGTCGCGCTTACGAATGCGACATCACCTACGGGACTAATAGCGAGTTCGGCTTCGACTACCTTCGCGATAACATGAAGCCCGCGCGGTGGGGCGATCCCCGCTATCCTCCCTACATGCAGCAGTGTCAGCGGGGCTTGAATTACGCGATCATTGACGAGGTGGATAACATCCTCATTGACGAAGCCCGCACGCCGCTGATCATCTCCGGCCCGGCGTTCGGAGACATTCAAAAGTTCATCATCGCCGACCGCGTCGCCCGCCAGCTCAAACCGGGCGTGCATTTCGAGATCAAGGAAAAGGAACATGCCTGCCCGTTGACCGAGGAAGGCATCCGCGAGGCGGAACGTCTGGTCGGGGTCGAGAGTTTCTACACCGCCGGTAATATGGAATGGCCGCACCTGATTGACAACGCCCTCAAGGCCCACCACCTCTACAAGCGCGATAAGCATTACGTGGTCATGCCCCACCCGGAAACCGGGGAAATGAGCGTGATCATCGTGGACGAGTTTACCGGTCGGTTAATGATTGGCCGGCAGTGGAGCGATGGTCTGCACCAGGCCGTGGAGGCCAAAGAAGGTGTGCCCATCAAACAGGAAACGCAGACCCTGGCCACCATCACCTTGCAGAATTTCTTCCGTTTGTACAAGAAAATCGCCGGGATGACCGGTACGGCCATGACCGAAGCCGATGAGTTCTGGAAAATCTACAAACTCGAAGTCGTGGCCATTCCCACCAACAAGCCCTTGCGACGCATCAATTACCCCGACGTGATCTTCCGCACCGAACGGGAAAAGTGGAACGCCGTCGTGGAAGAGATCGTGGAGGTGCACAAAACCGGCCGACCGATCCTCGTCGGCACCGTTTCGGTGGAGAAATCCGAAAAGCTGGGGGAAATGCTGAAACGGCGTGGCATCAAGTTTGAATTGCTCAACGCCAAACCCGAAAATGCCGCTCGTGAAGCTGAGATTATCGCTCAGGCTGGCCGCATCGGAGCGGTGACCATCGCCACCAACATGGCCGGTCGCGGCACCGACATTATTCTGGGGGGCAATCCCGAATTCCTTGCCTGGGCCAAACTCCGCCATCAGTATCCCAGCCGACTCGATGTTCCTCCCGACATCTGGAAGAAAACTGTCGAGGAAATCGAAGCCCAGGAGAAGATGAAAGAAGAAGGCCGCAAGGTTGCCGAACTGGGCGGCCTGCACGTCATCGGTACGGAGCGGCATGAGGCTCGCCGGATTGATAATCAGTTGCGGGGTCGTGCCGGTCGTCAGGGCGATCCTGGCTCCAGTCGCTTTTTCCTCTCTCTGGAAGACGACCTGATGCGGATTTTCGCCGGCGACTGGGTCAAAAAGGTGCTCACCGCCCTGGGCATGAAAGAGGGCGAATGCATCGAAAGCCCGATGGTCAGCCGCCAGATCGCCAAAGCCCAGAAACGAGTCGAGGAACGCAACTTCGACATCCGCAAGAACCTCCTCGAATACGACGAGGTCATGGATTTGCAACGGCGGCGGGTGTACGGCTATCGCCAGGAGTTGCTCGAGGGTGCCAACGGTCGGCTGCGCATCCTGCAAATGATGCGACAACAGATCGAGAAGGCGGTCGCCCGTTATCTCGATGAAAACTACCCGGCGGAATCGTTCGCCGCCTATGCCAGTTCGCGTTTCGGCGTGGAACTGGAAGCGGATGATTTTCGTCGTTGTACTTTTGATGAGGCCCAGCGGATCGCCCGCGACCGTGCCCAAAGCCTGGCTGTGAGCTTGTTGCAGGACCAGATCGAAGAATGTTTCAATCCAGCTGAGGACCGGGCGGACTGGAAATGGGAGGCGTTCCGGAAATTCCTCCTGTCGCGCTGGAACATTCAATGGAGCATCCGCAAACTGCAAGAGACGGACCGCGACGAGCTCGTCGAAAAACTCCTGCCGGAAATCACCGCCTATATCGAAAAGCTCGACCTGCAGGAAGGAGCCGCCTTTTTTGACCCGGACTATGGGCTGAAAAGTTTGTGCGAGTGGGCGAATCGGAAGTTTGTGCTCGGATTGAAGCTGGAGGAACTGCGCAACAAGCAGGCGGAAGAACTGGTGGAGTTGCTCTACCAGCGGTGCCTGGAAATGTACCGCCGGCGCGATGTGGAGTTTCCGGTGCAAGTCGGTCTGGCTCGTTTTCTCCCCGAACGATCCGTTCTGGGTGTACCTCTCAATGACCGGGCCGGATTGCTGGCCTGGGCCCGGCAACGCTTTGCCCCGGCGGCAGAGCTATTCAACGAGCACGATTTTGAGCATCTGTCGCGTGCCCAGTTAAAGGCCGTTTTGCTGGAAGCCAGCCAACGAACCTATCCGGCCGACGGCCTGGAGCAGATAGAGCGAAAACTCGCGGAAACCTTCGGCGAGCAGGAATCCTTGAGCGAATCCGACGCCGCTCGTCTGGCCGAATGGGCGCAGCAAACCTTGCAACTTCAGGTGCAGCCGCAGGATTTGCGTCATGTTGACCGCGACACCGCCCGGCAGGTGCTGGCTAATGCCTTTGACGACCGCTACCGGCCCGAAATGCGAACCATGGAGCGCTCCCTTATCCTCAACGTCCTCGACTCCGCCTGGAAAGACCACCTGTACGCGATGGATTATTTGCGGGCCGGTGTCGGGCTGGTCGGTTATGCCCAGATCGATCCCAAGACCGAATACAAGCGGCAGGGAATGAAACAGTTCGAGGTGATGTGGGAAAATGTTGCCGACCGCGTCACCGATCTCGTCTTCCGTATGGAAGAAGGCGGCGACGAAGTAATGGAAACGGTCTGGCACATCACCGCCACCACCCACGAATCGCCGCCTCCGGTTCTTTCCGCCGATAGCATTCGGGCGCAGCAGCAGGAGGCGATAGCCAATTCGCAACGGGGCGAGGCCAAGAAGACCGAGCCGATTCGCAACACTGCCCCGCGCGTCGGACGCAACGATCCATGCCCGTGCGGCAGCGGCAAGAAGTACAAACATTGCTGCCTCAAGGCACGCTCCTGACACTTCCCGGCCGCCACAACGGATTGCTGGCCATCTCCGGACAGGATGTCCCCTTATGCCCAACCTGCTCGATGCCCTCTACGCGCTGGCCCTGATGGGTGTTAGCCCCTGGCTGTTGTGGCAGCGTTGGCGTTACGGCAAATATCGCCGCGGTATGTGGCAGAAACTGACCGGCTCTTTGCCACCCCGCCCCGAGCCTGGACCGTGTTTGTGGCTGCACGCCGTTAGCGTCGGGGAAGTGTTACTTTTACGTCCGTTTCTGGCACAACTTCGCCACCAGTATCCGCACTGGCAAGTGTACCTGACCGTGGGCACGGAAAGCGGTCTGGAAATGGCCCGCCGACACTTTCCGGATCTGCTTACCACATTCGCTCCCGCAGATTTCACCTGGGCCATTCGCCAGGCTTTCGACCGCATTCGGCCCGACCTGATTTTGCTGACCGAAGTGGAACTCTGGCCCAACTGGCTGGCGGAAGCGCGACGCCGCCAGGTGCCTGTAGCCGTGATCAATGGCCGGCTCAGTCCCCGCAGTTTTCACCGCTACCGCTGGCTGGGCCGTGCTTTTGCTCGCTACACTGCCGCTATCCGATTGTGGGCCATGCAAAACCAACTCTACGCCGAGCGTTTACGCCAGCTCCACATACCGGCGGAACGAATTGCGGTCACCGGTTCGATGAAATTCGATGGCCTGAACCGAGCAGGTATCAGCACGCAGACACGCACACTGGCCGAATTGTTTGGGCTGAGCCAGCCCGATGATCCCGGGAAAACCGAAATGGTTTGGGTCGCCGGCAGCACCCAGGAACCGGAAGAACGAATCGTGCTCGATGTTTATCGAAGCTTGCTCAAACGTTTCCCAGGTCTGCGACTCATCCTGGTGCCGCGCCATCCGGAACGTTGTCCGGAGCTGGCGCGCTGGATGGAATCGTCTGGCTGGACGGTGATTCGCCGCAGCACCCTGGGACAGACAACCGAGCGTTCCCGCTCCCTCGACCCCGCGTGTCCGGGCAACTCTCCGCAACAATCTCCGCCCGTTATCCTTGTGGACACCCTGGGGGAACTCATCCACGTCTGGGGTCTGGCGGACGTCGCTTTTGTCGGTGGCAGTTTCGGCAACCGCGGCGGGCAGAACATGCTGGAACCCGCGGCCCTGGGCGTGGCGGTGGTTTTCGGCCCCAATGTTTGGAATTTCCAGGATGTTGCCGAGCAACTGTGTCATCACCGGGCCGCACGCCAGGTTCTTTCCCCGCAGGAGTTGGAAGCCGCTTTATCGGAACTGTTATCCACACCCTATCTCCGCCAGGAAATCGGACACCGAGCTCGCCAGTTCGTGCAAACGCAGCAAGGCGCTGTCCTTCGCACACTAACGACTTTACAACCATTGCTCGATCATTCAACCGCCCGCACCCAAGCCGCCTGAGAGCTGCCGACCTGTTCAGTCCGCCGTTACAATGCGTTTTTTCGACACTTGCAGCATTCGATGGGCTGTCCAAACCCAGGTTCTTTCCGGCAGATGCGAATTTCCCACCATTTTTTAGCCGAAAAGGATGCCAGCCGGATGAGCAAAACCTGGGCCGAATACGATGGCCTTCCAGGAAGCGAGCCATTCCAATCCCCAGGAAGACGGCCAGCCCCATCGCACAGAACACCCGTCATGTGGCAAGGATGTAGTTCATTCGGCCCAGCCTGGCGGAATCTCTTTCCTGGCAAAAAGGTAACCTCCTGAACCCTCGAAGCAAAGGAGAAGGTCTATGCGCAAAAGCTGGCTCATGCTGGCCCTTTTCGGATGGTGCAGTTGGTGGACCGCTGCCTGGGCACAGGACTCCGTCGTGCCGGTGCAACCGGAAATTGTCCTGGTTGACCACCATGCGGAAGCCAAACCCGCCCCAAGTGCCTGCGCTCCCAGTTGCGCCTGCCGGCCGACATTCTGTCTGCCACGAATTTCGCTTTCAGGCCTGTTCTGTCGGCTGCAACCCTCGTGTCAACCCTGTCCGCAGCCGTGTCCGCCTTCCTGTCCCAAAGTACACGCTGCTCCGTGCTGCGGTCACCACGTTCGGCCACTCTTCTGCCGCGAACCGCAGCCCTGCCCCAGGCCAGTAGTGCATTGCCATGTGCAGGCTCCCGTTTGCCATCAACCCTGTCCGAGTTCCTGCCACCCAAGCCTGCTCGAACGCCTGCACAATCTCCTCCGCCGCGATTGCTCCGCCCCCTGCTCCGCTACGTGTGCGCCAGTAACCCCGGCCCCTGCGAAATCCGAACCGGAAAAGGCTCCCCTTCCCAAACCAGCTAAGTAACTATCTTACCCTGCTCATCTCGACCCGCTAAGCAACAACGCTCAACCTGCACTAACCAGACCGTTATTCGCTCACGGGCGGTACCCACCGCCCTTTTTTGTTTACCTTCGTCAGCCCACTAAATTAATTCCAGGCCGAACACGACCTTGCCGGTTTTCCTCGACGTGCCGATTTTATTCAACTTATCGCTCCCCTAATGACGATTGGGTATTCGGGACAACCAGGGAGCGATTTATGTTAGACTCCATTTCGTCCCTGCTCTTTTCAATGTCGTGCCAGCATTTAGTGCTTGCGGCACGCAGTAGATTTATTCTGCTAAGCTCAGCCGCTACGCTCTTAGTTTTCCTGCCCGTTGCCTGTATGACCTCTGAAGCTGTACACGTTTATATACCACCTGTCTCCAGCGAACCTGCGGCTGGCCGGGATCACATCTTGACCGCTTTTCCGCCAGCTGATAATGCGCCGCTTCCCCGCGACATAACGGATGCCGACGCTGCGCTTTTCAAAGGCCCGGAACTTACGTTATCGGAGTTAATTAGTGCCGTACTGACCCGCAATCCCACACTGACTGAAATGAATGCCGCCTGGCAAGCGGTCCTCGCTCGTGTTCCCCAAATCTCCGCCTACGACGATCCCATGTTCCGCGTAACCGTCGGCCCAGGCTCTATCAGTTCCGACACTGTAGATTTTGCATATCGTCTGGAAATCAGTCAGAAAATCCCTTTTCCTGGCAAACTAAGTCTGCGCTGGGAACAAGCCACCCGCGAAGCCGACGCTGCTGCCAGCGACTACCTCGATGCTCGCTTGCAAATCATCGAGGCGACCTGCTTGCTTTATTATGAGTACTACCTCGTTCACCGTGCCCTCGAAGTCAATCAAGAGAACCTGAAACTTTTGCAGGAAGCCCGGCGCACCGCCGAAGCCCGCGTTCGTACGGGTCAGTCGCCGCAACAGGAATTGCTCCAGATCGAAGTTGAACTTGGCAAACAACGGGAGCGTGAACTTATACTCCGCCGCACACTCACCGTAACTAAAGCACGCATCAATGCCCTGCTCCATCGCCTGCCCGATGATCCCTTACCCCCTCCGGTTTCTCAACTTGTCCCTGCGGCGGATCTGCCGCCTCTTGAACAACTCTATAGTTCCGCCCTGCTTTATCGTCCCGATCTAAAAGCAGCACGGCAACGTTTAGAAGCCGAGCAGCTTAGTCTGGCACTTGCTGAGCGAGAATATTATCCAGACTTAGAGGTCATGGCTGCTTACGATGCCTTTTGGCAGGAACGCCCTCTGCGTACCATGATCGGATTCGGTGTTAATCTTCCGGTGCAACTGAGTCGGCGTCGCGCTGCCCTTGCTGAAAGCCTGGCTCGTATTACTCGACGCCAGGCCGAACTAAACCGCTTGACTGACCAGATCCATCTCCAGGTGCGTGATGCCTATACGCGAGTCGAGGAGAATTCCCAGCTTTTGCAACTGTATGACAAGCAGCTTATCCCCGCCGCTCAGGCTAACGTTCGGGAAGCCGTTGCCGCCTATACTGCCGGTCGCATTCCCCTGCTGGGCCTGCTTGAAGCGCAACGTAATCTCGTACAGTTGCGCGACCGTTACTTTGAAATTTTCGCAGATTACTATCGCTCCAGGGCTTCTTTAGAGCGGGCCGTGGGCGCTCCGCTAATCCACGACGAGAAAGCAACCCATAATCATCCCTGACGAGTCCTTAGTGCCACGTCCTTCATCCGGTCGGGTTTCACTGCCGCGACAATCCATGTATAGATTCTGGCTCTAAATCTGCGTGTTGATCGCCTGCACTAAGTGTGTGCAGTTTCAGCCACCTTGCACGCCGAACCCAATAAAACCGCACCGGTAAGAATATGTCAACCACTTCGTCGGCAATTAATAGCCCACCCAGAACCGGCAGCGCCATCGGCGCCAGGATTTCCCCGCCTACTCCTTGTGTAAACACCATCGGAAAAATGGCCAGAATGGATACGCCTTCGGTCAAAAGTTTCGGTCGCAGGCGGTGAGCCGCTCCTTCAATCACGGCCTCGCGCAATTCTTCCAGGGACTTGATTTTTTCCAAACCTCCACGCCTTTCTATAGCATCTCGCAGGTACACCAGCATAATAATCCCTGTTTCCGTTGCCATGCCGAAGCACGCAATGAATCCCACCCATACCGCCACGCTGAAATTCATGGGCGGCGTGTTCCAACCATATAACAACTTCGGAAACAACCATAGCATAAAGACACCCCCGGCCAGCGCTTCCGGCACCGCTAACATCATCAACGCAGCATCCACAGCATCCTTATAGGTGAAATACAGGATGATAAAGATTAGTGCAATCACCAGGGGAAAAGCGATTCGCAGCGTTTGAGCAGCACGCAACTGGTGCTCGAATTCTCCACTCCAGCTAATGGTTACTCCTTCCGGCAACATTACTTGCTGTGCTACTATCCGCTGTGCCTCCTCGACAAACCCGACAATATCCCTGCCCCGCACGTTGAGCGTTACCGTATTGTAGAGCCGGCCATTTTCGCTCTTGATCATCACTGGCCCTTCCACAATTTTGACCTCAGCCACCGCACCAAGAGGAATTACACTTGGCGCAGGAATCCCATGAGGTGGCACAGTACGATGCAAATCGCGGGACCCGCCTCCCTGTCCTTCGCTGGTTACTTCCGCAGTATTAGACATTTCTAAGCCGAAACTTAGGCCCATACCAGCATTACCTGCGCGGATCGGAATGTGTCGCAGGCTCTCCTCATCTTCCCGCCAGGCACGCGCCAGGCGCACTACCACAGCATAACGATTGCGCCCATCCACAATATAGGTGGATGGTCGGCTGCCCATAACGAGTTCGATCTCCCGTGCCACATCCTCGACACTCAAACCATAACGCGCCGCCCGCACCCGATCAATCTCCATTTCCACATAGCCTTTACCCACTATGGGACTAGCTATGACGTCGGCGGCTCCTGGAATTGGCTTCAGTACCGACTCTATCTCCCTGCATATCCGATCTATCGTTTCCAGATCCGGTCCGAATACCTTGATTCCGATATCCGTGCGAACCCCCGTGGATAACATGTCAATGCGATTAATGATCGGCATGGTAAAGATATTACTCCACCCGGGCACCTGCAACACCCGTTGCATCTCATCCGCAACTAAGTCGCCATTTTTGCCACCTTGCCTCGGCCACAGCAAAACCCACTTTCTAAACGATTCCACAGCCGCTTGCTTAATCGCTATCAGCTTATCATGTGCAGGATCGTTCCGGCCCGCTGCACTAATATCACCATCGCGTCCCATGCGAAAGTCCTGCACATGAAGATGTCCTGCATCCTGAGAAACAAGTCCCATCGGAGCAGCAAGGCGAAGCAATTCCTCAATTGCGTACCACGTAAAGATTTCTGTTCCCTGATCGAACAGCTCCCAGTTAACCCGTTCTACCTGCTCCCGCCAGGCTCTATCCCTGAACGTGAGCAGATCAGCAAACACCAGATCAGCTAACCTCACTGGCCTGCCGGAAATCTCCTGCTTCAGCTGAACGAGGGCATACTCGAAGTGATATTTAGTAAGCCAGCCAAGGGCCCCAGCCAACGTTAGATAGCCCGTGAGCACCACAGTAATAATCGGTACCCATACGTACCAGCGAAAAAAGATGAGCAGGCAGAGTCCTATAAACGCGACGACGGCGAGACCCGCAAAAAACTTAGTGGGTAACAATCGAAACGGATTAGCAATTGCCAGGGCGGTCGCTGGTTCCCCGACCAGGTCGCGCTGCACTAGATCATCCGCCACTCGTAACGCTAACCGATCTATATCCTCTATAGCCGGGTGCCGTGCCAACCAGATGCCATATTCTGAAGACAGCTCTTCTGTCAATTGCTCAACTAGCCGGTTCCGTATTTTCTCATCCGCTAGGTCTCTTGCGGAAAGGGCCATTCGGTCCAAAAGATCGTTCAGGCAGTATTCAACAAGACGGTGTGACAAGTAGTCCTCGAACTCGCGATAGCGCAGCAGGGCCAGTTGCCGCATCGCTTCATCAAAGCGTTCGAGTGCCTTTTGCGTGGCCTCGTTAGTCAAGTCCTGCGCGTGCTTAGCATCGGCATTGGCATGGCCGTGTAACAATCCGTGTTCCTGCAATAAGGATAAGATGTATTTGGTCTGCCGATGGGCATCGTGAAATTTCAAGACCCGGTGGGGCCAGAACTGGCGAGGCCGAAAATTCACATAAGTTTCTACCATATCCAGCGGCGCAGGATCGGTAGGGGTATCGGCACGGCCAGCCTTGCCAGCAACTGAGGCAACTTCCGGAAAACTTCGCAGCAACCCATCTCGGTGTTTGAGATTGTCAATCGCCTGGGTTATGCTGGCGCGGGGTACGGTGATCGGCATATCCATCAAGGTACCTTCATCCAGCGGCGGGATAAACTCGACACCGATCCGGTGCTTAGGGTCTATACTGTAAATCACCAGTCCCACCAGAAGAAGTGTTATAAACGAAACACCCTGCCACAGCAGGCCTTCGGTGAATGCTACCGTAAGCAAGGTTACGACCAGAAACGTGGCAAGGAAGAAAATTCGCCAGGCAGTTTCGGAGGCTCCCAGTCCAAAAGTTGCCTGAACAGGAAAAAGCCCTGCAGCCACGATCAACATTGCCGCAAACATCCACATAACTAAATTCCGACGCGGCAACGCCCAGGTCAAAAAAGGTTTGTAGATGTTGATAAGACTCCGAACGATCCAGTTCTCTTCCTCGCTGCGTAGCCTTCCCTTGATAAAGATCGGTATAAGTGCAGGAACAACTGTTACGGAAATGATTGCTACGCCAACCATGGCAAAGCTTTTCGTGAAAGCTAGCGGTTGGAAATATTTACCTTCTCGACCACTAAGCAGGAAAACGGGAATGAAAGAGAGGAGCATAATAAGCACGGAGAAAAAGATTGGACGTCCAACCAGGCGACAGGCCGCCAGGACGTATTCCGTAGTGTCACCGACTATCTTCCGATTGCCAAAGCGGTTACGCAATGTGTGTGTGGCGTTTTCCGTCATGACGATGGCCTGGTCAACTAAGACCCCGATCGAAATGGTGATACCTGCCAGGGACATAATATTCGCCTGGATATCCACGATGTTGAGCCTGCGCAGTATCCACATCGTCAGGAAAGAGAACAAAACCGAAAGTGGCAACGTAACACAAATCACGAACACACTGCGCACGTGCACAAGCACCAGCAAAATGGCCAGCGCGGCGATAAGCATTTCGTGCCACATGACATCCGTGAGGGTATGAATCGCTCCTTCGATCAACTGAGTGCGGTCGTAAACCGGAACAATGCGCACACCCTCAGGTAAGCCCGGCTGTATTTCGCGGATTTTTTCCTTGATTGCCTCAGTTACTCGCAACGGATTCTCACGGTGCCGCATGAGTACGATCCCGCCAACCACTTCGCTACCGTTATACTCAAAAACACTTCGACGCAGTCCGGTACCTATCTGCACGTTAGCCACCTGGCGAATATAGATAGGTACACCGTCCCGGTAAGCGACTATCGTGTTTTCGATGTCCTCTTTCCCTCGAATCCACCCGACGCCGCGGATCAGGTATTCGGCATTGTTTTTTTGCACCACATGGCTTCCAGCGGGCATGTTGGCTTTACTTAGTGCTACATTTAGATCGCTCAGAGTCAGACCATAGAGGCGGAGCTTTTCCGGAACCACTTCCACCTGATACTCTAGAGGCGCACCACCTAAGGCTGCTACCTGAGCTACTCGGGGCACGGAATTAATCTGGGGAATGACATAGAACTTATTGACGGCCCACAAAGTCCCTGGGTCCTGCGGATGCAACGGGCTGGGTACCAATGCATAGGCGAAGATTTGGCCGACGGCAGTTGCGTCGGGAGCCAGTTGCGGTACCACTCCCGGAGGCAGGATGGTACTGCCGCGTATTTCATCCAGTTTCTCAAGAACCCGCTGCCGGGCGAAGTAAAAATCCACGCCATCCTCGAACACTATAGTGATCATAGAAAATCCAAACTCCGATGATGAACGAATCGCCCGCACACCTGCCAGTCCCTGTAGTTTTAGCGATAGTGGATACGTGACCTGATCCTCGATTTCTCTGGGACTGCGGCCCATCCATTCCGTAAAGACAATTACCTGATTCTCGCTAAGATCGGGAATGGCATCGATCGGGGTTTGCAGAACAGCATAGATAGCCCACACGGTGAGTACAGCCGCCACTAATAACACGATCACGCGGTTCCGTATTGAGTATTCAATGACGCGTTCTATCATGGCTATCCTCCTGAGCGCGGCGATGAATTCATCATGGTCGAGAACGCTGTTCCTGCTGGCGCAGTTTCCGAACTGTGGCCACCGTTTGTTGTGGATGTTTGCGGGCTTCTTCCACGCAACCAGAGCAACATAAGAAGACCGGCTCTCCATCGAGGATGATCTTGACTGGTGGTCCCATACTGCCGAGGCGGTTCTGCTGCTGAATAGGACAGTAGCGCTGGCGAGCAGCTAATTCACGGTCGGCCTGACGGGGTAGTTTCGCCAGGTTCGCGCGAATCCATGCCTCTTCGTCATGCGCGGATGAAACGTGAACGCTCTCCTGCTGGTGGTGGCGATGCTGCAGACCGGCGGCACCGAAATATAGAGATGCCGCAGCCGGATTCAGGCGGGTCTCCGCATCCAGCAGGAATGAGCCGGCGGTAACAATAAGATCATCAGCTTCTAAGCCTGCCAACACCGGGTAATAGCCAACACCCTGTTCATCTTCCATGCGTGGCCCTAATTGCACTAATACGGCTTCATATAGTCCCGGGCCGATTTGCCGATACACTATCTTCTGGCGACCGGTGTCAATTACCGCTAATTCAGGGACAGCCAGTAAATAACCGTGATGCAGAAGCGTCAGGTTTCCAGCAGCCCAGATGGTCGAGGGAAGCGTTGTCAGTGCGGGTAAAGGGGCGGCTGGAACCATCGAGTCCAGGAGATTAGATACGGCCAGGATCAGGGCATTACGTACTGCGACATGCTGCTGGAGTAAAGGAATCTGCCGGGGCAGAATGTTTAGTTCCACGCGGGCCGAGGTTCCCGGCCGGAGCTTATGCTGAGGATTGGGAATTTCGTAGCGGACGCGTATGGTACGAGTGTTCCAATCCAAGTGTGGGTGAATAAAGGTAAGAAGACCGGCAAATCGCTCCTCGCCCGTAGCCTGAGTCGTCGCCACTACCGGCAGGGCAAGTTGGCGGGCTTTTTCCTGGCGATGGAATACCTCCTGGGGCGGCAGATAAACTAAATCCGTCTCGTAAACCTGCCCTTCAATCCACACTGTAGAAAGGTCGGCGACATCATAAATGGGAGCGCCCTCCTCCACATACTGGCCTTCCCTGACATAACGAGTAATTACATGGCCTTCTATAGGAGAACGGATTTTTAGATGGGTGATCGGCTGATCCTGGCGAAGAATAGCGGCGATCTGATCCTCGTCAATGCCCCAGAGGCGGAGTCGCTCGAAGGCAGTCTGATAGAGGAATTGATTGCCGCTGCGTTTGGCTTCTAACAGGTTTTGTGAGGTAACGATTAACTCCGGGCTATAGAGCAATGCCAGGTCGTCGCCGGCGTGAACCATCTGTCCGGTCTGGTTAATATAGAGCTTATCAAGACGGCCCTTAACGCGGGCGGCGATCTGGCGGAGCGCACGTTCATCGAATTCGACATAACCGAGGGTGGTAATAGTTTTATTCAGGCGGATATAGGTGACGGGCCAGGTGCGAATGCCGGCGAGGATGACACGATAAGGCGAGAGTTGCACCCGACTCAGCACCCCGGGCGGCAGGGGTTCGGGTAAGTGAAGACTCTTTTTGCGTCGGGCCAGGGGCATGTGACAGATAGGACATTCGCCGGGTTGATCGCGAACCACGTTCGGATGCATAGGGCAAAACCATTCCTGCTCGGCTGCGGTGTCCGCAACTGCGGGAGACGGGCGCGTCCATTTGCGATAGTACCCGACCAGGACATCCCAGTAAATGATCACCACGCCGATCAAAATCAGGAGCAAAATGAACCGGAGCCGGGCAAGGTTGACGAGCAAGACAAACTGAAGCCAGTAGCGCCAACCCCGGCGAGGCGGTTGATCAGCTGGCATAGGATGCTGCACAGGTTGCAAAGGTTGCGAGAATGTGTCGGACATGGTATTTCTCCCGAAGAAGCGTTCTGTGGCTAAACGCCGTCAGGCATTCGGAGCAGTCAGGGGCTGGTGTTCACCATGCGGACTGGTTACAGGCTGGACGGATGCCCCACGTGCATTTGTTTTGCTGATCACGCGCAGGCGAAGCTGGCCCAATGGCAAAGCCAGCGCACAGTCCACGCGCGAACGGCGGGTGGGCGGTGATTACCTGGTTCAACAAAATGGACTACAGGCGGAGGAAATGTAACAGGAGGACGAGGGTTGTGCCAGGATGAACCGACTCCCTGGTTTCCAATAACCAGGAGCCGGAAAGCATGTTTCCCGCGAGCCAGGGAGTGACACTTTCCGACCAGGACGAAGCAGCGGGTTCCTGGAGGGAGAAGAAATTTTTCGGAGCAAATCCCGCGGCCAGCACAACGTTTTTCAGGCACAGCGGGCGGGTCGGAAGCTGAACGGGTGCGGAGGAGCCAGTCTGGTCGGCGTCAGGCTGGCAGAGAGGACAGGCCCAGTGGGAAGACTTCGCCCTGGCAAGCGAAGCTGGCGGCAAGTCCTGGCAGCAAGCGTTGGGGCAGCAGCAACGCGGGGAACTGTCCACGGACTGAGCGATGGGGCGAGCGCTACCGTAGGGACAGAGGCAATGGAAACGTGGCCAGCTGCCCATCAGCGTCGCCACCACACTCAGGTACACGACAGCTACGTGCAAGAGGTTTTTCCGGCAACGCATCATCCCTATTATAGGGCACAAAATGCCCTCCCAGTGTGCCGATGCCGACCTGGAGCGGAAAAATAAAAGAAAAGGGCTTGTCGGCGGGGAGCGACCTTCGTAGATTATTTCGTCCGCGCTGGCAAAAAGGCCAAGCCGCGGCATTCAACGAGTGTGGATCAGCCGTGCGTGGCCAGTGCGGAGGAGATTGCCATGAAGGTTCGAGCCAGCGTCAAACGCATGTGTGAGAATTGCAAGATTGTCCGCCGCAAAGGCGTGGTGCGCGTGATCTGCACCAATCCACGCCACAAACAGCGGCAGGGATGAAGCCGGAACCGGCTAAGGGTACGCCGTGACCGCTTGCCGGAGAGCGAGGAAAAATCATGCCGCGTGTGCTAGGCGTTGACATTCCTGGAGAGAAGGCGCTGCACATCGCCTTACGGTACATTTACGGCATCGGGCCAACCACCGCACTGGAAGTGTGTGAAAAGGCGGGAATAGACCCGCTGCGCAAGGCCAAAGACCTCAACGACGACGAACTGAGTCGCATCAGCGGTATTATTGACCGCGAATATGTGGTGGAAGGTCAGTTGCGGCGGCAAATCCAGCAAAACATTGCCCGGTTGAAAGATATCCAGTGCTATCGGGGAATTCGCCATCGGCGCGGTTTGCCGGTGCGGGGCCAGCGTACCCGAACCAATGCACGCACCCGCAAAGGCCCCCGGAAGACGGTTGCCGGGAAGAAAGGTGTCAAGGAATTGCGTGGCTAGCCGCTCCGGAAGCGCACCCCAGTAGCGGTCGCTTCGCTGGGATAAAAACTCTGGGAAGGGAGCTATGGCCAAGGGAAAAAAGAAAAAGGCCAAACGTCACGTCACGCGAGGCATCGCCCATATCAAGGCGACTTTCAATAATACCATCGTCACCATCACTGACCCGAACGGTGATGTCGTCTGCTGGGCATCCGCAGGAACGGCTGGGTTTAAGGGGAGTCGCAAGAGTACGCCGTTCGCTGCCCAGCGTGCTGCCGAGATGGCTGCGGAAAAAGCCAAGAAGCTCGGCATGCGCGAACTGGAAGTGCGCGTCAAGGGAGCGGGGGCAGGGCGAGAATCGGCGATTACCGCTCTGCAAACGGCTGGGCTGGAAATCAAAGCCATCGCGGATGTGACGCCGATTCCGCATAACGGTTGCCGACCTCCCAAACGCCGACGTGTATAATATTGGCCGCCTTGCCGACACATAGCAAAACTGGGTGCGGCGACATTTTCGACAAACCAACAGGAAATCCGTATGGGACGCTACCTCGACGCCGTCTGTAAATTGTGCCGACGCGAAGGCAAAAAGCTTTACCTCAAGGGCAGCCGCTGCTATTCCCCCAAGTGTGCCATCGAGCGGCGGAATTATCCGCCGGGCATGCACAATCGGCGAACCAAACTGAGCGAGTATGGCCTGCGGCTCCGGGAAAAGCAACGGCTCAAGCGATTTTATGGCGTTTCCCAGCGTCAGTTCGAACGCATCTTCGACATTGCTTCGCGTTCCAAGGAAAACACCGGCGAAATGTTACTGACGCTCATGGAAAGGCGGCTAGACAATATCGTGCATCGGCTGGGCTGGGCGGTGAGCCGACGGGCCGCTCGTCAGATGGTGGCTCACGGGCACATCAAAGTAAACGGTCGCCGCGTGGATATTCCCAGCTACCTGGTCAACGTCAACGACGAGATCACCCTGCGACCATCGGCGAAGACCCTGCAGATGGTGAAAGATGCCCTGAGCCAGATGTCGGCAAATCAGCCTCCGGCTTTTCTGGAAGTTAGCAATGGTGAGAACCCGCGAGCCAAGGTAGTCCGGTTGCCGACCTACGAGGACGTGGATCCCAGGATCACGCGCGAAATTGAAATCAACCCGCAACTCATCATCGAATTCACCACCCGCTAAGCTGCTGCGAGAGCGATTCGGTCTTGAGCGTTGGGGTGGAATCTGGTAGAGCGAAAAAGCGACAACGCTCTCAGCGTTGTCTCACGGAATTGCCTTGGGGGCCAACGAAACGGCGGATGCAGGCTCGCTCTGTAGAGGCCCCGGCGAGCGAGACAATCCGCGGAGGGTAAAACGTATGCGGATTCGCTGGCGCGGTCTGGAGCTTCCCAGCAAGCTTACCTGTGATCGAGCAACCCTGACCGATACCTATGGCAAATTCTACTGCGAGCCCTTTGAACCGGGCTTTGCCGTAACCATAGGGAACAGTCTGCGGCGGGTGTTGCTTTCCAGCCTGGAAGGAAGTGCGGTTACGCGCGTCAAGATTGAGGGAGTAGCCCACGAAATTACCACCATTCCCGGCGTGGTGGAAGATGTAACCGACATCATCCTCAACATCAAAAGCCTGGTGGTCAAAAACACCAGCGACCAGCCGCAAACCATTTACATTCGCCGGGAAGAACGTGGGATCGTCCGTGCCGCGGACATCATCACCACCGAATCGGTGCACATTATCAACCCGGAACACATTATTGCCACGTTAACCGAAGATGTTCGCTTCAACGTGGAAATGACCGTGGAAAACGGCCGCGGTTACCGCACTGCCGAGGAAAACGCCGGGAAGGATCGGGAAATCGGCGTGATTCCGCTCGACGCCAGTTTTTCGCCGGTCGTGCGTGTGCGGTTCAGCACCGAGGAAACGCGGGTGGGTCAGCGCACCAATTACGAACGGCTCATTCTGGAAATCTGGACGAATGGTACGATCACTCCGCAACTGGCTATCGTCGAGGCTGCCAAAATCCTCCGCAAGCATCTCAACCCATTTATCGAGTACACTGACCTGGGCCCGGAAGTGCCTGCCGTAGAGGAACACGCCGAGGCACCCTCGGGGCCGTTCGTGGACCTCGAACTGATGCGCAAGCTCGACATGAGCACCTCGGAGTTCGGCCTGGACTTGCGAGTGTGCAATACCCTGGAATCGCACGGCATCCTGACTATTCGCGATCTCGTCGCTCATACCGAGGATGAGCTGCTGCAGATTCGCAATTTCGGAGAGACGACGCTGAAGTACGTCAAGGATAAACTGGCCGAAGCCGGGCTCCATCTGGGCATGAAAGTACCCGGAGCCCGCACCAGCTGATACACGGAAAGGCAAGTCCAGCTGGCCTCGGTCGGTCATGCGAATGCTGGGCGTCAACCGGAGAATTCACCATGCGCCATCAAAAAGCCGGTCGCAAACTCGGACGCAATGCTGCCCATCGCCGCGCACTGATGCGTAACCTGGCCTGGGCATTGTTCCAGCACGAGCGAGTGGTCACCACAGTGGCCAAAGCCAAGGAAGTTCGCCGTTTCGTCGAGCGGATTATCACGATCGCGCGCAAAGATACCCTGCATGCGCGGCGACTGGTGCTGGCACGGATGGGCGGGAAAAAACGCGTCTGGGTTCAGCAAAAGGATGGCCGAGAAATCGAGGTGGACCTGTTCCAGAAATTGTTCCGTGAAATCGCTCCGCGTTATCGAGAGCGTCCGGGCGGTTACACGCGGGTGGTGAAATTGACCCGCCGTAGAGTTGGCGATGCCGCCCCACTGGCCGTCATCGAACTGGTCAAAGAACCTTACGAGCCGAAAGAAAAACGCCAGCCTTCCACCCAGGAGGTCGTCCGTCCGGAGGTCACATCACCACCGCCGACCGAATCCTCCTCCGCTCCTGGCTCATCGGAATCCTCGGCTCCCTCCGCACCATAATCGAAAGTTTGCCCGCCACTGCACCGACGTGCGAGAACTACTGCCACGTTCCCTCTGCACCATAATCGAAAGTTGGCCCGCTCCGGTACGTTCGTCCGCTCTGACTTTGCCCTAATGGAAAGATGGCCAATATCCAAAGCCTTATTGCTGCTCGGGGACGGTATCCTCGGCTTTAGCTTTGCCGCAGGCCATTCGCATTTGCCTGCAAGCGGGGCGTTGCCGTCTGCTCACCCAGGAGCGGCGGGCGTTAGCCCGCCGTGGGTGCTACGATGACGGGCTACAATGCCCATCAAGTAATGGTCGGCGCATAGCGACTGTCGAACAAAGAGCGGCGGGTGTTAGCCCGCCGTGGGTGCTACGATGACGGGCTGCAATGCACATCGAGCAATGGTCGGCGCATAGCGACTGTCGAACAAAGAGC
>VAPR01000201.1_pt1 | contig 42224 bp, 40 predicted proteins | sample 3380701 | NCBI WGS metagenome assembly VAPR01 (sample SAMN11536904, study PRJNA540576) | hot springs metagenome | isolation source: hot spring wet sediment | place: Spain: Lobios | collected 2014-01
GGACCAGGCGTCACAGCCGACGATGCCGGAGCAGACGCCGAGTACGCCGACTCGACCCCGGGCGTAGAGAATGGCGACTGGGAACCAGACATCAAAGGCGCCGATTCAGGAGCAGGTGTCACCGGCGCCGTCGGGCCCGAGGAAACATCGGCCGCCGGCGTGAAAGCGTCCTGGGGTGAGGGCTGGAGAGTGTCTTGGGCGTCGGCGCCCTGTTCGAAGTCGCTGAAAACCCACTCGGGAAGAGTCGATTCAGCGACGGCCGAGGGTGCAGTCGAAGGCTCGGGAGGCGTCGGGGGCGGCGTGGTCGGTGCTACTTGAAAGCCGTGTTCTTGCGCGCGGCGCAGCGACTCTTCGGTAGGCGTCGGCAGACGCCAGTTCGGCGGAGGCGGCTGCGCGGCTGGTTCTTCGGGAATCCAGTACCACTCCTGCTCGGAAGCTCGCTCCTCCTTTTTGCGCCTGCCGAATATCCTGCGAAGGCTGGAGCGGATACGTCCTTCACCCTCGCTTCGTTCAGCTTCGGTCATGGAGTGTTTGTGATGACGGGCAGCACTGTACCCGCCACCGGAGATGTCACCTGTTCGAAACTCGTCCAAGCCGACCGCCGCCTTCCCCTAGCCTACGGTCGATTTTACTTCTCCAGGCGCCGGGGCACGGGCACTATGGCGATCAGACCTATAAATGCTGCCTCACGGCGAGAATGCGCCGACTGCGCTGTCCTGGTCGAGCAACGCGCTCACCCGATACAAAAGCGCCAACAGAACTTCCTTGGCGCTTTGCCTGCTGACCACTTCGCAGGGAACGACCGGAACGTCCGGACCGACTCCTAGCTTCTTCTTCAGAAGTGAGACAGCTTTCTCGTTGCCCGTCGCCCGGTTGGCGCCTATCACATATGGAACGTCGGAGAGCTCCTTGAAGTACTTGACGATCTTCTTAGCCTCGGTGAAGGTTTTCTCCCGCGTAACGTCGACCAGGACGACGAATCCCAGCATTCCACGGGCCAGTACGTCCCACATGAAGTCGAAGCGTTCCTGTCCCGGTGTACCAAACAGGTACAGGACCACGTCGCCCTCCTCGAAGTCGAAGGTGATCTTTCCAAAATCCATCGACACGGTCGTCATCGATTTGACCGACCTCGAGGAGTCGGTGACCGGCTTTTCCGTGGAGAACAACGGGACTTCTGACAGAGTGCTTATGAAGGTCGTCTTTCCGGCCGCAAACGGACCCGTGACCACCACCTTGACCGCGGCGGCGGCCCCGCCGCTGTTCGACATTCGCTTAGAGCTCCCGCACCCCGTGAATCAGTCGCATGATTAGAGCTTTGTTGACCCCGGCCGACTTCACCCCCGGATGGGACGCGTCGTCTTCGGCCGCATTGGCTTCACTGCTCTCGTCCAGAGCGGGTTCGGCGCCGCCTCTCGCTCTGGCGCGTAGCCCGGGAGATTTTCCGGAGTCGTTGCGCGGACCTCGTCCGGGAGGAGGTTCTTCCGTCGACCACAACTGGCTGAACTCTTCGGCGATCGCACCTGTATTGAGACGCCTTCCGCCTTGGGCGCCGGCAGCAGAAGCCTGTGGGGACGCGCCCCGTCGGCCTTCGTCACCGAAGCCGAGGAGGTCATCGAGGAGAGTGCTGCCGTCGTCGCTTGCGGAATCCGCCTTCAAAGACTCGAAAGCCGATCCTGCGCCTGCCAGGGCCTCCTCGGGGCTTTCTTCGACCGACAATGCCTCGGCAGCCTCTTTGAGCGAAATTCCCTCGAGGGCGATTTCCTCCTCTTCTTCTTCCTCTTCTTCTTCCTCTTCTTCTTCGTATTCCTCTAGCTCGCCCTCTTCTTCCTCTTCTTCTTCGTACTCCTCTTCAGCCGCCTCCAGCTCCTCGACTTCTTCGATTTCCTCTTCTTCGACGCCTGCTTCGACGACTTCGACGAGGCCTCCCGTTACCAGTCCATGCAGCACCTGGCAAACTTTGAACTCGCCCTCGCCTAGAGCCTCGGCTATGTCTACAACACGCCTCTGACCGTCGATGCAAGAGACGACCCGCCAGTCCTCGCGTGTGAGGCTTACCTCGAGGTGCTCCTCGGGGAGCTCTCGCACAAGTCTCAGGACCGATTCGACAGAGGGAATGGACTCTTTGATCGTTTCCCACTCCTCCAGGCGACGTTGCGCTTCCTGGATGAGCGGGTCGACCTCCAGTGTGACGAGCGGGCCGATGGCATGACTCTCGTTCTTGCGAAAATCGAAGCGTCCCTGTTCCCATCGGAACAGATCGAATACGGCCTCTTCGACCCGCTCTCGCAGAAAGTCTTCGAGTCGGGTACGGTCGACTCCCTTGCTGACGAGAATTTCGCCGACCGACTTTTTGGTCCCGGCTTGCGCTGTCGCCGCCTTCCAGTCGTTGGCGCTCACGATTCCCGCTTTAACCAGCGCACTTCCCAGGTTGTCCGCGCCTTTCGAATAGGCGTAGTAGACCTCGCCTTTCTGGAAGTAGACCGCGCCCCGGCCGTTCTTCCCGGGGCGCCGCAAATGGAGTGCGCCGCTGTTTTGAGCCCTTGCAACCAGGCCGAATACGTCTCCTAGAGCAAAGTCGTCGAGGCTACCTTGGAGCGCCATTTCTTCGTCGCCTTTCCCTTATCCAAGCTGTTCAGCGGTCGTTCTGATGCCCGGCATCTGGACTACCGAGGGCTGTTCGAGAATGCTCGCGATTCTGGCTGCAGTGTGACGCATCTCATAGAGGATCAAGCCGATTTTTCCGGAAGGCCTCGTAATCGCCGTCAGCACCGACGTCTCCCCTGCCGCCATCAAGAACACAAATCCGTATTCCCCCTCTACGAAAATTTGCGCCAGGTCGCCGCGCCCGAGCCCTTCGGCTGCTTTTTCTCCCAGCGACAAAAGTGCGGCCGCCATCGCTCCCAGGCGGTCTTCTTCTATCTCGGGAGGAAGCGCCGACGCCATCGGCAAACCATCCATCGAGACAATTGCCGCTGCCTCGACTTCTGGGCTCGACTGGACAAACTCATCGAGGGCCATGGCCAGTTGTTCGGCCCTACTGATCATAGGTCCTCCCTGGATTCAGTATCGGCTGCGCTGTGCGAGCTAAATCCCCATGCGCCCGGCGACGCATGGACGGAATAACGCCCACCCGGAAGAGCCAAAGCATCGCGCGAAAAGCAAGCTTACTTCAATCTAGCTTTTTCGGCAGCAGATAAGGTGTCCTAAAGTTCCTCGAAGTATGCTCTCATCGCTCGCTCCGCCGCTCGTCTCATGATCTCGATGGGAGCTTTGAATCCGGTCCAGATCTCGAACTGCCGGGCGCCCTGGAAGATCAGCATCTCCAGTCCTCCTGCAGCGCCGGCGCCCCTTCTCGCTCCCACCTCCACGAGCGGTGTTCGCGGCGGAAAATAGACCAGATCGTAGACGTACAAATCTTTGTGGATGGCGGTCTCGGGCACGGGCAGGCCGACGCCGTCCGACCCGACCGGGGTGGCATTCACCAGCAAATCCGCTCGAGCACACTCCTCTTCCAACGTCGATGTCTCGAATGTGACGGCTCTAAGCTGGGGTCTCGAAGCTCGAGGGGGGGAAGCGCTCGAGACCGCCTCCACCACACGCGCCGCCGAAGATGGATTGCGACTCGCCACGACAATGCTCGAGACGCCTTCGTTCAGCGCCGCCCACACCACCGCTCTAGCTGCTCCGCCGGCGCCTAGAACGACCACCCGGCGGGAGGAAAGCGATATGCCGAGCGAAGACCTGAGTCCTTCGACGAATCCGACCACGTCGGTGTTGTCCCCGATCAAAGACTCGCCGTCTTCAGTCCATGCGATTGTGTTGACGGCTTTGATCGCTTCGGCTACGGGTGAGAGTGAGTCCACGGCGGACACGACCGATTCCTTGTGAGGAATGGTCACCGATAGCCCCCCGAGTCCCAAGGTGCGCATCGCTTCGACCGCGCGGGCGCCAAGGCCGGGAGGTACTCTAAAGATCGTGTATACCCAGTCGAGGTCGCGGGCTCTGAAAGCGGCCGTTTGGATCACCGGAGAGAGGGTGCGCTCTAGGGGATAACCGATAATCCCGAAAATCCGCCCCGGCGGCGCTGCGTTCTCGATCGACTCAGTAGACACCGCGAGCTATCGCATCGGCCTTCAGGCGCTCGAACTCTGCCGGATCGGAAGTGAAACTGTGCGCCCCGGACGGATCGGTCAGAACGTAGTAAAGGTAATCGGTCTCACCGGGATGCAGAGCCGCATCGAGCGAAGACTTGCCGGGGGCCGCAATAGGAGTGGGCGGCAATCCCGGCCTCTTGTAGGTGTTGTACGGGGAGTCGATTTCCAGGTCCCGATATGTAAGACGTTCCTTGTGCTCGCCCAGGGCATAAAGAACCGTCGCGTCGATATCCAGTTTCATGCCCCGGCGTAGCCTGTTGTAGATGACGCTGGCGACGATCGGCCGTTCGGATTCGACCTTAGCTTCACGCTCCACCAGCGACGCTACGATGACCGCCTGGTAGGGAGTTACCCCCAACGATTCGAGCCTGGACTTGTCGAGACCGTCGAATACCTTCTGAAACTGCCTGAGGCAGAGCTTAGCTAGTCCCGATTCGTCGGTTTTGGCGTCGACCCTGTAGGTATCGGGGAAACACAGACCTTCGGCGTTGGGCGCCTCGGGAAATCCCGCCAGATCCACGTTGGCGTTGAGCGATTCAACAAAGGAAGCGCCCGAGAACCCTAACTGCGACTCTGCCCTTGCCGCCTGCTGACCGAGAGTGAATCCGGGAGGAAAGGTGATGTCGGTGTAACGATTGATCGGCCCCGCCTCGAATGTCGCTATCACCGCGTCGGCGCCCATCGCGTATCGCATCTGGTACTCGCCGGCTCTCACCGTTACCGATTTATTTTTGAGCTTGAGGTATAGAAGAAACGATGTGGAGGATTCGATAATCCCCTCTTTTTCCATAGCATCGGCTATCTCTTTGAGGCTTTGCCCTTCGCTCACGGTGAATAACACTTCTCCGTGACCCTCGCCCGACCCTCCGGCAGTCTGCATGACGAGGTAAAAACCTCCCACCGCCGTCGTCGAAAGGATCACGAGCAAAGCTGCCGCTACCGCCAGGGCGGCCTTTATCCGATGTCTCCGCGCTTTTGCCCGAGCTGGAAGGAATCTATGTGTCGAGCTTGCAGGTGTGGCAATGACGGGCATTTCATCCGCTGCTGCTCGACCGCGCTCTTTTTGCGGGGATCCCTGCAGGGGCTTCTGCTCGGCTTCTTCGATCGGCGCTCGAACCACCGATCGATCCGACGGCCGTCGCGTCCTCTCGTTAGACATTTCCTTCAGTTGAGCCGCCTTCTCGAATAAAGTCCAAATACGACTGCAGAATTATGGCCGCCGAAGCCCGATCCGCCAAATGTCTGGCTCGCTTGCGGCTGCGTCCCGCTTCGGACAAGCGTCTATTTGCCTCTTTTGTCGTAAGCCGCTCGTCCCAGAGCACGAACTCCAGTCCCAGCCGCTCCGAAAGCTCCGCTGCTTTTTCCCTTACCCAAACAGTCTGATCGGTTTCCGTCCCTCCGCTTCCCACCGGCAAGCCGACTACTACCCGCCTGGCGCCGAGCTCTTCCGACAATGCTCTCAAAACATCGACCAAGGCAGCGGGGTCCTCTACCGTCGAATGCGGGTGAGCCATCGATCCCAACTCGTCCGAGACTGCGATGCCCGAACGTCGCTCCCCCAGATCGAGGCCTATTACTCTCATCGAATAGCTCGATTGTCTTTGCTAACGGAGCGTCTCTTCGATCTCTTTGCGCGCCGCGTCCAACGCCGGGCCTATCTCTTTTGCATTCGGCCCTCCACCCACTGAGAGTTCGGGATTTTTTCCCGTTCCCCCGCCTACGATGCGGGCCGGTGTAGCCAGCAACCCGGCTGCAGACGCTCCGTGTTCTACAGCCCGCGCTGTTACGGCGGCCACAAGATGGGCTCGATTGCCCGACACGCCGCCCAAGACCACGATGTCGAAGCCGTACGTTCCTCTCAGGGCGATCGCGGCGTCCCGTATCGTATCGGGCGGCTCGTCCAGCCTGTGAACAAGACACTTCATGGTCCGGACCTCGAACTCCTGTCCCGATGCGGCGATCTGAGCAGCCAACTGAGCAGCCAGCCGCTCGCGCAACTGCCGGCTCTCGGACTGCTGAGATTTAAGATCGGCAAGCAACTGCTCGATCCGGTCCTTTAGTCGATCGGGCGTGACCCGCAGCGTCGCCGAGACTGCCGCAAGAGTGGCCCGATCGGCGATCGTCCGCGATATTGCCTCTTCGCCTCCTAAGGCCTCGACCCGCCTCAGGTTCGATCCTATCGACCCTTCGGACACGACGAGGATCGGGCCGACCTCGCCCAATGCGTGCACGTGTGTTCCCCCGCATAGTTCGCGGCTGAAATCTCCGGCCTGTACGACGCGTACGATTTCCCCGTATTTATCTCCGAAGAAAGCGAGCGCTCCCAAGCGATCGGCCTCTGATTTTGTCGTCTCGAAGGTGATCACGGGTTGATCGGATACCACCTTCGAATTTGCCAGCCTCTCGATCTCGGCAAGTTCTTCGGCTTTTACTTGCTCGAAGTGACTGAAATCGAAACGAAGCCTATCCGGCGCCACTAGAGACCCCGCCTGCTTGACATGGGTTCCTAACACTTCGCGCAGCGCCCAGTGCAAAATGTGCGTAGCAGTGTGATGTCGCGTCGTCCGGATTCGCCTTTCGGCGTCGACGCTGAGATGCGCCGGCTGACCCACAAACAGCGCCCCTTCTGTGATCTTTACCCGATGCGAGGTCAACTCGAAGAGGGGATGGCTGGTATCGACGACTCGCGCCGTTCCGGTTTCGGTGCTGATCTGTCCTGTATCGCCGACCTGCCCCCCGGCTTCTCCGTAAAAAGGCGTCCTATCGGTCAAGATGTCGACAGACTCCCCGGCCGAAGCCATTTCCAACGATTCACCATCCCTGTAGATAGCGAGAATGGAGGCGTCGTCCTCGAGCTTCTCGTAGCCGGTAAAGACGGTGGGTCCGTGTTGGTGCAGATAGTCTCTGTATGCGGAGGCAGCCGCTTCCGAGGCTGAGGCGGCAGCGGACTTAGTCGCCTGTCGGGCTCGCTTGCGCTGGGCCTCCATCAGCTCGTCGAAGCGGGCTCTATCGATTTCGAAGCCGCGCTCTGCGGCCAACTCTTTTGTGAGGTCTACAGGAAAGCCGTAGGTGTCGTGAAGTCGAAAGACCACGTCTCCGGAGAGACGCTCCCCCGGCTTTAGTGCGTCGAGGGCTTCGGCGAGGTGTTCGGTGCCGGTGGCCAGCGTCTCGCCAAAGCGCCGTTCTTCGGTTGTGCAGACCTTTTCGATGAGGGAAGCTTGCTTTCGCAGCTCCGGATAAGCATCCCCCATGACCTCGACCGTCTTGGCGGCTAGAGCAGCGACGATCTCGCCCTCCCAACCCAGAAGGCGGGCATGGCGAAGCGATCGGCGAATCACCCGCCGAAGCACATACCCACGGTCTTCGTTGGACGGGAACACGCCGTCGGCGATCAAAAACGCCGCCGCGCGCCCGTGGTCGGTGAGAACTCGCAAGGAAACGTCGCTTGCGTTCGCGGCGCCGTAGCGAACGCCGGTCAAGCGCTCGGCCTCCTTTAGTATCGGAAGCGTCGTCTGCACCTCGAAGACGCTCGGCGCGTCCTCGAGCACCATCGCAACGCGCTCGAGCCCCGCACCGGTGTCGATGTTTTTCTGTGGAAGCTCCCCGACGATGTTTCCGGCCTCATCCCGAAGTGACTCCATAAAGACGAGGTTCCAGATTTCGACGTATCGCGACTCGTTGACGGCCGGCCCCCCTCCGGGCCCGAAAGCTTCTCCCCTGTCGTAGTAGATTTCCGAACACGGGCCACACGGACCGGCAGCGCCCATATCCCAGAAGTTGTCCTCTTTTCCTCTTCTTACGACCCTTGAGGAATCGAGGTCGGCCACCTCCAGCCAGATCGATTCGGCTTCGTCGTCTTCTTCGTAAACGGTCACCCACAACCTCTCGGGCGGCAGTCTCCAGACCTCAGTCACCAGTTCCCATGCCCATTCGATCGCTTCGCGCTTGAAGTAATCGCCGAAGCTGAAGTTGCCGAGCATCTCGAAGAAGGTGAAGTGGCGGTCGGTCACTCCGATGCGGTCGATGTCGGTGGTCCTGAAGCACTTCTGCACCGAAGTAGCCCGCCGGTAAGGCGGCGTCTCCTCGCCCAGCATGTAAGGTTTGAATTGCACCATCCCCGCGGTGGTGAGCAAAAGAGATCGGTCGTGCGGGATCAACGATGAGGACGGGACTCTTTTGTGTCCTTTGGCTTCGAAGAACGAAAGCCAGGCTTCTCTGATTTCCTCTGCAGACTTTGGCGGTGTCGTCATCGCTTGTGATCTCTACGCTTGCCTTCTAATCCCGAATACCGGGCGGCCCCGCATGCGTCGAACGCCGGAGGGAATACTAGGACGCCCGGCCACCTTCCCTCTAAGGATTCCACCACGATGAGCCGATACTTTTATTGGCTTGGCCGGCCCGGGCCGGCGCCTAGGCACCCGAGGATGCCTCAAGCCCGGGGGTCTTCGAAGCTTCCTCGAGAAGGCGAAGGCTTTGAAGAATTGCGGGGCAGAGTGCGGCAGGCCGGTGGCAGGGAAAGCGATCATAGTCATTGCCGGTACCACCGCCGACCCAGGTCACGATCCGAAGAGATTTCGGTGGTTGGATCTCTTCGGATATGAGCAGCGATCATACGACCGCAGCCCTCCCTGCTCTGGTGGCCGTTGCTCCGGTCTGCCGTCGCCCCGCACCCACCGCGGACCTCTCCCTTTGAGTTCCTATCGCTCGCTCGCCAGGCCGTTTTTCCTCAGGTCTCCAGCTCCAGACCGAAGCGGCGCCTCAGCTCGATCTCTTTAGATCGGGCGCGATCGCGACCTCTTTGTAGCGCGAATTCGAGTCGCTCTGCCACAGAGTCACGCCGGTCGGCCGCACGCTTTATCAAACTCGAAGGTCGCAAAGCTCTTCTGGAGCGGTCCAAAAGTGCTCGAAGTGACAGGAATCCCCAGATCCACCCGACGACAAAAGCCACTCCAGCCAGGATCGCTTTTTTCATCGGGACCGCCGACCCTTTGCCTTCTGCCGCGCTCCGTCGGCCTCCAAAGCCTCGACCGTTCCCTTGATTCCGGCCGCTACCGAGGCAGCCTTGATCAAAGGCGTAGCGGCTGCGACCTTCGCTATTCCGGCGGCCGACTCCAGCTTCATGGTCAGATCGTGAGACCGCGATATCGTCTCGTCTATTTTGACGAGCTCGTGGTGGGCGTCGACCGTCACCGTATGCATGTCCTCGATCAGAGGAACGATTCGAGCTTCGAGATCCTCTACGCTTCTGCGAATGCGCTTGAAAGTCAAAACAGCGCTTCTCAGGAAATAAAGCTGGCCCAACGCTATGATCCCGAGGAAAACTGTTGCCACCACCAAAGCAGCGGATTCTGCGGTCATTCGCTCCCCCTTGGAAAAGCGAGCGGAGGCCGGTCGACTGACTTATTCAAAGACAGGCTTTCTTTAGTCGAAACGATACATCAACAGCATTTCTTTAGAAAGGTGAATGGATCGTGAAGCACCTCCGGCCAAGAAGCGCACGGATTTTAGGAATCGTTCTTACGGCGTCTCTCGCTCCTGCTCTTTTTGTCTCGTGCAACCGCGCCAAGCCGGTCGACACCCTCGAGATTTTTATCAGGGACAACAAATTTCATCCTTCCTACGTAAGAGCGGAGCGCGCTCAGACGGTGTGGTGGATCAACGAGACAGACGAGCAGCACGTCATCTCGTTCGAGGGATTCGACTGGGTCGAAATATTCGTCGCTCCAAGAGGAAAGAAGGGCTTCTCGTTCACCGAGTCTCGCGAGTACCGGATGTACTGCAAGATTCACAATTTCAAAGGTCGGCTCCTCGTTGTCGAGCCTGAGGCTTGAGCGCTATTCCAAGCTCGTCCAGAAATTTTTTCTCGACGGCAGCCGGAGTCTTGAGCATCGGTTCGTGACCGGTTTGGGTCTTGGGAAAAGCGATCACTTCCCGGATCGATTCCTCTCCAGCCAGCACGGCCACCAGCCTGTCGAGCCCGATTGCAAATCCCGCATGGGGAGGCGCTCCGTATTCGAAAGCCCGCATCAGGTAGCCAAAGCGGTCTTCAGCCTCATCCGGAGTAATACCCAGCAGACGGAATACCGCTGATTGCAGACGCCGGTCGGCGATTCTGACACTGCCCGAGCCGAGTTCCCATCCGTCGAGAACCAAATCGAAAGCCCGCGCTCTTATGCCGGAAGCTCCCGCACCGGCAGCCTGCTTTGCACCCTCCTCCGCAGCGGCGAAAACCAGGGCTACGTCGTCGGGATGCGGAGCACAGAAAGGATGGTGTAGGGCATCGTAGCGCCCCTCGGTTTCGTTCCATTCCACCAGTGGAAACGAAGTAATCCAGCACCACCGGCCGACCACGCCCGGGTCGGGTTCGCACAGTTCCTGACGGAGCTTTCCCAGCACTTGCAGAGAGCTGAGTCGCTCTCCCGCCACGACGATTATCAGATCGCCCGCCTCCCCGGAAAATTTCTCCAGAAAAGATGCGGTCTCGGCTTCCGACCAGTACTTCGCAACAGGAGACTTGATCCCGTGGCTCGAGACCACCACCCAGACCATCCCGGCCGCCCCGAGCTGTTTGGCTCGATCCACCAACCCGTCCAGGTAGGATCTGGAAGCGTCTCTACCCTTGCCGGGCAATCGCAAGCCCAGTATCGATCCTCCTTCCGACAGGACTCTCCCAAAGGTGGCGAACGACGTTTTTTCGAACACTGAAGAAACTTCTTCGATCTCGGCACGAATTCTGAGGTCGGGTTTGTCGGTTCCAAAACGCGCCATCGCTTCCTCCCATTGAATGCGAGGAAGCGGCAGCGAAGGAGGTTCCCAGCCTGCGGCTCGGGCGGCGTTCCAGACCGCATGCTCAACAACCTCCATCACATCGTCTTCATCTGCGAAGCTCATCTCGAGGTCGAACTGGGTGAACTCGTGCTGTCGGTCGGCTCTCGGATCCTCGTCTCGAAAGCAGCGCGCTATCTGGTAGTACCGCCCTAGGCCGGCAACCATCAAAAGCTGCTTGTACAACTGCGGCGACTGCGCAAGGGCGTAGAACTTCCCCTTGTCAACACGACTCGGCACGAGGAAATCTCTTGCGCCTTCGGGTGTAGCCCTCGTAAGAGCGGGTGTTTCGACTTCGACGAAACCGCGCTCGTCCATGGCGGCGCGAATGGCGCGCACCACCTCCGCTCGAAGCCGCAGATTCCTTTGCATCTTCGGGCGGCGCAAATCGATGTACCTGTGCTCTAGACGTGTCGCCTCGTCGACAACGACCCGGTCCTCCGGAATGAACGGGGGTGTTTTAGCCTCCGCCAGGATTTCCACGCTCTTCGCCCGCACCTCGATCGCGCCGGTCTCGAGCTCTGGATTTTCGGTGCCTTCCGGCCTCCTTGCAACCGTTCCCTCGACTTTCAACACCCACTCGTGCCGGGCGCGGTCTGCAGGATCGAAAGCGTCGGTTCCGGGTTCGGCTACCACCTGAACCACGCCGCTGGAATCTCTTAAATCCAAAAAGATCAGACCACCGTGATCTCTTCTTCGAGCAAGCCACCCGAAGAGAACCACGGAACTGCCGACGTCGGCCGTTCCGAGTAAACCGCAAGAATGCCCGGGAAACCGCAACTCGCTTCGGCTCATCCCTCCGGTTCCTCTTCGACGGCCGAATCCTCTAGCAAAATCTCGCTTATTGCCCTCGGGGCGTCCTCGATTCGAATCGACAACTGCTGAGGGCCGCTCTCTGCGCTCCTTCGAAGGGCGCGTACGGTGACCTCTCCTTTTGCTACCTCGTCCGGTCCCAATAGCGCTACGACCGAAGCTCCCGATCTGTCGGCATGTTTCATACTGGATTTCACGGAGCGATCCCCGGGTGACACTACCACCGACACCCCCAGGGCGCGCATCGAGGATGCCAGACGGAGAGCTTGATCTCGAGCCCCTGCGTCGATCTCGATTACGAACACATCGGGTCGCCTGGGCGCCGGCTCAAAACGGGGCGGGCCGAGCCGGTGCCTGCTGCGTCCATGGCCCTGACGATCGCTTTCGGCTTTGCCCTTCGATTTGCTAGCCGCGAGGGATCTCGCCAGACCGACAGCGAATCCGACGGCGGGCATCGGTGGGCCTCCGAACAACTCGACCAGGCCGTCGTACCTTCCTCCTCCCGCAACCGCATCTTGTGCGGCTTCGAGTCCTCCCGAGACGACTTCGAATGCCGTTCTGGTGTAGTAATCGAGGCCCCTAACCAACCTCGGCTCGATCCGATAATCGATGCCCAAAGCCTCGAGCCCTGCGATCACCTCTTCGAAGTGAGCCCGGCATGCCTCGCAGAGATAGTCGAGAGCCTTGGGCGCCTCTTCGGTGAGTTTCTTGCACTCGGGCCGCTTGCAATCCAGAACCCTCAAGGGATTGCGATTTGCTCTCGACCGGCAGTCGGCGCAAAGCCCGGATCGGATCTCTGAAGAGTCCAGATATTCGACAAGTGCTTTCAGGTATTCGGGCCGGCATGTTGGGTCCCCGATCGAATTGATCAAAAGCTTCGGCTGAGCGACCCCTATCCCGCCGAGAAAGCTCAAGCACATGTCTATCTGTTCGACATCGACTTCCGGCGCGCCGGCGCCGATCGCTTCGACGCCGACTTGTTTGAATTGCCGATATCGTCCTGCTTGGGGCCTTTCGTAACGAAACATATCGGCGATGTAGAAGACTCTCCACGGCAGCGGCTCGCTCTTGTAGATCTCGTGCTCCACGAAAGCGCGAACCACGCCCGCGGTGCCTTCCGGCCGAAGCGTGAGGGAATCCCCCGATTTGTCCTCGAAGGTGTACATCTGTTTGGAAACGATGTCGCTGGTGACACCTACCGATCGCTCGAAGACTTCGGTCCTCTCCAGAACGGGAGTCTCGATGGGCGAGTAGCCGTAAAGCGAAGCGACCTCGGCAAAATACTTCGTCGCCCCGAGAGTTATTGCCGCCTCTGCGGGCAGAGTGTCCGAGACTCCCTTCGGCGCGGAAAATCTGCGGTCAATACCGGCCATGTGGCGCTCGCGCTCGAATTCGATCAGCCGGTGGCTGCTGCTTCTTGCACAAACGGATTGGTGAGTCGCTCTCTACCTATGGTCGTCAAAGGACCATGACCCGGGAGAACGAGCGTTTCATCCGGCAATCCCAAGATCTTGGTTCTCATAGACTCGAGCAATGTATCCCAGTCTCCCCCCGGAAGATCGGTGCGCCCCACAGACCCGGCGAAAAGATGATCACCGCTAAAGAGAAGGTCGTCGACCGGAAGTGGATCGTCGATGCCCAAAAGAGGCGCCCTTACCGAGCAATCGACACCCCGGATCCTGAAACATATGTGTCCCTCGGTGTGCCCGGGCGTGAAAACTACTTCGATGGGAAATCCTGCCAAATCGACTACATCGCCGTCTTCGAGCGATCTTAGATCTGCAGGTGGTTCGAGTTCGAGATCCCGAAGCACCGCCGCTAATCCGCCGAGCTGTGCCGCCGGCCTTTCGATCCGGTATCGATCGAATTCATGGATGTAAGCGGGAATGTTTCCCTTGGCCCTGCTCAAGCGTCCGGATCCGCCAATGTGGTCGATGTGTCCATGGGTGTGAAGGATCGCGACGGGCTCGAGCTCGAGGCTCTCCAGATGTTTGGCAATGCGTTCCGGCTCTCCCGGAGCGTCGATGACGACGGCCGAGCCGCTTTTTCTGTCACCGACGATGTAGCAGTTGGTCTCGAAAAACCAGAGTGGAATTCCTTCGGCTATTAGCTCCATGTTTTGTCGTACACCCCCGACTGCCGAACGTCGCTATGCTACATGCACCGCCCGACGCGAACCGTGCATAAAGCATGCGACCCGTCCGCGGGCGCCCCATGAATCGGTGCAACCCCTGAATTCGCTGAATCCACGATGCTAAAAGGAATCCTACTCGCCGCAACTGCGGGGACTCTGGCGAACACCGGGGTCTTCCTTCAAAAAGTCGCCCTCGACTCCCGCCGGCAGGGAGCGTCTATTCTCTCCGCATTGAAGTCGAGTCGGTGGATCGCAGGATTCGCTCTGCTTCAGATCGGATGGTTTGCGCAAGTCGCAGCTCTTCGGCTGGCGCCTCTTTATCTAGTGCAGCCGGTCGTAGCGTCGGGAATCGTCGCTCTGGTGCTTTTAGCGCGCGCCCATCTTCGAGAACCGGTGGATCTAAGGCTTGCGGTGTCTATCGGCGGAGTGCTGGCCGGCGCGGCGTTACTGGCGGCGTCCTCGGCGCAAGCAACCACTGAGGTATCGGGATCCGCTCCCCTCAGCGCATTCGTTGTACCGCTTGTGACGGCAGGACTCATTGCAAGCTGGGCGTTCGGCGGCAAATCGAGGAGATATCTAGGGCTGGCGCTTGCCGCCGGCATACTCTATGGCGCCGCTGTGGCGCTTTCGAAACCGGTGGCCGGACAACTGACCGCGATCACCATCGACTCCTTGTTGGATGTGGCTACCCACAAGGAGATTTACCTCATAGGCATAGTGTCGACTCTGGGAATGGTCTTCAATCAAGTGGCATTGGCCGAAGGGCGGGTTTCGGTTGTCTCTCCGTTGATACTGGCGACGATGACGGTGTTGCCCATCGTTTTCGGCCTGGTCATCTTCGGCGAAGCTCTTCCCCCGTATCCGGCCCGCGCTGCTCTGTGGGTGGGCATAGCCACCAGTCTGTGCGGTGTGGTCTTGCTGGCGAGAGCAGAAGGCGCCGAAGAAGAAGTCAATCCTGTAGAAGCCGACTCGTCTGGGGCCGACGGTTACGCAGAAAGAGCCTCTTCGCCACTACCTCCCACCACAAGCTGATCAACCCGATACCGGTCTTCCAGAGCCTCCTTATGTTGAAGAACTGACTCTTCCCGTAAGCCCGGAAGTAGTGATTGACCGGCACCTCTGTGACCTTTCCGCCCGCATCTTGAAACTTGCGCATCATCTCTACGCAGATGATGCCGGAGTCGTGCTGGAGTTCGACTTTGTCGATCAACGATTTGCGGATCAGTCTGAAATCGCAGTCTGTATCGCGAACCCGAAGGCCGAACATCGCAGAGACTATGTGGTGATACAGGCGGCCGATCACCTTCCGATGGAGGGGGTCGTGACGGGAGATCTTGTAGCCCTGGACCCAATCGACATCGGCAGATGCTTCCGCTACCAGTTTTTCGAGGTCGTCGACGTCGTACTGGAAATCGCCGTCTGTGTAGAACACCCAGTCGTATCGGGACTGAGCGAAACCGGTTCTTATGGCGGCGCCGTATCCCCGGTTTACGCCGTGTTGGACGAGCCTCACGTGTGGCAATACCTCTGCTACTCGTTTGACTATTGCCGCCGATTCGTCCGCAGATCCGTCGTCGACGACGATGATCTCGTAATCAGAGAGTCCCAGCCGCTTACAGACGAGGTCACTCTTTACGATCATCGAGGCTATGGTCCCCTGATCGTTGAAACAGGGAAAGAAAATGGACAAATTCGATACTTCCTGTTGCTTTCGAGAAAGCAAAGAGTCCGTCACGCTAAATTTCCCCTTGTCAAGCTTCGTCAACTTCCCTCAACGCTTCTTGTAAGCACTCGATTATCCGTTCAATCTCGTCCGGTGCGAGCTGCGGAGAGGTCGGAAGGCTGAATTGCGTCGCAGCCCACTCTCTCGCAACCGGGTGCATCCGATGTTCCAGGTGCTCGTACGCCTTTTGCTCACCGATCGAAAGAGGATAGTGAACCATCAGGTCTAGACCCCGAGCTCTGCAAATCTCGATCAATCGATCCCGTCTGGGATGGCGGGCGGCGAGGAGGTGGTAGACATGCCCCGGCGCCTCGCTCTGGAATTTCAATGAGCCGCCGCTCGACCCGACCAGGGCGTCCCGCAAGTATCGGGCGACCGCTCTACGGCGTTCGATCCATCGGTCGATTTTTTCCAGTTTGACTCTCAGTGCGGCTGCCTGCAGCTCGTCCATACGACTGTTGCGAGCGATGATCGCATGCCGGTAGTTCCCGGTGTGACCGTGAGAGCGCAATAGCCGCAAAGACTCTGCAAGATCCTCGTCATCGGTGCAAACCCCTCCGGCATCTCCTAAAGCCGCCAGAACCTTTGTCGGATAGAAACTGAAGCATCCTGCTAAGCCGACCCGTCCCACCTTGCGAACCTGGCTCCGGTCAAAAAGGGCCGCGCCGAACGCCTGGGCCGAGTCTTCGATCAAAAACAACCCTTTTTGCGCGCACAGCTCCGCGATCGCCTCAACCGGCGCCGGATACCCGTACAGGTGCACGACGATCACCCCGACGGTTCTTTCCCCGATCGAATGACGAACCGCCTCTTCGCTGACACAGGCCGTCTCTTCGTCGACATCTACGAGGACCGGTTCAGCTCCGGCGAAGACCACGGCAGCTACCGTGGGAACCGCTCCGAAAGCAGGAACCAGGACTTGGTCGCCGGGACCCACTCCCAGCGCTTGCAGAGTCAATATCAATGCGTCGGTGCCCGAACCTACGCCGACGAAGTGGCGGGCGCCTAAATACTCAGCCGCCGAACGTTCGAAAGCTTCTAATTCGGGGCCGAGAAGGTACCGTCCCGACCGAACGACACGCTCGAAGGCTTCGTTCAGCTCGTCGTAGATCTCCGCGTTCTCGCGGCCGGGTGTAAAGACTCCTATGCGAAGAGACGGCATCGACGATCGATCGCGCTAGCGGGCGAGCTCCGGGAGGTAGTCCGAGAGACGACCTCTGTAATACTCGATGGTTCGCCTCAAACCCTCCTCTAGAGAGGTTTTCGGCACCCATCCAAGTTCCTGCTTGGCCCGGGCGAATGACCCGTAGTAATCGCCAATGTCGATTTTCTTTGCCTCCTCCGGCCAGGGAACGTACTCGATCGAGCCCTCTCCGGCGATCTCGATGAGCAGTTCGGCGAAGTCGGATAGCGAAACGGGCTCTGGATGACCTTGGTTGTATACCCTACCCATGGCATCTTCGCTGAGTGCCAGTCGCAAAAAGCCTTCCAGCGAGTCGTCCACATAGACGAAATCCCGCATCTGTCTTCCGTCACCGTAGATCGTGATTGGCTCGCCGCTGAGGACCTTGCGAACGAATATCGGAACGAAAGCCTGAGTCGTTCCCCACAGACGCTGTCTAGGACCGTACGTGTTAGTCAGCCTGAAGCTGGCCGCTTTGATGTCATGGACGTGCGCGTACAGAAGGTGGTAAAGCTCGCCTGCCAGGTTAGAGATTCCGTTGGCATCTACGGGATCTAGCGGATGATCTTCGTCGACCGGAAGATACCTGGGGCGGCCGTACACTTGCCGGGTGCCCGCGTAGATGACGGTCGCGTCCTTGTTGTTTTTTCTGACCGCCTCCAGCAACGCCAGCGGCGCCTTGGCGTTTATCTCCAGATCGGTCTCGGGATCTTCCATGGAATCACGGTGAGACACCTGTCCGGCGAAGTTGAAGATGAACTCGTGAGTGGAGACCAGATAGGCCATCGCATAAGTGTCTCTGGCGTCGGTGTAGCTTATCGAGATCCGATTCTCGTAGCCTGCGAGGTTGGCGGGATTGCCTCCGTACTGCGGAAGCAGAGAGTCGGCTACTGTCACCGAGGCGCCCCCCTCTGCCAACGCTATTGCGAGATTCGAGCCTAAAAACCCCAGCCCTCCGGTTATGAGGACGCGCCGGCCGGCGAACTCGCGGGCCAGTTCTCTCAGACCGAGCGAAGAATCGGGTGCGCTCATCGGTGTGTCTCAGAAGCGATCACGGCACCAGCCTCCATTGGAATATCCCCACCGTAACGAGGGCGAACGCCACTCCGATACCATACAAAACGGCGCCTGCAAAGCGCGATCGCGAGAGCGTGACCCCGGTGGCGCCGAATACGGGGAATACCGTCCATGCATATCTCCCGAATCCGACAAGTCCTAAGACCAGGGCCGGCCCGACATAGATAAGCCAGAGCGCGGTCCAGGCTGCGGGGATCCTTCTTGCGGCCGATACCACGATGCACAGAGCGCCAAGGCCCAGCGCAAGATGCAGCGCCGTGCCCGACGACACCGACGGGCCGGTATCAGTGGGGTCGATCAAAGCTTTGAGAGACACTTCGGTCCATGCGTTCTTGGCATCGATGAAAGCCAGTGGATCACCTGCCCACTTTGCGAGCAAAAGCATCCATCCGCCCATCGCCAGCACGGGCAACACAACAGCAGGCGCCCACCCAAATGCAGTCTTCAGCTTATCGGCGGAGCGATAGATCGCCGCCAGGACGCAAAACGTCAGAACCGCCGCCACCGCAAAGCCGTTCGGCCGCGCCAGCACGGCCAAAGCGGCAGCTACTCCCATTCTCCAGGGGCGGCGCTTTTCGTAGTAGTAAAACGCCGCAGCCGATGACGCAAGCAGCAAGCTTTCGGGATAGATCATGGAAAACACCCCTGAGAAAGGCGCCGCTCCCGCAACCCAAACCGCCCTATTCGCCAATCGCTCGCCGTTCCGGTAAGCGAACAATCGGTGCGAAAAGTAGAGCCCTACAAAGAACGCTAGGTTCGAGGCGATCAGGCCGGCGGCCTCAGGTGTCAAGCCGGCTGCCTCTCCGAGCGAGATAAGCCAGGGCAGCAAGGGAAAGAAAGCTCGGGTCGACTGGGAGGTTTCGGGATTTATCCCGGCCTCTCCATAGCCGCGGGTTGCGACGGCTACGTACCAATCACCGTCCCACCCGGTCAATGCATCGTAGAAAAGCTGCGGGCGCGATTTCTCCGGCAGCAAAGCAGCTCTAGGACTGGCCAGCACGACGGCGGCGTAAGCAACGATGACAAAGATAACTCTAGTTACCAGGAACACGACGGCAGCGACTCGGAGTGATCGGCCGGCTCGCAGCATGTATCGGTTGTCGGAGAAAGTCCTCATCAGCTCCCGGTGTGGTTGCAGACGGATCGGCTCCGCTCCTATCTTCGAGCGGCGACTCGAAAATTTTCCCGCCCTCGGATACTCGGTAAGCTTACGGGGCCGAAGTGATGAGCTGTACGAGCAATAGATGAGAGCTTTACTGCAGCGCGCCAAAAAAGCTTCGGTCACGGTAGACGGTCGCCTCGTGGCGTCGATGCAAAAAGGGCTCGTCGTCTTTTTGGGAGTAGCTCGATCCGACACAGAAGCCGACGCCAGACGGCTGGCCAAGAAGTGCTGGGAGCTCAGAATCTTTCCCGGCGACCGGGCCAACATGGCGGTGTCGGTCAAAGACGCCGGCGGGTCGGTTCTGGTCGTCTCGCAATTTACGCTCTATGCCGACACCTCGAGGGGAAGAAGGCCGTCGTTTGTCGAGGCAGCCCCCTCCGATCGAGCCGAAGAACTTTACCTGGAATTCTGTCGGGCACTCGAAGAACTGGGCGCTGATGTGCAAACCGGACGTTTCGGGGCGATGATGGACGTCGAATTGATAAACGAGGGGCCGGTCACGATCCTTCTAGAATCCTGACCTCTTACCTCACTCCGGAAGAACGCGATAGACGTCGAAAACCCCCGGCACCTTCCGTACCCGAGCGACGACTTCGTCGAGGTGAAGCGAAGTTTCCATCTCGAATTCGAAGCGAAGAACGGCGATGCGATCGGCCCCCGTTCTCGAGTTGCAAGCCACGATGTCGACCTGAGCTCCGGTCAAAGCGTCGCTTACATCGCGCAACAGTCCTTTGCGGTCCAAAGCCTCGACCTGCAAAGCGACCGTCGCGACGCCGGGATGTTCGACATCCCACTCGACCTCGACTATACGGCCGGGCTCGGCTACTTCTTGCATAGCCGCGAGGTTGCCGCAATCCGAGCGATGAACCGAAACTCCTCTTCCGCGTGTAACGAAGCCGACAATCTCGTCTCCCGGAATCGGATTGCAGTCCTTGGCGAGGCGCACCCAGATATCGTCGAGTCCTTCCACTCTGACGCCGGGTCCGGGAGAGACGGTTCGGCGACGCTTCTGGTATCTGTCGGAAAGTTCGTCCTGTTCGACGGGGGGCTCCAGCTTGCGAAGGATCCTCTGGGCTACGGCGTTCGCAGAGACGTGGCCTTGCCCCACAGCCGCCAGCAACGAATCTTCGTCGGCGTAGTTGAGTTCTTTTTGTACCGACGCCACTACTTCTGACGGCACAGCCTTCCATTCCGAGATCGATCGTTTCTTCAGTAGCTCGAGGACTTTCGCGCGTCCCGACTCGATCGCATCGCCGCGCTCTTCTTTAGCGAAGTACTGACGGATCTTCGAACGCGCCCTCGATGTTCTAACGAAGCGAAGCCAGTCGCGTGAAGGGCCTGCGAACGCGTCCTTTGTGGTGAAGATCTCTACCGTGCTGCCCGAATTGAGCGGGGTGGCCAACGACACCAGCTTCCCGTCGACGCGGGCGCCGACGCATCGATGGCCCACCTCGGTGTGGATCGCATAGGCAAAGTCGACCGGAGTCGCCCCTTTCGGAAGTTCGATAACGTCGCCTTTTGGAGTGAAGACATAGACGGCGTCCTGGTAGAGATCGAGCTTTAGGGATTCCAAAAACTCGGCAGGCGACTTTGCGTCTCCCTGCCATTCGAGCATCGACTTGAGCCAGGCGCGGTCGTCTTGGCGGTCCCGCTTCTGGGATTTGTATTGCCAGTGCGCCGCGACCCCGTATTCGGCTACACGATGCATCTCGGGCGTTCTTATCTGGACCTCGACGCTCTTTCCTCCCGGGCCTACAACAGTTGTGTGAAGCGACTGGTAGAGGTTGAATTTCGGCATCGCGATGTAGTCCTTGAAACGTCCGGGGACCGGCGCCCAGAGCGAATGGATGATCCCCAGCGCGGCGTAGCTGTCACGCACGGTCGGGACGATCAAGCGTATCCCGATGAGGTCGTATATCTCGTCGAAGCTGCGTCCCCCTAGGACCATCTTTTCGTAAATCGAGTAGAGATGCTTGGAGCGTCCCGCCGCCTCGGCAGGGATCTTGGCCTTCTCCAGCGCGGCTTTCGCCTCGAATACGACGGCTTTGGTGTATTCCTCACGCTCGGGAGCTCTCTCGGCGACCAGCTTGGCGATCTCCTCGTAGCGTTTCGGATGAAGCACTTCGAATGCGAGGTCTTCCAGCTCCGATTTGAATTCCTGCATGCCGAGGCGGTGCGCCAGAGGAGCGTAAATGTCGAGCGTCTCCTGAGCGACGCGCCTCATCTTCTCTACCGGCAACGCTTTGATCGTTCGCATGTTGTGCAGCCGGTCGGCGATCTTGATAACCAGTACCCGGATGTCCGAGGCCATCGCGATGATCATTTTTCTGAGCGTCGCCGCTTGTTGCGCTTCCCGGGAGTGAAACTCGATGCGGTCGAGCTTGGTGACACCGTCTACGAGGGCCGCTATTTCGTCGCCGAAATCTTCCCGTAGCTGGTCTAAGGAGACCTCGGTGTCTTCTACGACATCGTGCAACAAAGCGGCCGCCACCGTATGTGGTTCGAATCCGCTCTCGGCCAGAATCCTGGCAACACCGAGGGGATGACTGATATAGGCATCGCCCGAGGCTCGAAACTGGTTCTGGTGAGCCTCCCGCGCGCACTCGTATGCCTTCTGAACGAGCCTTGCCTCAGCTCTGCCGTGATGTTTTCGCAGAGCCTTTATCACCGGATCGAGTTCGACCATCGCCGCGTCGGACGGCCTTCGCCAGTGAATGCTCGGAAGTACTCGGGAGTGCCCTTTGGTCTCGGTCATTTTTCGCTATGCAGCGCTACCTCGCGCTTGGAAGCCCGATGCCTAAAGATGCGTTACACCTATGCTAACGCCGCGCAGGCCCCAATCGGTGCCCGAGATCCTCAAAAAGCCAAAAGAGCGTGAGCCTCGTATCTTCTGAGGCGCTTCATACCGCCCAGTGCCGAAATCTCTATAAGGAAAGACAACCCCTCGACGACACCGCCGAGCTTTTCGACGAGGCGAGCCGTCGCCAGTGCGGTACCTCCGGTAGCGATCACGTCGTCTACGATCAAAACCCGCTCACCGATCGCAATCGCATCGCGGTGGATCTCGACCGAGTCGGTTCCGTATTCCAGCTCGTACTCTTCTTGCTCGACCAGATAGGGCAACTTTCCCGGTTTGCGCACCGGTACGAAGCCGGCGCCCAGGTGCAGCGCGACGGGCGCCGCCAGAATGAACCCCCTCGCCTCGACTCCCAGCACTTTGTCGATATTTCTGCCTTCCCACGGCGCCCAGAGTTGCGGAATCACTTTTCCGAACGCTTGCGGGTCCTTGAGCAATGGGGTGATGTCCCTGAAGATCACGCCTTTTTCTGGAAAGTCGGGTATCGCGCGGATCAGACCCTTGAGATCGTCGACACCGGCATCCTCTGCGGTCATCGCCTCTTCTTCCTCTTGGACTTCGCCTTTCCCTTGCCCTTGGAGGGAACGCTTCTGTGCGAGGAAGCCTTCTTTCGAGCCTTTGCGTTTCTCGATCCTGAAGGAGTTGCTTTGGCCGATACCTGCTCTAGCTCTTCTGATTCTCGACCCGGCTCGCCGGCCTCTTCGTCTTCGGTATCAAAAGAGCCCGATCCGCCGGTAAAAATTGCAGCCCCGGGCTTTTGGGTCGGCCGCAGGCCGGGACGGGGCGCCCGCCTTCTCGAGTGAGCGGCTTCTAATGCCCGCTCCTTTGCTTGCGCCAGTCCCACCGACTTCACCTGGTGACGTCCGAGGGTTACGAGCAGCGGACTCGCCACGAAAATCGACGAATAAGTTCCCGACAAAATTCCGACGAACAAAGCGAGAGCGAAATCCTTGAGGGTCGGCACGCCCAGAAGCACTCCGGCGCCTAAAAGAGCTGACACCGGCAGAAGAGAGGTGAGCGAGGTGTTGAGCGAACGCATCAACACCTGGTTCAAAGACTTGTCGACGACTTCGGCGTAATCTCGCTTCGCGGAGTCGATCGAGCCCGCCGACTCTTTCACTCGATCGAAGACCACCACGTCGTCGTAGAGCGAATATCCGAGGATCGTCAGCGTCGCGATGACGGTAGCCGGCGCTACGGTAAACCTGGTGATCGCGTAGGTGCCTATCGTGATGATGATGTCGTGCGCCAGAGCCACCAGAGCCGCAACAGCCATCCGCCACTGGAACCTGAGGGAGATGTACAAAGAGACGGCTACCAGAAAGATCACCAGAGCCTGGAGAGCCTTGCGGCTTATCTGTGCTCCCCATGTGGGCGACACCGATGTCACACTGACTACTTCTTGAAAGCGAGCCGGATCGGCGCCCACGAGGCCGGCGAGTTCTCGCGAAACCTTGTCGGCGGTTTCGGAATCCACGGCTGCAGATTGGACCTCGAGCTGGGCGCCCCCCAAATAGAGAACTTTTTCGGCCGATGCTCCGCCTCTAGCAACGGCATCCCGTACAGCAGCCTCGTTCGGAGCGCCTGCCTCCCTCGCCTGTTCTCGAGCGCCGCTCTGGTCCTGGCCGGTATCACCTTCGCCTACCGACGCACCATAAGAGACTTTCCAGCTCGTACCGCCTTTGAAATCTAAGGAGAGATTGAGGCCGAGAGTGAATACCGCTACAAGGCTTGCAGCGACGACGGCTGCCGAAGCCAGATAGAAAATCCTCCGCCTCTCGACGATTCGATATTCGGTTCTGCCGAAGTAAAGGTCACGGATAATGCGACGCATTGCTCAGGCCTTGCTCAAAGACGCCGCATCAGACTCGGATCGGGGGAGAGATATCCGGTAGATGCTCATCGCGCCGGAACTCAACAGGTGCGTCCTAGAAAGCAGGACGACGAGGTTTTGAGTGAAGAAATAAGCGACCGCTATGTCGGTCAAGGTCGCGATTCCGAGAAAGAGAGCGAAACCCTTGACCCCTCCTACTGCGAGGAACCACAAAAGCGCAGCCGCCAGCAGACTGACGATGTCCGCCGCCAGTATAGTGCGAAACGCCCGGCGAAAAGCCGCCTCGACCGCCGCCTTTATGGGTCTTCCCGCCTTTATTTCGTCTTTTATTCGTTCGAAGTACACAATGTACGAGTCGGCCGTTATTCCGACCGAAACGATAAGTCCTGCCACTCCGGCGAGGGTAAGCGCCAGGTTCGCCAGACCCCCGAGCAAGCTGACCACTACAAAATTGATCGTCGAAAAGACCCCGAGCCCCATGACTATTACGGCCGCTAGGGCCCGGTAGTAGACGAAGGTGTAGACGATTACCAAAACGAGGCCTGCCAGACCTGCGACGATTCCTGCGGTCAGGGTGTCGTGGCCGATTGTCGCAGAAACCTGCTCCTTCGATAGCTCGACCAGCTCAACCGGAAGAGCTCCGTAGCGTAATACCAGCGCAAGCTCTTTTGCTTCCTTTTCGTCTCCGACCGTGATGATCGCACGCTGGGAAATTCCTTCGTTACAGCGAACCTCTTCGCCCATAGTCGGCGCCGATTCGATCTTTCGGTCGAGCACTATTGCGAGTTGCCTCTTTGGATCCTCGCGGGGAAAACAAGCGAGCCGTCCCGTAAGCGACTTGAACTTTTCTGCGCCTTCGGAGTTGAATTCGAGAGATACGACCCACTGAAAATTCTCGAAGATCGCATCGGCCCGTTGCACCAGAGTGCCGTCGACCTCCACCGGCCCCAGCCGCATCGCGATCTCGGGTCTGTCTTTAAATGGAAACACCACCTCTTTGTCGGGAAGGTCTTCCTCGGGAGGAGTAATTTTCGCCTGGCTCGAGATCGCTTCAGTAAGCGCCCCTCCCTCGCCGATCGATATCGCCGTTTCGGTGACCATCCCGAGAACCGGTCTGAAAGCGAGCCTGGCGGTCGTACCTATCACACGCTCGGCTGCCGCCGGATCTTCGATGCCGGGTATCTGCACCTGGATCAGATCCGCGCCCTGCCTCGTTATCTCGGGCTCGGCGACTCCCAGAGCGTCGACCCTGTTGCGAATGATTTCCACCGCCTGATCGACGGCGTCCGAAGTCAACCCGCCTTTGGCCTGGTATGTGATTGATAGGCCCCCCTGGAGATCGAGGCCCAACCTCGGTCTGAATTTGAAGACGACCACGCCGATCGCCGACAAAGCGACGAGGGCAACAAATACGACAAGTGTGCGCGCGGCGCGATCGTACTTAGTAGCCGCGCTCATTCCAGCGAATCTGATTCGTCGGCGCCTTCGCTGCCGGCAAGAGCCTTTTTCTCTGTCGCTTCGACAGCCTTGCGGGAAGCCCCGGCATCCTCGCTCATCCGCCGGATGACGGTCGATTTCAGGATCTCCAGCCTCGTTCCGCCCGCAGTTTCCAGCTCCAGGCGGTCATCGCTCATCCTGCGGATCTTTCCGAATATTCCCGCCGAGGTGAGAACCTCGTCGCCGACTTCGAGCGATGAAACAAGACGCGCTTGCTCCATCATCCGCTGCTTTTGCGGCCGCAGGACCAGAAAGTACATCACGAGGATGAGAACTCCAATAGTCAGCAGAGGTGCGAGATTCTGCATGTTTCCACCTTTCGCGCTTCGAGCGGGCTGTCGAGCCCGCATAAGCCTAACGATACCGACCCCATGAACTCACGATTTTCTGCCGGAGCGCCCCTAATGTGTTGGAGCTGATCGCATGACGGAGCCGATCGAAAAATGTGGCGAGAAAATACAAATTGTGAACTGTAACCAACCGCCTTCCGCTCTCTTCGCCGACCAACAAGAGATGCCTGAGATAGGCCCGGGAGTATCGAGCGCAGGTAGAGCAGCCACAGTGATCGTCGATCGGCTGCGCGCCGTTGTCGCGCAAACCGCCTCTCAAGTTCAACCTGCCACTCCAGGTCAATGCCGATCCGTGTCGGCCAAGTCTGGTCGGCAGCACCGAATCGAACAGGTCAACCCCCCTCCAGACGGCCTCCACTATCGTCGGCGGATCTCCGACCCCCATCAGATATCGCGGTCTGTCGGCCGGCAACGCCTCCAGCGTAGCTTCCATTGCGGCGATGCGTTCCTCGAAGCTCTCTCCGACGGATAGCCCGCCGATCGCGTACGCTCCGAATCCCAATTCGGCCATCTCCATTGCCGATTTCAACCGAAGGTCCGGCTCGACCCCGCCCTGGACCACACCTATGAGCAATTGAGAATCCGCGCTCGAAAATGCCTCGATAGATCGCCGCGCCCAGCCCAGTGACCTGTAAGTAGCGTTTTCGATGCGGGTACGAGGCGCAGGAAGTCGCGGACACTCGTCCAGCGCGACGATCAGGTCGACGCCCAGGTCTCTCTGGACGGCGATGGCCGTCTCGGGCGTGAGGAGATGTTCGGTGCCGTCGTATACAGATTTGAAGCGAATCCCCTCATCGGTCGCTTTTCCTCCAAGACTCATCGCCTGGAATCCACCAGAGTCGGTGAGTATCGGCCGGTTCCAGGCGAGGAAGTCGTGAAGTCCTCCTGTGGCTTTGATTCGATCTATCCCGGGACGAAGCATCAGGTGGTAAGAGTTCAAAAGAACCGCATCGAATCCGAGACGCTCGATGTCGTACCAGTCCAGCAGGCGGACCGCCCCCCTTGTAGCCACGGGAAGAAAGCCCGGCACTTTTATGGCGCCGTGCGGCGTTGTCAGAACTCCCGATCGAGCAGAGCTTCCGAATTCCGAGGAAGGATCGATCTCGAAGGAGAAGCTGTCAGCACCGGATTGTGCTCCAGCGGCCGCAGTACTGCTCATGGAATTCGGAAACTGCCGGCCCTCACTAGCCGCTTTCTACATCCCCTATTCGGCGCCGGACGGCAGAGAGAATTTCCGACTCGACGACGGGCCGGCGGATTACGTCTCCTTCCGATCCACCCACGTCGAGGGTCGCCCCTCCTCCTTCGTCGCTCATGAAAACGATCGGAACTGCAGCGCCCTGGGCGGTTCTTCTTATGCGGTGAGCGAGCTCAACACCGTCGAATCCGGCCTCCGGAGATTCGGCGACGAAGATGAGCGAGGGCTTGTGGCCCACCGTCAATCTGAGAGCTTGCTCGGGTTCTGAGGCCCCCAGCACGTAGTAGCCGGATCTGGCCAGAAGGTCTTCGATTTCCATGCGCAACTTGTCTTTGGGTTCGACCACCAGAATTGGAAAAGTCGAAGCTCCGACTCCCGGAACAGGCCCTGATTCGTAGATCGACCCGATTCCGCTGCCGCTTGCCTTGAAGCTCGACTTGACCCTCGGACGAACGGCTGCGCTGACTCCTTCACGTCTGGCGCCGCAATAGGGGCAGGCTATCCATTCTTGCTTCATCTCCTCGCCGCAATTCGAACAGGTCCCCGCGCTAAGGGAGTGCGAACAAAACGGGCAGACGATGTAGTCGGCCTTGACCTCGGCGCCGCAACCCGGACATGTGATCAACGACTCTTCGACGACCTCGAGCACACGAGCGATCTCTTCGATTGTCGTTATTCCCGCCCTGGCTAAGGCCAGCCCTGCTTCCTTTAGGGTCGGAACTCCGATCGACGCAGCCGAGTGCATCAATGCCGTGGTGCTTACCTGGACCTTCATTTGATCTTTCATCAGGTCGGTAATCGGCATCAGCTGAAAGAAAGCAGCAGTGCCCTTGTAACCGCTGTACGTGCATACTTCGCATCCCCGGCCTCGCACCCACCGAGCTTCGGCGATCGTCGAGCCGAGCGCTTTCAAAACTTTGGCGGAAGGTTCGTATGGGGTCTTGCAGTTCTCGCAAACTTTCTTGACGACCCTCTGAGAAACAACGAGCGCCACGGCGGATCCCACCTTTGCGGGATCGACGCCCATCTCGACGAGATCGACCACGGCAGAGGGACCGTCGGCGGACTCGATGCCCGCGACCACCAGCCGCCCGGACATAGCGGCGACCAGAGCCTGTTCGGCTACGTCGGCGTTGGGAAGGTCGTCGATGAAAACGACCTTGGGGTTCTCTCTCATCGCCATTCTCATGGCCTCCGAATAATCGATTCCCGAAGATGGATCTACTTCGGTTACGTCCACCTCCGGTAACCGCCTATCCGGCATCGCCCCCACGTACTGGATATTGCGATGTTTGCGAGCCACGTAGGAGAGCATCGCGAGCAGTGTCGTCGACTTACCGCTACCCGGAGGCGCCGCAACTAGAATCGCGCCCCTGGGTAGGCCGAGGGCAGCCTTCATCAGCTTCTGATCGTCTTCGGAGAGTCCGAGGTCCTCGATCGAGATGTGCTCTTCCGTGACGGCGCCGGTTTTGATGAGGAACTTCTCACCGTTGAGCGACGGCGAAAACCGAATGGTGCCCGAAAACTCATTGCCGTCCACTCTGGTCGAAAGCCGGCCCTCTTGCTCGATCTTGTGCTGGGAAGGGTCCAATCCGGCGAGCTGCTTGAGGAACGCAGTCGTTGCGGCTTGCAGTCGCTTAGGAATTCCCATCACCTCGCGATAAGTGCCGCCGCTCTTGAACTGGATGGAAAATCCCTCAAGCCCGGGCTCGCCTCTTATTTCGGTCGCTTTGTTCTTTATGGCGTCCAAGAGCATGGCATTGACCGCCCGCTCCGCTTCTTCACGAAGCGCCTCTGCCGACTGCGACGTCTGGGGGAACCTGAGAAGTTCACCGATTTGATCGAAGCTGCGCGTCGAGATCGATTCCTCGGTCTCGGATTCGGATACCCTTCGCCTGGTGTACTCCAGCGCCTCAGGAGACGCCGGCTTTAGCAGTTCCCGGGCGACATCGATTACTTCGCCGGATACAGGCTGAGATGGTCGGACCGCCTGCTGAATTCGCCGCATAGCAGGATCGATCCGCGGCAAATCCGGCGCTTTCTTGAGAACGCCTCCACCGCCACCTGAAGGAACGTCGGAGAGGCGGGCGGGTGGGCGACCTGTGGCAACCTGCGCCCAGTAGGTGGAATCCTGGATGGCGTAGTAGCTTTGAATCGCCCGAGCTATGAGCGAAGGCTGAGCCACGACCGGCTTGATTTTTCGTTTCGTAGCCGTCCTCAGGTCGTCGATCGCCATCAGATTGGTCGGATCCGACATCGCTACTAACAGCTCGTCACCCCGCATTCCGACAGCGATGCACTGATGTTTGGCGGCAAGATCGGCCGGGATCACTGCCACTACAGATGGATCCAGGGTTATACCGCGAAGATCGACGAACGGCAGGCGCAACTGCCCTGATAGAGCGCGACAGATTTCGCCTTCGGTGGCCCATCCCTTCTCGATGAGCAGCCTTCCGAGTTTAGGCTTTCGCGGGTCGGCTTTTTGCAGCTCCAGGGCCTCGAGAAGCTCTAGCTGGGAGATGACCCCGGCAGCCACCAGCACTTCGCCCAACTTTGGCTGATTCGGATCCAACTATCAGTTCCTTCCAGATCGAAACCCGAGCCGAGGCGGCCCGCTATGATCGCCGGATCTCCTCACCCAAGGATACCTTGCTAGAAGGCATCGCTTGCCTTGCTTGGAAAGGTTGCGGCAGAACACGGTCACAAGGAAGGGCCGAACGCTATTTTCGACGCTGTATCACCAAATTAGATGCCTTATCAATAATCGGAAGTTTTAGCGCCGGCTCAAAGCGCTATTTGGACGACCGCATCTCCGCCCGGGTATCAATGCAGACATCCTTTTCGGTACTCGACGGCCGCTCAGTCACTTAGAACCAGCATAGAATCGCCGAAGGAAAGGAATCTGAAGCCCTGCGTCAGTGCGACTTCGTAGGCCCTCTTCCACTCTGGATAAAAAGCAGCCAACATCAAAAGCATCGAGGTCCTCGGTGCGTGGAAATTCGTCATGAGCGCGTCGACCACCGCGAACTCGTACCCGGGTCTTATGAACAAGTCGGCGATGCCGCGCCCCGGATCGATCGTGCGTCCGTCCCTCGCTGCCGATTCTAAAGCTCGCACAACCGTCGTGCCCACAGCGACCACGGCGCTCCCCCGCTCTTTGGCCGCGTTTATCATCGCTGCCGCGTTCTCTCCGATTTCATAAACCTCGGGACTGAGAGTCACATTCGCCAAGTTCCCTTCACGAATGGGGCGAAGCGTGCTGGCTCCGATCTCCAGGTCGATGAATGTCGTTTCGATACCGGCCGAGTCGAGGCGTTTCAAAAGCTTACGGGTGAAATGCAAGCCGGCTGTCGGCGCGGCCGCCGAGCGCGCCTTGTCCGCGAAAACCGTTTGGTAGCGCTCTTCGGATTCGAGCTTGCCGTGAAAATAGGGCGGAAGAGGGATGGCCCCGTGATATGTGAAAAAATCGCCCACCGGATGAGACTCGGTCTTTACCCGCACCACCCAATGTCCCTCGCCCAACTCCTCATCGATGACAATCACACAATCGTCATCGCCGCAGACCTCGGGAACCAGGATCTGGCCGGGACTTAGCTTGCGAGACGGCCGCGCCAGAGCCTCCCAGAGCACATGCTCGTCGCTTTGTCCTTGATCGCCGATAGTTCGAACAGGCCCGGAAGGGTGTTTTTCCAGAGGGTGCAAGAAAAGAAGCTCGCACCGACCTCCGCTCAGGCGGCGAGCTATTATCCGCGCCCGCCTTACCCTCGTCTTGTTGAAGACCAAAAGATCGCCCGGCGTGAGCAATGACACGAGATCCGCAACTCTGTAGTCGTGAGATATGGCGTCGCCCTTGCAAACCAGTAAGCGAGCGGAGTCCCGCGGCTCCGCCGGACTCTGGGCTATGCGATCTTCTGGAAGCGAATAGTCGAAGGCTTCGAGATCATCCATTCAACCCCCGTCTTAGAGGTCCGCTCAGACCTCCTGATCGAAAAGCGATAACAACTCGGCCTCTGCAGGATGCTCCAAACCGAGGTGTCTGTAGGCCTGGGGGGTCGCTACCCGACCTCTCGGCGTCTTGTGCATGAACCCTTGCTGGATCAAATACGGCTCGTACATTTCTTCGATGGTCTCGGGATCTTCTCCAACCACCGCCGCCAGCGTCTGCAAGCCCACCGGACCGCCTCCGAACTTGGTAACAACGGCCGAAAGAATCGCTCTGTCGGTGCGGTCTAGGCCGCGGCTGTCTATTTCGAAGAGCTCCAGCGCCTGACGAGCTATCTCTTCGGTAATGATCTCGACGCCGCTCACCTGGGCGAAATCGCGCACCCTGCGTAAAAGCCTGTTAGCGATTCTCGGCGTCCCCCGGGCTCGAGCTCCGATCTCATCAGCCGCCCGACTCTCGATTTCTACCCTCAGAAGCGATGCGGAGCGGGTGACGATTTGCGATAGAGCATCGGCGGTATAGTAATCGAACCGCGAAATGAACCCGAAGCGATCGCGAAGCGGTCCGGTAATAAGCCCGGGGCGCGTCGTCGCGCCGATCAATGTGAATCTCGGCACATCGATTCGAACCGATCTCGCGGCCGGACCTTTACCGATGACGATGTCGATTTTGAAGTCCTCGAGAGCCGGATAGAGCAGCTCCTCCACCGGACGGGGAAGGCGATGGATTTCGTCCAGGAACAAGACGTCGCCTTCTTCCAGGTTGGAAAGGATCGCCGCGAGGTCGCCCGGCCGCTCCAGCGCCGGCCCGCTGCTGACTCGAAATCCCACGCCGAGCTCGGTTGCGACGATTCCTGCCATACTCGTTTTGCCCAGCCCCGGAGGACCGCAAAAAAGCATGTGGTCACATGCTGCGTCGTTTCGCTGCTTGGCAGCGCCGATCACCACTCTTAAGTGCTCTTTGAGTTGAGGCTGCCCGATGAATTCGGCGAGCGTCGTAGGCCTCAGCGCCTGTTCGGTCGCCGAATCTTCGGGTTTCGCCCTGGCAGAAACCGGCCTATCGTCGCCTACGGCGTCATCAGGCACCTACACCGCCCTCCGTTTCTCACCCAAAGCGCGAAGCGCTCTCGAGACGATCTCCTCGGTCGAAGCGCCAGGATCGAGCCCTTGGAGCGCATCGGCTACTTCGGCGGGTGTATACCCCAACTCTGCGAGCGCAGCTCTCGCTTCTGCTATCGAAGAACCGCCGGCTTCGACCGATACCGGGGCGACCCCTAGGCGATCTCTCAATTCGACTACGATTCGGCGCGCGAGCTTCGGGCCGATCCCGGGGACCATCGCTAAGGCGCCTGCATCCTCGCCCGACACGGCAACTTTTAGTTCTGCGGCCGTATAGACGGACAACGCCGACAACGCTACCTTGGGACCCACTCCCGGCGTCGTCATCAAAACCTCGAAGGCGTCTCTATCCTCTATCGTCGAAAACCCGTAAAGAACCAGAGCATCGTCTCGAACGTGTAAATACGTGTGCAAAAACACTTGCGCGTTTTTTCTGGAAACCAGCTCGGCTTCCCTAGTGGGAATCAGCACCCGGTATCCGACCCCCCCGCAGTCGACGACCACCTCCAGCGCCGACTCCAGATCACGGGTGGAGATAACGGATCCTCTGAGCGCACCGATCACAGCGCTCTCCTCGTAGCCGCTCGAACTCGACTGAAATTCAGATGTGCGATAGCTACGGCAGCGGCATCTGCAGCGTCGGGACACGAGTTAGAAAGCTCGATACCTAAAAGCTTGGAAGCCATCGCGGCGATTTGTCTTTTGTCCGCCGCTCCATATCCGGTAAGAGCTTGCTTGACTTCGTTGGGCGAGTATCCGAACACTTCCAGCCCGAATCGTCCCACAACCAGCAACGCCACTCCGGCCGCCTCTCCGACCTGCATTGCCGACTTGGTGTTGACCTGGAAATAGAGCCGCTCGATCGCCGCACAGTCCGGATCGCTGTCCTCGATAACTTTTACGAGCTCGGACTCCAGGATCGCCAGTCGCTCCGGCAACGACATATCCTTGTCGGTTCGTATGACCCCTATCGAGTCCGCCTTTAGATCGAACCCGCAGTCTCCGACGACGGCGTATCCCGTCCTGGCGAGACCGGGATCCAGGCCGAGCACCTTCATCTGAAGCCGACGATCGCCAATGAGCCCACTTCGTTCATGAATTCACGATAACGCCGCCCTGAGACAATTTCGGGAATTGGCGGTCGCTTAGCCGGCTTCGGCGAGAATCTCCTCGGGGATGTCGAAGTTGGCATAGACTGCCTGGACGTCGTCGCTCTCTTCCAAAGCCTCTATTAGCTTGAGGACTTTTTGCGCCGTAGCGCGGTCGTAGATCGGAACTGTGTTCTGAGGAATCATCGTAACTTCGGCCTGCAGCAACGGGACGCCCTCGTCTTCGAATTTCTTGCGAAGGTCCCTCAGGGCGTCCGGTGCGCACCTTATCTCCCAGACCGACCCGTCAGTGTCGACATCTTCGGCGTCGACTTCTGCAGCGATCTCTAAAAGCTTCTCCTCGTCGATCGCTCCTGCTTCGATTGTCACTACCCCGCGCATCTCGAATATCCACGAGACAGACCCAGGCTCCCCCATCGATCCACCGTTCCGGGTGACGATCGAGCGAATCTCCGATGCGGCTCTGTTGCGATTGTCGGTAAGTACATCGATCAAAAGCGCAACCCCTCCCGGCGCGTAGGCCTCGTATGAGACGCGCTCGTAGGCAGTTCCTTCCAGCTCCCCCGTGCCTCGCTTTATCGCTCGTTCGATGTTGTCCATAGGCATCGAGGCGTCACGGGCTTTCTGTATTGCGGTAGCAAGCGTCGGGTTTCCTTTGGGATCTCCTCCCCCCTGTCTTGCCGCCACCTCGATGGCGCGGATCAACTTGGCGAACAGCTTTCCTCGCCGCGCATCGACGACCCCTTTTTTGTGTCGTATGGAGTGCCATTTCGAATGTCCGGACATGTCAGTCTTCCGCCTTTTCGAGAAAGTAGCGATGAAATCGATCGTCTTCCGTCAGTTCGGGATGAAAAGCGAACAAAAAAAGACGTCCGTCCCGCACTGCCACGGGCTTGCCGTAGAGTAGCGCAAGCGGCTCTACGTCATCATCCAGTCTTTCGGGCATCGGCGCCCTGATGAAGACCCCGTGAAAACGGGGCGGGTCCAAAACCGGGGCGTCGAGATTCGCTTCGAAGCTGTGGACCTGCCTGCCGAACGCATTGCGACGCACCGATATTCGCGCCGCTGCGAGGCTTGTCTGTCCTTCGACTCCGTCGATTATTTCGGATGCGCACATGATCATCCCCGCACAGGTCCCCATGATCGGCATCCCCTCGGCGACCAGCTTCTTGATGGGTTCGAAAAGCCCCGATGAATCCATCAATTTCGAAAGCACCGTCGATTCCCCACCGGGGATGACTAAAGCGTCGATGTCGGACAGCTCTTCAGGCCTTCGAATCTGAGAGGTCTCGACGCCGAGAGAGGAAAAAACGGCCTCGTGCTCGGCAAATGCACCTTGCAGCGCCAGGACGCCGACTTTCATTCCTCAGCTTCACCATCCTCTTGGAGCCAGTCGCTCTTCTTCAGGCATAGAGGCGACGTCTAGGCCCTTCATCGCTACTCCCAGCCCCCTCGATACCTTAGCCACGATGTCCGGGTCGTTGTAGTGCGTCGTGGCTTCGACGATCGCCCGCGCCCTTCTGGGCGGATCTTCCGATTTGAAGATTCCGGAGCCGACGAAAATTCCTTCGGCACCCAGTTGCATCATAAGGCTCGCGTCCGCGGGAGTAGCCACACCTCCGGCACAGAACAGGACAACGGGTAGTCGCCCGGTTTCTGCGACTTCTTCGACCAGTTCCACCGGCGCCCCCAACCTCTTGGCCTCGGCGAATCGCTCCTCGGGCGCCATCGCTCGAAGTCGCCTGATCCCCGAGGTGATAGCCCTCATATGGCGCACCGCTTCGACAATGTTGCCGGTTCCGGCTTCTCCCTTGGAACGGATCATCGCGGCGCCCTCGGCTATGCGCCGCAGCGCTTCCCCGAGATCGCGCGCTCCGCAGACAAAGGGAACCTTGAATTGCCACTTGTCGATGTGGTGCTCCTCGTCGGCGGGAGTCAAGACTTCGGATTCGTCAATGTAGTCGACTTCCAATGCCTCTAGAACCTGGGCCTCTGCGAAATGACCTATTCGAACCTTCGCCATTACGGGGATGGTAACCGCTTCTTTTATGGACTCGATGATCTCCGGGTCCGACATTCGCGCTACCCCGCCCTGGGCACGAATGTCTGCCGGGACCCTCTCTAAGGCCATGACGGCGCAAGCTCCGGCATCTTCTGCAATGCGAGCCTGTTCGGCCGAGACGACGTCCATGATCACGCCGCCCTTTAGCATCTCGGCGAGTCCCCGCTTGACCCGGGCAGTTCCTACCTGACGGTTTTCGCTCATCTTCGCCTCTTTTGTTCTAGGGATCTCCCTCGACAGCGTCGGATATCGGCGCCGAGTCACCTCATGCCGCCCGACGACAAAAGACGTTGTTCGATGCCAATTCTAAGGACTCGACGAAATCGATCCGCCCGGGTTCTTAGAGCTCTTTGAGGGCCTCGATTCGCTCCTCCAGGGGCGGATGAGTGTCGAAGAGTCTGTTGATCCAGGACCGCTCTCGCAATTCCGGCGATTCGATGTAGAGGTGGGCGATCGCATTCGAGTGATGCTGTACAACAGTCGGGTTGTCCCTCAGCTTTTCGAGCGCTCCGATCAGACCGGGAGGATAGCGAGTGAGCTGCACGGCAGAGAAGTCGGCGAGGCTCTCGCGTCGTCTGGAAATCGCCGCCCTGATTGCGGCGGCGCCTATCGGGGCTAGTATGAGAGCGAGGAGAGCCAATAACAACAAGATCGGATTCTTTCCCTGTGAATCTCTCCGACGACCACCTCCGTACCAGAGCATCCGCAAAGTAAGATCCGAAGCTATTACCACCGTTCCCGCAAGCACCGCCGCCACGGTACCTACGAGAATGTCGTAGTTTTTTATGTGGCTCATTTCATGAGCTATCACGCCTTCGAGCTCGACGCGGTTCATGATCTGAAGCAAGCCCGTCGTCACTGCGATCGCCGCATGTCTGGGGTTGCGTCCAGTTGCAAAGGCGTTAGGCGCCGGATCGTCGACTACGTAAACCTTGGGCTTGGGAATGCCTGCCGAAATAGCCATTGCCTCGACGAGGTTGTGAAGCCGCGCGTATTGCACAGGATCCGCAGGCTTCGCTCCGGCGAGCGCGATCACCAACTTGTCCGAATTCCAGTACGACCCTACCGTCAAAAGCACCGCCAGTATCGCGGCGACGCCGATACCTACCCATCCGAATCGAAGCAGATAACTGATCGCAGCTCCGACGCCGGTGACGAAAAGGAGAAAAAATACGATCAAAAAGATCGTCTTGCGTTTGTTGGACGCGATCCTCTCGTAAAACATCGTGTCAGTACGACCGACGCCTACCGGTTTTACGCATCGGGATGACCGCCGCGGTTATGCTTCGATCAGGTGAAGCTCACCTGCGGCGGCGTCGACCTGTCCAGGCCCGGCTCCTCGAACATTTCCCTGGGCTTACGACCACCCTTGAAGAATATGCCGGGCACGGTCTCGATCTTGTTGTTGAAGAGTAAAACCGTGTCGTTGTAGAACTGGCGGGCATAAGCGATGCGGTCTTCGGTTGCAGTAAGTTCTTCTTGCAATTGAAGGAAGTTCTGATTCGCCTTGAGATCGGGGTACGACTCCGACAGAGCGAATAGCTGCCTGAGGGCGTCGGTGATCATGTTCTGCGCCTGACCTTGTTGTGCGGGACCCTGGGCAGCCAGAGCCTGGTTGCGCGCCTGAACCACTCTTTCGAGGGTTTCTTTTTCGTGGGCCGCGTACCCCTTTACCGTCTCGACCAAATTGGGAATCAAATCGAGTCGCCGCTTTATCTGAACGTCTATCTGACTCCATGCATTGTCGATACGGTTCTCCAGCCTTACGATCGAGTTCCAAATAGCGATCGCCCACCCGATGAGGCCGAGGATCACCACCAAAATGAGGATGCCTGCTATAACCATGAGCTACTCCTGATGAAATGAATCGTTTTTCAGAGACGCGTTGTAGGCAAGAATACACGGAATAAGGCCCTCCATGGCTTCGATGGAAGCGTCTAACTCCTTCAAAATGGCTCTGTGCAATTCGGAATTGGATGCGGCGACCACGGATATTTGCGCTCGACGATCGGATCCCAGAAGGCTTTTCGAGCCCAACGGCTCGCCCCACGCGTCGGTTACGATGCAGCCAGCGTTCCGCAGGCAAAGGTACGCGGCGGCGATGTCGTAAGGGGCGTTGCAAACCACCGATCCACCGCCCGCCCTCAAAAACTCTCCTTCGAGTTCCGGATACCTTGCCAGCACCCGGAGAGCAGGGTCTATGTACGCGTCGAGTTGCCCGGTGAGAATGCGCGTCATGATATAGCTGGCAGAACCCAAATCGAAGGTCGACCCCCCAAGAGCGCACACATCGGCCAACCTCGCAACCGCCGCCGAGACGGGCAGATAGGGTCGGCCTCGGTATCCGCCCGCCCAGAACATCGACTCTAGATCTCGCTGACCGGTTGGCGTCGGAAATCGCTTCTCGCCATCGACCTCTATGTGCACCGCTCCTGAGGAATCCGCGACGTATTTGCTGCCCGTTTTGATCTCGAGGACACATGCGGCATCGACGTCGTCGAGTGTCGGGCTGTTCGAGACCTCGGTGGCCGCGACCGAAATGCATGCCGACTCGAATCCGGCGGCGGCGGGCCTCGTTCCATCGATCGGATCGACTACGAGAATCGCTCGAGCGCCTTCTACTTCCACCAGGCCTGCGTCTTCGGTGTAGACCGAGTAAATCTTTTTCTCAGCAACGAACTCCCCGACCACCGCTTCGGCGACCCGGTCAATCTCCATGGTGGCGTCTCCACCGACGGCGGTACCCACCCTTGCCCTGGCGCCGAAAGTTCCCATGAGGGGAGCTACGGCAACCCTTATCCGATCAGCCAGCTCCGCAACTACCCGGACCAGATCTTCATCCTCCACTTAGAGGGGCCCCCTTCGTATCTCAATAGCCTTGACTAAGGCCTCGCATTTCGATTGCGTCCTCATAAGCCGAGAGGACATCGGGCAGAAGTCTCGACCATTCGAAGCGAGCTGCGCGACGCAGCCCTGCTTCGACGAGTTCTTGTGCCGCATGGGGCGCCGACAACAGCCCTATCAAGCACTCGGCAAGAGCGGTGGGATCTCCCGCTTCGAAATAGAGCGCCGCATCTCCCCCCACCCACCGGTATCCGGGAAGATCCGATGCGACCACACAAGCGCCTGCCGCCATAGCCTCGAGTATGACAATACCGAAGGACTCAGAAGTCAGCGAAGGGACACAGACGACCCTGCTGGATCGGTAAGCCTCGACCAATTGGTCGTCGGCCAGCCGACCGAGGAAACGTATTCGCGGAAGTGTCGAGGCCCTCGATTCGAGTTCCGCTCGCAGCGGTCCCTCACCGACGATCCATAACTCGTAATCGCTCAGAGTCTCGTGAATTCGACTCCAGGCATCGAGGAGGATGCCGCATCCCTTCCTTCTTTCGAGTCGTCCTACGAATAAAACCCTCGAATCTCTTTCTGAAAACCCAGTCGAAGTCGCCGTAAATCGCGAAGCCTCGAGACCGTTCGGCAATATCCGGAGCCTTGCGGCTGTGTTTTCTCCGAAATGACGCGCGATCAGTTCGCGAGCAGCGGGCGAGACGGCAGCAGCCACGTCGATCCGCCGGATGAGCCTCTCGAAGAAAGGTCGCAGCCAGTCATAAAAGGCCATCCGGTCGGCCGCTGCATGGAAGGTGGCAACGATCGGTGGCCTTCTCTTCAGCAACAACGTGTAGATCGAGACCCCCGCCTGCAAAGGCTCGTGCAGGTGCACTACATCGGGGGCGAAATCGGAAAACCCTTTCTTTAGCCTGGCTTGCACCGACGGGGAGAGAGCCAGGTGAGAGATTGACTTATTGGCAGGCACCGGAATGCTTCTTCCCAGGGACACCACCTCCGGTCTCGAGAATCGGAGTTCGTCTTTTTTTTCGACCGGCGCGAAGACTGTCGCGACATGGCCGCTTCGCCGGAGATGGTCGGCCAGAGACAGCACATGACTTTGCACGCCGCCTGGCCATGACAGAGAGTAAGGACAGACAAGGGCGATTCTCATGGGGAGCGATGCATCAGAAAGGAGGTTCCATTCCCAGCGCTCGCCAGTCGGACGGCCAAAACGGAGTGAATAGATGCCACTGTTCGGGATCCCGCCTGATGAGCGACTCGAACTCGGCGACCAAATGCTCGGTGGCTCTTTTGATATCGCTTTGGACATCCGATCCGTACGATGTCTGGATCGGCGGGCGCAGGATGCCCAGATGTCGGCCGCCCTCCAGCATGTAAAGACCTACAGGCATCAAATCGGCGCCCGTCCGCCTTGCCAGCGTAGCCGGCCCCGCCGGTACCTGGGTCCGCTCACCGAAGAACTCGACCTCGACTCCGCCCGTGCCGAGCATTCGGTCGGCAACCAACGCAACGATGCCTCCACCCCTTAGGTGTTTGACGGCCTCTCTCACAGGCGTCGAACTCCCGTCAAGAGCTACGATGCGCATTCCGAGACGCTCTCGCGTCTTTTTCCAGTGCTCGAATGCTGCAGGAGGTCGCAGATACTCCGCTACAGCGAGAACCGGCGAGTACTTCTGAGAGATGTAGCTGCCTGCAATGTCCCAATTTCCCAGATGAGGGAGGGCGAGAATCAGCCCTTTGCCCCGTTCGAGAGACCTCTCGATGAGCTCTTCGCCTTCGGAGTCGATCGATTCGAGAATTTTCTCCTTGGGTAAAGACGGCAGCCTGAAGGTTTCGTACCAGTACCGCGAGTACAGCTCGATAGCCCGGCGCATCCGAACTTGCATGCCCTTTTCGCTCAAAGGGCCGCAGACTTTCTCCAGATGGCGACGCATCATAAGCATTCGCCGCCTGGAAAGCCGCGCGTAGCCGAATTGCAACGCCGCCAGTATCGGTGGCGCCAGGGACTCCGGGACTATTCTGGCCAGCGCCTCTCCGAGTCGAGCCCATCCGTAGGCGATCCAGGGTCCTATCTCCGACTTGCGAAAGCGCTCCCACGGGCCGGTCGGCCCCTGCTCTCGAGACCTCTCGACCGAATCATCCACCGGCGATTCGTCGGTTGGTTGCGCCCTTTCGGTCACTGATTCCTGGATCGCCTGGAGAAGGTGATAAAACGAGATCGGCCCACCGTTTGTCTTCTCGACCGGTAGCGAGCCCTCGACATCGCCGATCGCCGCCTCAGCTCCGCGACGCTGATCTTGTACGGCTCGATCCCCACGGGCTGCGGAGCGGGCTCGGATTGACGGAGAATCGAAATAAAGCGCTGAATTACGGTCAGCCCCGTGCCGGCGACCATAGCCCACAACGCAGGCGCGAGCGCGCCCGGAATGCCAACTGCAATCCCCAGCAGGATCAATCGCTCACCGCGCTCGAACAGTCCGCCTTTTCCACTGAGCCCCAGCGACTCCGCCTTGGCTCGCTCATAGGAAATGATCAGCGAGAATCCCAATGACAACAAGCACAGAAACGCTAGTTGAGGGCGGGTCGGCATCAGATGCCAGGCTAAGCCGGTGAACATCGCCGTCTCGGAGAGGCGATCGGCGACCGAATCCAAAAAAGCTCCTCTCCTGGAAGAGGTCTGTCCGGCCTTGGCTACGGCGCCGTCGAGCATGTCGAGCGTCGTCCCCACCGCGCCCACAGCCAAGGCCAGACCGTACCGTCCGGTCGCTACGATCAAAGATGCTGTGGCGTTGATGCAAAACCCGGCTACGGTCAGCTTGTTCGCCGAAAAGCCCAAGCGGACGAGAAATCGTCCGATTGGCTCGGTGAATCGCTCTACTCTTCCTCTGAACCTGTTATCGAGCACCTAGACCTGCTGTGTGGCTTGTAGTCGCAAGCATAGCCCGGCGGATTGCTCTTCTACCATGTTCTCATCCCATACTGATTGTCTGACGTCCCCTTAGCATGCCACCCGAGACGCCCACGGGGCTAAGATTGCAAGAAAACTTCGAAGAGGTGGGCCTTGAAACGTTACTCGTCCGACAAAATTAGAAACATCGCGCTCGTAGGTCACAACGGAAGCGGCAAAACGACGCTGGCCGAGGCATGCCTGTTCGTCGCAGGCCACACCAGCAGACAGGGGCGAATAGAGGACAAGAATACGGTCTGCGACTTCGAGCCCGAGGAAACAAAGAGGGGCTTTTCAATCTCTCTGGCGCTCGCCCCGGTCGAGTGGAACGAAACCAAGATCAACATCATAGACACCCCCGGATCGCCCGACTTCGAAGCTGAAGCGATCGCCGGACTCTACGCGGCGGATGTGGCGGTTTTCGTGGTGAGCGCCACGGACGGCCCCCAGGTGCAAACGCGCTACTACTGGAAGGTCGCTAAAGAACTCGGCATTCCCGCCGTGGTGTTCGTGAACAAGCTGGACAAGGAACACACATCGCTCTCGGGCGCCCTGGATCAACTTCGGGAAGTCTTCGGATCGGACGTCGTCGCAACTCAGGCCCAGATCGGCGCCGAACAGCAGTTCTGCGGGTTGGTCGACGTCTACTCCGGAAAAGCGTTTCGCTACGACAAAAATTCGACAAAGGGGACCGAAGCCGACTCCCCGGATGGCGCCGAGGCAGACGTGGAATCTCTGCGTACAGCGCTGATCGAAGCCGTAGCCGAATCCGACGAATCGCTTCTAGACGCATACCTGGAATCGGGGGATCTCGAGGCGAAGTCTTTCGGTGAAGGTTTAGTCAAGGCCATCGCGGGGCGGCAGCTAATGCCGGTCGTGGGCGGCTCCTCTACCGGCCTCGTAGGAATCGACCTCTTTTTGAACTTCGTTGCGCAATTCTGTCCCTCTCCTCTCGAGCGCAAGACCATAGAGGGTGCCGCCTCGGTCGGGTCCGACGAAAAAGTGTCTGTCGAAGCCGCACCGGACGGGCCGTTCATAGCTCGCGTATTCAAGACGATCGCGGATCCCTTCGTCGGCAAACTGTCGGTCTTTCGGATTCTTTCGGGAGAACTAAAAGGCGACGCCTCGGTCATCAATACGGTTTCGGGTCAGGAAGAAAAGCTGCACCAGGTTTTTGCTCTGAGGGGCAAAGAGCACCTGGATGTGGATGCTTTGTCGATGGGCGACATCGCTGCGGTCGCAAAGCTCGTCAACACGAAAACAGGCGACACTCTTGTATCGAAGGGAACCGCGCTCGTCCTTCCTCCTATGCGCGTTCCCGAACCGGTTTACAGTCTCGCCGTCGCCCCCAAGACCAAAGGTGACGAAGACAAATTGAGTCAAGG
>VAPR01000203.1_pt1 | contig 41939 bp, 46 predicted proteins | sample 3380701 | NCBI WGS metagenome assembly VAPR01 (sample SAMN11536904, study PRJNA540576) | hot springs metagenome | isolation source: hot spring wet sediment | place: Spain: Lobios | collected 2014-01
ATTACTAATACTAATGCTACTACTACTGTTGCTATTGCTATCATTGCTACTCCTGCCATTTTTACTATCCATCATAGCACTACTACTACCACCATTACCATACCTACCTTTATTTATCATAATACTAATCAGTATGCCATGCTTGGTTGTTTATTCATCACTCCTACCTATCTCATCTATCCATGCATATCATGTAATACAGAGCCTATAAGCCTTGCTACCATATCTATAGTATATCTGTCATTCCTTATGCTCTTTGCATAGCCATTCTCATCCATGACTTTGTATATCATTCTCATCTGCCTTAGCGTGAGTTGGGATGGTGCTAGAGGTTTGTCTAGAGCAGCGTAGGTGTATGGTGCACCAAGCATTGTGCATAGTACTCTTGATGCTAATCCATGCTCCCCCATGCAGAATGCTACTAGTTGGATACCATCCTTCTTCTTATACTTATCCTTTATAATATCGTATAGTGAGAGTATGCTCTCATTATCTTCTACGCTCTTTGCCATCGTTACTATCTTCACATTCCTGCTATACTTTAACATCCCATCCATTATCTCAGCAAGTCTATTCCTGCTTGGTGTATTGTTGAAGTCATGGTATGATATGAGAAGATCACAGTTAAGTGCCCTCAGATGATCATACAACTCCTCATCCCTCTCTACAGTCTTGTACTCAACATCAAGCAGCATTGGTCTGAATGATGCTAGCCTCTTCAGCACCATCAACCTCTCAGCCTCACTCCCATTGAAGGCTCCTCCTTCATCCCTGCTCCTGCATGTGAAGATCATCCTATCCCTATGCTCCATAACCACATCTAGTAGATCATTTATAGCCTCCTTGCTGGAGTAATCAAACCTAACCTCTACCATATCTGAGCCTTCGTTGAATGCTCTTGCTACATCCAATGCAAGGCTCCTACTGCTATCTCTTGCTTGTATGCTTGTACATATCTTATAACTAATAATCATAATAAATCACCATATGCTTATCCATCCATCTATCAATCCATACAACCATCCATACATCATACAACCAACCAATTAATTAATTCAATTCCATCTATAAAGATAATGTTACTTCTCAAGGATGAACTCATCAACCTCTATGCCAAAGTGCCTTCCTCTGCTACCCTTTGCATACACAAGCACCTCATCCCCAACCTTAAGATCTGTAACTGCTATGAGCCTGTTATCCCTGCCTATGAACCTTATAGTCTCTGCATTCTGTACTATTATGCTACCCTCCTCCTTTACCCCATCTACATCAACCTCAGCCTTAACAAGCCTCATAGGCCTAGTCTCTATCTTAACCCTTCCCACAATAGCGTTCCTAGCCTTCCCATCCATATTCACTATAAGCACCTCATCCCCAGCCTCGATCTCTGAGAGGTACTTTGTCCTACCATCTGGCATGAGTGTGTAGCAGTGTACTGCTCCAGCATTAACCCTGAACGGTCTTGGGGATGTGAACTCAGAGCCTATAGCCTCGTTGTGCATGAGGAATAGAAAGTTTGCCCTACTTCCTATAAGCATCCCTTCTCCAACCTTCAGCATGGATGCTGTATCTATGCATGCTCTCTCTCCAACACCAGAGTCCCTCACATCCTTCACTACCGCATATACAAGTTTGAACTCCTTACTCTGCATGTAAACAAGACTCTGCCTAACACTTGCTATATCACTAGCCTCAAGGACAACACCATCAACTCCTACTTGGAGTACGTTAAGCAATGTCCTAACCTCATTAGCATCCCTTGCATATGCAAGTATCATACTCTTCATGCCCTGTAACTTCGCTATTATATTCTCCAATGGTATTATCTTCCAATCATCAGCATCAACTAGCACAAAATCAGCATTATGCTTTGCAGCATCAACTATAGTATCCTCATCCCTCTTGCTCTTAACATTTACAAGTAAGCCAGCGCTCTTGCCACTGCTCTTTGTCTTGATGAGTTCATCAATGCTTGAGCATACCTTCATATCAGCATCATCGCTCTCATATACTGTTACAAAGTAATCAAGTGATGAGGATGATAGCAATGATGGATCTATGTAGATGTACCTTATACCCTCATCCCTCAGTTGGGATAGGAATGATTCTATGTTGGAGCCCAGAGGCTTAACAATTAAGGATTTGTAACCTTTGCCAATCTTGTCTAACATGTTATTACTCACCTATCTCCTTCAACGCCTCTTTAACACTTGCATTCTCAAATATTATGCTTGCTAGAGCCCTTATCATGGCTGGAGGGTCTCTGTGCTGGAATATGTTCCTGCCAAATGTAACACCTACTGCTCCAGCCTCCATTGCCCCTTTTGTCATCTCCAACACCTCCTCATCGTTACTTGTCTTTGGGCCTCCTGCAATAACTATGGGTACAGGGCATCCCTTGACTACCCTCCTAAAGCTGTCAGGATCTCCAGTGTAGACAGTCTTCACAATATCTGCACCAGCCTCAGCACCAACCCTTGCTGTATGTGCAACAACATCTGGATCATGTGGATTCTTTATATTCTCACCTCTAGGGTACATCATTGCTATCAATGGCATATTCCACTCTATACACTCACTTGCTACATGCCCTAGCTTGATGAGCATCTCAGGCTCCTCCTTGGAGCCTATGTTTATGTGCACAGATACACCATCAGCACCAAGCCTAACAGCATCCTCAACGCTGCCCATAAGCACCTTCCTGTTTGGTGCAGGACCAAGGCTTGTGCTACCTGAGAGATGGACTATGATACCAACTTTGCTTGGTCTAGGCATGCTCCTCAATATACCCTTATTAATAAGCACACTTGTAAGCCCAGAATCCTCGCATCTGTATATCATGCTATGGATATCATCTATCCCTGCTATTGGGCCAGAGGAGATGCCATGATCCATTGGGATGCAGAGCATCTTCCCATCCCTCAGTATCCTGCTTAGCCTAATCTCCCTCCCAGTAACCATAGGGAAGAAAGAAAATGAACCTATTTAAAAAAGTTGTTAAAGTAGTCCTTGTTGTGTTGTGTCGTATTATGTTATGATTAACCTATCTACACATGCTGTAACCTAAGCTACGATCTCTGCTGTTGCAAACCTGTTTGCAACGTTGGATATCCTTATCTTGTACTCCTTACCTATCTCTGCGCCCTGCACGAATATAACAAAACCCTTGATCCTTGCAACACCATCGCCCTTCTTGCTCATCTCATCTATCCTTACTGTGTACTCCTGTCCCTTCTCTACTGGCTTAGGTCTTATATCGAAGCCTGTATTTCTTTTCGTACGTTACACCTCCTATCCTTCTTCTAGATACCTAAATATAAATTAATGGCTATTGTAAAGGTGATGTATATGTTATGATAGCAAAGGTTACCATACCATTGCGGTTATGTGTTGATGCTGGCTATGGCAAGGTAAATATGGTAAACGTTAAATATGATATAGTGATGGTGCATATCTATGAGTAGTGAAGTTAGTCAGGATGTAAAGACTATAGATGTAAGAGGCTTATTCTGTCCTGAACCAGTGTTCAGAACAAAGATTGCAATGGAGAGGCTCTCTGTTGGTAGCATGCTTAGGGTTATTGCTGATGATCCAGATGCTGAGGAGGATATAAAGAGGTGGGTTCAAAGAACAGGCCATGAACTGATCAGCCTAAGCAAGGAAGGAAGCAATCTGATCTTCCTTATAAGGAAGAAGTAGAAGATGTAAGCAAGAGGAGGGGAGTGAGTGAGAGAGAAGAAGGGAGGAGAAGAGATAAGATGAAGGCATTAACACCAGAACTCCTGAATAAGATAGGTAATACGCCATTGATAGAGTTAAGATCGTTCTCAAGTAGCAGGGTAAGGGTACTTGCAAAGTTGGAGTGGTTCAATCCTTTCGGCTCTGTCAAGGATAGAGCAGCGTACTGGATGTTCAAGGATGCAGAGGGTAAAGGGCTAATAGCTAGAGGTAAGCATGTTATAATAGAACCAACATCTGGTAACACTGGGATAGCACTTGCAGGGATAGCAAGGCTTTTAGGCTATGAGGTTGAGATAGTCATACCTGAGAAGGTAAGTAAGGAGACCAAGGACATCCTTAGAGCATTAGGAGCAAACCTCTACGAGACATCTGATGATCTCTGCCCTAGGGTAGGTGTTGGCACAGATCAAAGCATATCCCTAGCAAAGGCAATAGCAAGGGCTAGACCAGATAAGTACTACATGCCCAATCAGTATGAGAATGATGCTAACTTCCTTGCACACTATGAGGGTACTGGTCCTGAGATATGGGCACAGACAAATGGTAAGGTAACACACTTTGTAGCAGGGGTTGGTACTGGAGGTACTATAACTGGTGTAGGGCTCTACTTGAAGGAGAGGAACAAGGCTATAAGGGTTATAGCAGTTCAGCCTCAGAAGCAGCATCTGATCCAAGGACTAAGGAACTTTGAAGAGTCCAATATACCAACACTCTTTGAGCGTAGGGCAAATGTTGTTGATGAATGGCACACTATAACAAATGAGGAGTCATTCAAGATGGTTAGAGAACTGTATGAGAGGGAGAGGCTTCTAGTAGGACCATCATCTGGATGTGCAATGGCTGCAGTATGCAAGGTTAAGGAGAGGATAGAGTCCTCATTAGATAGAGTTGAGGAGGATTATGATGGTGATGATGGTAATAGAAATGGTAATGGTAATGGAAGAAGGGAGAATATCATAGTTGTAGTATTTGCAGATAACGGTAGAAAGTTCAGAAGCCTATATTCTCAGCAAGGTGTATTCAGTAATGAAGAGTTCGATGATGCATTAAGGAATGCTATCATGCTTGGTGAATCGTTCTTTTAATTGATTTATTTAGATTCAGTTAATACATTAGTGGAGTTGACTGTTGATATCAATCTCTTAGAATAAAGATGACTATATGATGAATGAATTGTTGTTTGATGTTGGTGTGGTTCTATTGTATTCTGATAGTTATTCATTAAGATAATTCCTGTATGTATCAATATATTAAGAAAGGTATTAGCGCTTCATAATATCCACATTGACCAGCGATATTTATAGAATAATAGGTATATTTTATATAAACTTTGCTTAGAAATTATTATTGATTAGTAATCCTAACAAACTTTATTAGTATGACTAAGGTAAGATGGGATGTAGAGAAAGAGAATTAATAGAATCATTACTACGAGATATGGATAAGTTCTGGTTTGTGGATGATTAATGGATACCTATAAGAGAGGTTCCAGTAGGCGATGTTATAAATCCATACCTGATAGATTGCATACACCCTAACAAGTGTAGATAATGTTATTATTAACGACTCCATAGAAAGACTTGCTCAAAGGATAGGAACTATAATAAAGTTGTTTCCACCACCAACAAACACCTATAGATATAATTTGTGAGGAAATACACTACAATATTATTTGTTATGATGATACTTCTCAGCAAGATACCTCTCAACATCTAGAGCAGCCATGCACCCAAACCCAGCAGCAGTTATAGCCTGTCTATACACTGGATCATGTACATCCCCAGCAACGAATACACCATCTATATTGCTCCTTGTACGATCTCTAACCTTTATGTAGCCATGTTCATCCATATCTATCTGACCCTTGAATATCTGTGTGTTAGGCTCATGTCCTATAGCAACGAATACCCCTCCACACTTCAACTCATACCTCTTATCAGTTGTGAGATCCCTTATGAGTACTGCGTTAACCTTCCTATCTCCAAGTATATCCTCAACCACAGAGTTCCATACAAAACTTATCTTTGGGTTTGTGAATGCCCTCTCTTGCAGTATCTTGCTTGCCCTCAACTTATCCCTCCTATGCACTATCTGAACCCTATTTGCAAACTTTGTTAGGAATAGTGCCTCTTCAACTGCACTATCCCCTCCCCCAACTACAACTAAATCCTCGCCCTTGAAGAATGGTCCATCGCATGTTGCACAGTACGATACACCTTTGCCAGCAAACCTCTCCTCACTCTTCAAACCAAGCTTCCTTGGTGATGCTCCAGTGGCAATTATAACAGCATCTGCCTCAAACCTCTTATCCACAGTGTTTATTATGAAGGGATTATGCATGAAATCAACACTTGTAGCAACGTCATCCAGTATGGTTGCTCCAAACCTTTCTGCCTGAGCACGCATATTCATCATCAACTCTGGTCCAAATATCCCATGGGGGAAGCCTGGAAAGTTCTCCACAGTGCCTGTGTTCATCAACTGCCCTCCTGGAAGGTTACCACTTATCACAAGCGTATCCAACTTTGCCCTTGCAGTGTATATGGCAGCAGTCAGACCTGCAGGACCAGAGCCAAGGATTATAACTGAGTACTTTGGCTTGAGTTCTCCACCCTCCTCCATAGATATTGTTGATATGTGTATGGAGTTGGACATGGGAGAGCATCAAAGCAAACCTTATTTAAATCATGATATGATATTAACTCATAAGGATGAGGATATGGAATGACGTCACCATCGCTACCACTACTCCTATTGTATGATGATAGGTGTAATTACTGTACAAGGTTTGCCTTCCTAGTGTATAGACTCGCTAAGATGGGAGATGGGATGATGCTTATAGGGCTTAACAGCATAGAGGGTTACAGGATCAAGTCTCTGCTATATGAACACTGTAATGATCCAGATGGCATGTTCTGGTTGTTGTACTTCAACCCTGACTGTATAAAGGCATATGGGGGTAGGGCAGCACTCTTTAGGCTTGTCATTGAACTTATCAAGTCAGCATTTGGCATTGTAAGGAGAGGGAAGGAGGGTAATGTAGGCATGTACTATACTAATAATAATAAAGTATGTATCATGAATGATGCTGAGAGCAATGCTCATCTATGCATAGCATCTAATAGATGCAATCTCATATCAAGGTTGATAAGCCTACTTGTTAAGGGTGAGAATGTAACTATAGCATATGAGCAAAAATAGATTGTATAATTGTATACTTTACTGCTAGCATAGTTACTACCAGCTCTAGTAGAGATCTTATCTTATGTAGATCTATTATCTAATCAGGGTTCTACGCTTACCTCAACCTCTTCCTTCAACTTCATTGCTGCTATCTCTGCTGCCCTCCTTCCAGATAGTAGCATGGCACCAAATGTAGGTCCCATCCTTGGGAGCCCAAATGTCTCAGCAACACTCATTCCAGCAGCTATCAGTCCTGGGTAAACCTCTGATGTATGCTCAACTACCAAATCCTCAGACTGCTCAACCCACATTGGGTTCATGCCAGAGAACTTAACTAGCCCTCTATCCATGAGCCTCTTCACAGCAACAGCATCATGACCAGATGCATCTATAACAACCTTAGCCTCTAGTGCTACTGGATCAACGCATGTTATGTTCCTTGGGAGTGCAGATACTGGCATCCAGTTAACAACAACACCAGCAACCCTATTCCTCCTAAGCACTAGGTCATCAAACTTTGTTAGGTTAAGGAACTTCACTCCAGCATCACATGCAGATGCTATCAACTTGGAGCATGCATTGGGACCAGGAGTTGCGTATAGACCATCGCTAACCTCTTTATACTTCACACCCAACTCATCTAAGATCTTGTTTGCTGGAGCCCTGATGGTTATAGGGTTCATCATGAAGCCTCCAATCCAGAACCCTCCTCCAAGGTAGTTGTTCTGCTCAACTATGAGTGTCTTGAATCCTCTTCTTGCAAGATCCCTTCCAGCCATAAGCCCTGCAGGACCAGCACCTATTATTATAACATCGCTATCAGCATACTCCATGAACGTCTCATGGAACATCTCCGCTATAGCTCTGGTTATCTCCTTCTCGCTCACCTTTGCAAATATAGGCATATGCATACTCCTCAGTAGTGATATTTAATGGTTGGTATAGCACAATGCAAGGTATCTTATCTGATATGCATGACCATGCCTACACACTACAGCTTGCATGGTAAAATCTTATATAGGATGTTGAATAATCTAATCCTGTACCAGAAGTTATGGATAGCGATAGTAGTGGTAGTGATGATCATACCGTGGGTTTTGATGCTGGTAGAAGGGTATCCAAGATAGCATTCATAACCCTATTTGCGCTTGGGGTTGCTGAGGTAGCCATAGGATTAATAAGCAATAGTGTAGTGCTCATAGCAGATGGTATAGACTCGTTTGGTGACTCTGCAATAATACTCATAGTACTACTTGGCTTATTCTTTGCTACTAAGCAGAATAATAATAGTAAGGGAAGCAATGGTTCAGGCAATGATGCAAACCAACCTTGGTTAGGCTACTACAAGATAGAGAGCTTCGCTGCATTCGTTGCTGCAATAGGCATGGTTGGAATGGGTATAGTGATAATAGTTAGAGCAGTAGAGGCGTTGATCAATCCTATAGAGATTGTGCATCCAGAGATAGCATTGATAACCCTTGCATTTGCTGCTGGCATATCTGGCTATAGGGCAGTGCAGATGAATAGGATAGCAGGTAGGTATAAACTACTCTCATTGAAGGCTGGAGCAAGGAATGCAATAAAGGATAGCATGGCCTCAGTGATAGGGTTCTTCAGCATACTTGTAGCAGTGTACCTTGGTTTCCCACAGGCAGATCCCATAGGCGCTATAATAATAGCAGCATTCATCTTCTCCATATCATACTACATACTCAAGGACTCTTCATTGGTGCTCTTGGATATAATAAGTAATCCTCAGATGGTTGAGCAGGTAAAGACCCTTATAGAGAGGAGCCATGGTGTGAAGGTTAGCAGTATATCATTGCGTCCTATGGGTCCATTCTTGTATGCTGATATAAATGTGGTGCTTGATGGTAGCATGACTGTTGCTGAGTTCAAGAGACTTGCTAATAGCATAAAGAAGAGTGTAAGGAAGAGGTTCCCCAGCATTCAGAGGTTAACAGTGATAATAGAGCAGTCATGAAGGTGTAAATCAAGATGATGATAGCATGGTTTATTGATTGGTGGAATGCTTATTCACTTATCCAGCCATAAATCCATAAATCCATCAACCCAGCCATTCAGCCAATCAGTTAGTTAGTTAACCATAACAAACACTCTTGCTACTACTGCTCAGTTAATTGATAAATAAATCACTCACTCTATCCTATCTGCACTCCCTTCATTACTCTGAACCTGCCTTGTAACCTTCAACTGCCTCCTATACATAGATACTATCTCATCAACACTTGTAGCATCTTCAGCATTCTTATCATCCCTTATCCTTCCAGTGAACTTTGGGAACCTCAACGCTAGGCCATTACCCTCCCTTATAACGTTCAGTGCACATGTATGCAATGGGCTGAGCGTTATCTCAGATGCTATAACCTCTATAACTATCTTGGGTTCGAACCATACATCAGCATCAAGCCTTGAGTTTACCCTAACATGTCTATGCTTGAGTATGTATGGGCTGAGCATAGTATGGAACCTCTCCAGATCCTCATCTGTGAACCCTGTACCAACCTTGCATACTGTATAGAATGTATCATCCTCCCTGTTGTATGATGCTAGGAGCAGTGCACCATACCTTCCAGTCCTCCTACCTCTACCATGGAATGCACCAACGACAACAAGGTCTAGGGTATCTGCCAACTCACTCCTATACTCCCTCTTCAACTTGATCCATGCATAGCCCCTTGCACCAGCCCTGTATGGGCTGTTAAGATCCTTGAGCATTAGCCCCTCGCACCCTTCATTTATTGCCTTAAACATGTAATCCTCTATGCTCTTTGCATCACTTACCATAAGCATAGGAACTATACTTACCATACTACTACTATTGCTACTCTCTACATCAGAGATAAGATCCTCAAGTATCCTCCTCCTCTCCATGTATGGAAGATCTATGCACTCCTTACCATCTATGTAGAGGATATCGAATAGGTTCAAGGTTATAGGATACTCCTTCATAGCCTCCTCTATACCATACTTCCTGCGCCTATGCATCAACTCCTGGAAAGGTAGATACTCCTGGGTATCCTGATTTATTGCAACTGCCTCCCCTTCAACTATGAGGTCTCTTGCTCTTCTTATACCTGCTATAGCATCTACAGCATCAGGGTAATGATTGGTTATATCCTCAAGCCTCCTAGAGAAGATCTTAACTGTATCATCATGCTTGTGTATCTGAAGCCTCTCGCCATCAAGCTTGTACTCTGCAGCACACCTCCCCCCCATCCTCCCAAGTGCTTCTTCAGCGCTTGAGACCCTCTCAGCCAACATTGGTCTTATAGGCCTGAAGAGTTCCATCCTTATCGCCTTTACAGCATCAAGCCCTCCATACACTAGCACCCTTGCTACCAACCCAAGATCACTTGTAAGGTTATAGGCCCTCTCAAGAACCTCTCTATTCTCCTTGCTCTCTGTGAATGCTATTGCTAGTGCATCAAGCAGTGTATAATCTGCTATACCCAGCCTTAACTTAGCAGTAACCATCTTAAGTATGTACTTACCCTCTCTAGGCTCAGCATCGTTAAGTAGGTTGCATAGATACCTTATCTTTACATCTTGAGAGCCTTCGCCTTTGAGCATTGCAACCTTCTCTAGTGTAGAGTAAACCCTCTCTACAGTTAGCCTATCCTTGAAGAGTACTGATTGAAGCCTCTTGCTCAATGCCTCCTCAGCAGCCTCGCCTATATCCCCTCTCCTTACATACATCTCCTCAACCTTCTTCATATCAATGCCAGAGGATATGGATAGTGCTCTAAGGGCCATCTTATCCGCTATACCAAGTTCTATACCCTCATACTCTGGCTTTAGCCTTCCAAGCATGAGGTATACAACCTTGTCTATGAGTTCTTTTGGAGTGCTCTTGAGTAATCTAACGATGAGATCGGTAAGTTCTGTTCTCTTGCTTGTAGCCTCCATCTCGTTGAATACATCTACCACTATAGAGTAGTCCATACAGCACATTTAACATGATAGGTTAATAAGTTGGTTGCCCTAACTCAATCACATGGGTGGAGCAGGAAAGAAGTCAATAGGAGCAGAGGCTAAGAGGCAGCTTAAGGAACAGGAGCAAGAGGCGAGGAAGGAGAAGGGCAAGAAGGAGAAGGGTGAGGAGAGGCAGAAAGGTGCTGTGATGGTTGATGATAAGCAGGTGATCAATGCCCTATCCTCCCTCAAGGCTATAACTGCTCATGCACTAGCAAGGAGCATAGGGGTTAAGGTCTCAGTTGCAAACTCTATACTGAAGAGGTTTGAGGCTCAAGGTATGCTTAAGAGGTTTGGAGGCTATAGTGGGCACTACGTCTATCAACTTGTAGATAGCAAGGCTACCAAATAGGTAGAGAGGATATTATTGTTATTGATTGTATAGTGTAGCATCTTATAATGATTAGGCGGAAGCAAGCAAGAGTACATCTCCAGCGCTTGTACTCTCTAGTACATCCATATTGCTTACGACCCTTCCCAAAGGGTTGAACATCATACCCTTTATATCCTTGAGGAATATGCATACAGCACCATTTGCAACCATGAACCCTATATCCCCCCTCTTGAACTCATCCCTCTGCTTCTCCCTACCAACTGCCAGCCCTGTCTCCATGTAGATGAAGAGTCCATCGTACCTATGAGCCCTACCCTCTATTGGCAATGCTCTAAGTATTGAGCCTACTGTGAGTGGGGCTAGATGCCTAGCAAACTCGCACTCACACCTACCTTTGCCCTTCAGTTCTAGAGTAAGCCTTATCCTAGATACAGACATTATGCAAGCATTCACCAGCAGTAACGTTTATTTGTATTGTTAAGGATTCTGCATCTGTTTGGTAGAAGAGGGCAAACCTTCCAAGTCAAAGAAGAGTAAAGCATCAAAGAAGGAAGAGAAGGGAAGGAGTGATGATGCTGGTAAGCAAGAGCATGATGTTAAAGATACTTTGGATGAGAGTGCTGAGAGGAAGGATGTTCAAGCACAAGTAGGTTCTACACTTGTTGTTGAGGTAGAGAGAACTCAAGTAGATCAGCAAGCACAGCTGCAGCAGGAGCAGTCATCGAAGGGTAGCAATGAGGTAAGCATAAACCTTGTAGAGGTTAGAGCAGAGGATAGAAAGGTTCTGATAGGTCCTGCTAGGCTAACAAGGTTTGAGAAGGCTAGGATAGTTGGTGCTAGAGCACTGCAACTATCTCTAGGCGCACCACCACTCATCCAGATACCAAAGGATGCAGTAGATCCTATCTCAATAGCAGAGTATGAACTGAGTAGTAAGGCACTGCCTATATCCATAAGGCGCATACTCCCAGATGGGCACTATCAGGATATCCCCATAGCATGGTTGATGAATTGATCTTTACCCTAATTTTTGTTGAATACAATCAATGATAATATAAATAATAAAGATAAATAGGTACTCTAAGATAGAAAAAAAATCTCTTATGCTACTTATTACTCCTTACCATTGTCATGTTGGTCTTGGTCTTCCTCTTGCTTATTATGTCAAGTATTGTATATGTACCGAACATCCCTACTACGAACGCAATTATTGCGTATACCTCTATCATCCTGATCACCAACACTATACTATAAGAATTTGAATATAAACATGCTTCAGCATAAAATAATAAGAATTTCATTTCTAGAATAATCATCAAGAAGGCAGCTTATTATTCATTAATTTTATCTACAGGTTAGACCTCCTTCAACTTGCTCTCATCGAATGAACCAGAGGCATACCACTTGTACCTGAAGAAGTCTATGCACCATTCACGGAACAATGGATCGCTACCAAATAGCATGTGGTTGAGATCTGTATTACCATGCTGATCAGGGAAGAGTACAGCAGCATGCTTATCTGTTGCTATAACCATAACCTCAACCCTCTCACACATCCTCCTCTCAACTATACCCTTCCTTATGTACTCCTGCCAGCCTAGCCTGTTGAGTATCTCCTTCCTACCTTTTGGTACTATGGTATTGTAGCCAAATATGTATGAGAATCTTATACCCTGCCTGACCCTCTCTACTAGAGGTTCTATAAGGTCTAGAGGCACTTGAGCCATCAACTCCATTATATACTCCTGAGCATTAGCATACATCATCTTCCACCTCTCAAGCACTGCAACAACACCATTGACAAGTTCAGTGTTGTTAAGTGCACCAATACGTTGTATGAACTTCATTGGTAGATCTCCAAACGTATGCTCCTCAAAGTAGTGCTTGTTCTTTGCTAGGAACTCGAACGATGGTATCTGTGTTATCACACTCCTACCATATGTTGTTAGTGAGAGCATTCCATCAGCATCCTTCTTAACAAGCCCAGCATCAATTAGCCTGTTGGTATTTCTGTGTACCTCTTGCACTGTAGCATCCAACTCTTTTGCAAGGGTTGAGAGCTTCATGCTCTTCTCACTCAACTTGAAGAGTATGCTCCTCCTTAACTCACCAGCAAGTTCCCAGAATATATCGTATGGCGATGCTTCATCCATCATACTTTTACTCATATTGGTAAATCATATACACTTGCATCTAAATTTTTTGATTGTAATAACTTTATTACTTTAACGCTTCTCAATTAACCCCTTTCTGTAGTTCTCTATAGCATTAAGGATTACCTGTTTAGCCTCATCAGCATCCTTCCAACCTATAACCTCAACCTCTTTTCCTTCAAGCTGCTTATACACCTGGAAGAAGTGTGCTATCTCCTTCAACACATGCTCCTCCATATCCATCATGCTCTTGTACCCTTCATACCTAGGATCATCCTTTGCTACGCATAGAATCTTATCATCCTTCATACCAGAGTCTACCATCCTCAGCAGTCCTATAGGTCTGGCTTGTATAAGCACACCTGGATATGTTGGGTTGCTTACAAGTACAAGAGCATCAAGAGGGTCACCATCCTCTGCAAGTGTTCTGGGTATGAGTCCATAGTCACCAGGATAGTGGAGGGGGGAGAAGAGCACTCTATCAAGTTTTACTATGTTCTTATCCTTATCATACTCATACTTGTTCTGTGAACCCTTTGGTATCTCAACTATTACATTGACTATCTCTGGTATATGCTCCCCAGGCTCTATATCATGCCATAGATGCATAATACTAACATCTCTACAACCTAGAATAAATAATTAACTAATCAGAATAAGATTATTTATCTGTTGGAGCAACTAGATGTATATGGGCTTGAATAAGCAACTCAGGGATGTGCTTGAGCAGTTGATAGATGATACAATAACGCAGAGTGCTGACTTTGTTAACATTGCAAGGTCGTTCAGACCATTGGTAAGTAACGATGCTGATTTTGCTTTAGGCATAGCTGTTGGGGAGATAATAGGTGGGTTCTACAACTACTTCACAGTTATGAATAGGAGGGCTATGAACCAAGAGGAGTTGCTTGAGATGTACTACATAATAAGAGGTAGGGCAGAGGAGATGAAGAGGGCTATACTTGGTACATGATCTATACAATAGCATCTCTCCAGCATATTGTACTGCTTGTAAGCTTGTAAGGAATGATAGAGTAAAGCAAGAGATGCATCTGTAAACTTGTCATCGCTTACTTTATTGCATACTTCTCCTTGAGCTCCTTCACCTTCCCAACTATAACATCCCAGTCCCAGAACCCAACGTTCTGGCTTGCAAGGGCAACCTTCCACTCACCCTTCCTCATCTCCCATGAGTATAGCCTCAACTCCCTACCATTGCTTGTCTCAACAACAACCAATGCAACCCAACGTTTGCTGCTCTTGTAGATTGTGTAACCATCTACAACCTTCTGCTCAAACCCTTCATAGCTCTTGACTGGATAAACCTCTTCATTACCTTCCATCCCCATATCATAACTCAACTTCCTTATTAATCATCCTCATACACTATATTCAACTATTTTGTTGCTATTTGCACACTATGCTATACCTTACATGTTAGAGACCAAAACCTATTTATGTTTATAATCAATTAATAGGGATATGGGTAGATTCTTCTGGGGCTCTTCAAAGGGGGCTACCAAGAAGAGTAGTGAGAGGCAGGATGAGGGTAGTGATGAGTATGAAGGTAGTAAGGATCAGGGTGGGCAGAGGCAGACTTCTGCTGCAGTGCAGGACCTCTTCAAGAAGGGCTTGAACAAGATGGCTGATGAGAACCTAGATGAGGCTATACAGTACTTCGATCTTGCTCTAAGGCTTGATCCAAACTTAATAGATGCATGGATAAAGAGGGGTTACTGCTTCTTCCACCTCAACAACTACTCCCAAGCAATAATCTCATACGATAAGGCATTAGCAATAGAGCCAAATAACACTGAGGCATGGAACCTCAAGGCTCTAGCGTTCTATAAGATGAAGAACTACGATAAGGCTATAGAGTGTGTCAATAGGGTTATAGATATAGATCCGAACGATGGGATGGGATGGTACAACAAAGCATGCTACCTCTCACTTGCAGGGAGGGTTGAGGAGGCTATAGATGCATTGAAGAGAGCAATAGAGATAGATATAGCGTATGCTAGGAAGGCTGTTAAGGATAGAGATCTTGATAATATAAAGCATGATATAGTCTTCAAGAGGATAATAGAAGTTGTTGTGCTAGAGGCCATAAGGATGGGGCACAGCAACGTTGGTAAGATAATCTGGGTCACAGGGATGAATAGGCAGGAGATAGAGGAGGTATTGAACTCATTACTGCTGAAGGGACTTGTAGTTAAGAAGACAGGTATACAGTTGGGTTTAACGATGGGTAAGGAGGATCAGTACGAGCTTGCCCCAGAATTTGCAAGTAGGATAGGCTTAGAGAAGCCACAGACAATGCATACAGATACAGATGAGAACAGGAACAGGAGCAAGGAGGTACTTGAGAGGGTTCATGTATTCAAGGAGTTAAGCGAGGAGATAGACAAGACAAGGAGTAGCGTTGAGAAGGGCGATGTTGATGCTGTTGTAGAGCATATAAGCAGATTAGTTGAACCAAGGTTCTTTGGCTCAATACTTATAGAGCATGTACCAGATCTTCACAGGGATCTGAGGCTCTACCTTATAAGGTTGAAGGATGCTGATAGAGGAAAGAACTACCTTAATGCAAACAAGAAGGATATACTTGAATTGATAGCAGAGTTAGAGGCAAAGGTGGATGAGAAGGTTAGGAAGAGTATAGCCTAACCAACTCAATATTATAATATTATATATTAAGCCATATTCCAGTTCACACATGGCCATAGAGAGGATAACTGTTCTAGGCTCTGGCATAATGGGTCATGGCATAGCACAGATCTCAGCGATGGCTGGCTACAAGGTTGTTATGCGTGATATAGAGCAGCAGTTCCTTGATAAGGCTATGGAGAGGATAAGATGGAGTCTAAGCAAACTTGTGGAGAAGGGCAGGATATCAGGGGATGAGATGAATAGCATACTAGAGAGGATAAGAGTAACTGTTGATATTGAAGAGGCTGTAAAGGATGCTGATCTCATCATAGAGGCTATACCAGAGGATATGAGGCTTAAGAAGGAGACATTTGAAAAGATAGATAGCATTGCCCCATCCCATACAATATTTGCATCAAATACAAGTACATTGCCTATAACAGAGATGGCAGGTGCAACGAAGAGGGAGGATAGGTTCATAGGAATACACTTCTTCAACCCTCCCCAACTTATGCAACTTGTTGAGGTTATACCAGGAGCAAGGACATCAAAGAGCACTCTAGATGTAGCAATCAACTATGTTAAGAGTCTAAGGAAGGAGCCCATACTCTGCAGGAAGGATGTTGCTGGGTTCATAGTGAACAGGATATTCATACCACTAGTGCATGAGGCTGCATGGGAACTCAAGGAGGGTAAGGCAGGGATGAGGGAGATAGATGCAGCATTCAAGTTCAAGCTTGGCTTCCCCATGGGTATATTTGAGTTGGCTGACTACACTGGCATAGATGTTGTGCACAAGGCAACGAAGGAGATGTATGCTAGGGATAGGAAGGTTGTGAACCCATGCCCAATCATTGAGGATCTTTACAGCAAAGGACACTATGGGCAGAAGTCTGGTAGAGGCTTCTATGAGTACAAGCAGGGTTCATATGCAAGGGTAGAGTTGAGTATGCAGGAGGCTGAGCGCTATGATCCTGTGAGGCTTCTAGCAGTTGCAGTAAATAATGCATCATGGCTTATAAGCAATGATGTTGCAGGCAAGGATGATGTTGAGAAGGCCCTTATGCTTGGCATGGGACTAAAGGAGGGTATATTCGGGTTAGCAGAGCGTACAGGTTATGCAAGGATTGTAGATACACTGAAGGGGCTGAGGGATAGTAGTAGGAATGACTTTTATGAGCCAGATGCATTACTGCTGAACCTTGTTAAGGGCTAGATGCAAAAGCCTACACCCCTCACTCCATTTTATTGATTCTTTCTAATAGATAGAAAAGGATTTGATCATGTGTATAGCAATCATACTGTGAGGTTCAAGGATAGAGTACATGCAGGATCGCTCCTATGCAGCGAACTTGCATACTTGAAGGGTAAAGATGCACTAATACTTGCAATAGCAAGGGGCGGTGTTATTGTTGGCTATGCGATTGCACAATGTATAGATGCTACGCTTGATGTTATAGTGCCTAGGAAGATAGGCTCACCATACAATCCTGAACTTGCTCTAGGGGCAGTTATGCATGATGGTAAATGCTACATAAACGAGCATATAGCAAGGATGCTAAGTGTTGAGCAGGGTTACATACAGAGTGCGAAGGAGGAGAGGATGAAGGAGAGTGTAAGGATGCTCATGCTCTATAGAGGAAGCACTCAGTACAGCATTGAAGGTAGGCATGTGGTGCTGGTTGATGATGGTATAGCAACTGGCGCAACTGTACTCGTCAGCATAGCATGGTGTAGAGACCATAGACCAGCATCAATAACTCTTGCTGTTCCAGTCATGCCCAGAGATGTGTATGAGGTTATGAAGGGCAAGGTAGACAGGATAGTATCACTCCTCCTCCCTGTAGACTTTGGTGCAGTTGGGGAGTTCTATGAGGACTTTAGCCCAGTATCAGATGAGGATGTAATCAATGTGTTAAGCAAGGGTAGATAGATATAGATGGGTTGTAGTATAGTATAGTAAGTGTTGGTAGCATGGTAGTGTAGTGGATATATAGTTGATGAGCAAAGCAGCATAACTATTTATTCTTTATAAAGTTAGAGGTTGGGATGATGAAGGTTAGAGCATTTGCAATAGATATAGATGGTACACTGACAGAGAATGGTAGCAAGGTTCATCTCCAATCGCTCTCAATGCTTAGAGCATTGGAACGTTCAGGCTATAGGGTGCTCTTCGTTACTGGGAGATCATCGATAGAGGCTTACATACTGGCTATGTTCCTTGGTACAACAAGGGTTGCTATAGGGGAGAATGGTGGAGTTATAACAACCTCGCCAACCGAGCATATACTGCTTGTTGATAAGGGCTATAGCGAGAGGGCATATGAACTGTTGAGGAGTAGAATAACAGATGTTAGGTTGAAGCCAGTATTCCCAAGGATGACAGAAGTTGTTCTTGAACGTACGTTCAGTATAGATGATGCAATGGATATAATAAGGAAGGAGGGACTTCCAGTGGTTATAGTTGATAGCATGTATGCTTACCATATAAATCATGAGAGCATAAACAAGGCTGTAGGGCTGAGAGTAGCACTAGATAATCTAGGCATAAGGCTTGAGGAGTGCATTGCCATAGGGGATAGTGCAACTGATATACCACTCTTCCTCTCATGTGGGTATAGTATAGCCATAGGGAATGCGGATGATGAAGTGAAGAGTATGGCAAAGGTAAGTGTTAAGGGCAAGAATGGTAATGGTTTGATAGAAGCATTACAGTATGTTGTAGATAACATGGTTGAGATGGTGGATGATTGCAATGGCATTAGTAGTAGTAGCAATAACAATAGCAATAGCAATAAATGATATAGATGAGGAGTAGTAAGCAGTAGTGTGGCAGGTTATCAAATATGACAATGAGAAAGGCTATAGATGAGGCAAGAGCGCTGCTGGATGAGGCTATAAGCCATTATGGGTTGAAGGATGTAGCATATGATGTTGCAGAGCCCAAGGAGGAGCAGTATGGCGATCTATACTCCAACATAGCATTCCAGCTAAGCAAGATACTTAGGAAGAGCCCAAGCATGATAGCAGAGGAGATATGCAGATTATGTTCAGGATCAATTGCAAAGTGTAGGTTGATAAGAGCGATGGAGCCTCACAAGGCAGGGTACATAAACTTCAGGCTAGACATGCATGAACTTGCAAGGATTACGTTGGAGGAGGTTAAGAGTAAGGGTAGGATGTATGGCTCCATAGATATTGGGAAGGGTAAGAGGGTGCTGATAGAGCATACAAGTGTGAACCCAAACAAGGCATTGCATATAGGGCATGTGCGCAACCTAGTGCTTGGAGATACCATATACAGGCTATTGAGGTTTACAAACCATGATGCTATAGTGCTAAACTACATAGATGACTCTGGTCTACAGGTTGCAGATATCATAGTTGGGTTCATGTTCCTTAACTTCCCACTTGAGAGTAGCAAGAAGTTCGACCACTACTGTGGGGATGAGGTATATGTTAAGGTTAATGAGATGTATGAGCATGACCCATCTCTCCTTGCAAAGAGGAGAGAAGTGCTTAAGGCAATGGAGGATTACAACTCAGATATAGCAAGGTTTGCTAGAGAGGTTACCTGTAGGGTATTGAATGAGCAGTTGAAGACATGTTGGAGGCTAAATGCAAGGTATGACTGCCTCAACTTTGAGTCACAGATCATAGCATCAAGACTCTGGGATAAGGCATTGAGTCTTATGCAGTCAAAGGATATACTCAAGGTTGATGATGATCCTGCATCCAAATACCATGGATGTATAGTGGTTAAAGCAGGCATAGAGGGTGAGGAGAAGGTACTTGTGAGGAGCGATGGTACAGCAACGTACATAGCAAAGGATATACCATATGCAATGTGGAAGTTAGGGATAGTAGAGGATCCATTCAAGTATGTAGAGTATGCTAAGCAGCCAGATGGTAGCATGCTATGGGCAACATCACTCTATAGTAATGGTTCTCTGCTTAAGCTCAATGGTGCAGATATTGCTATAACTGTAATAGATGTAAGGCAGAGTAGGTTACAGAAGATCATAGCCAAGATACTATCAATGCTAGATAAGGATAGCAGTAGATACAAGCATCTAGCATATGAGGTTGTAGCATTGAGTGCTAGTACAGCAAGGCTATTCAACATAGATATAGGTGATAGGAGGTTTGCTCATATGAAGGGGAGAGAGGGTATATACATAAATGCAGATGATATGCTTGATAGGCTTCACAACAAGGCTTATGAGGAGGTTAAGGCAAGGAACCCAGATGGGGATGAACAATGGCTGCATAGTACTGCTGAGAGTATAGCAGTTGCAGCACTGAGGTACAGTATGCTCAAGCAGGATCTTGATAAGATAATAACATTCGATATAGAGGATGCTCTAAACCTACAGGGTGAGAGTGGTCAATACATACAGTATGCATATGCTAGAGCATCAAGGATATTGGAGAAGGCATCAAGGATAGCAGCAGTAGTAGTAGGAGAAGGAAGAGGAGGAGAAGAAGGGGAAGAAGAAGGAGGGAGAAGAGGAGGCATAGATATAGACCCTTCATCTACCCATCTTATAGGTAATGGAGAGGTTGCGTTGATCAAGACTATAGCAAGGTTCGATCTGGTTGTTGAGGATACAGTTAAGAGCCTAAACCCCAAGACAATAGCAAGGTACTGCTACACCCTTGCAATGGTATTCAATGAGTTCTACGAGAAGGTGCCTGTGCTGCATGAGAAGGATACAGATCTAATAAGGATGAGGCTATCCATAGTTAAGGCATTCACAACAACCATGAGTAACTGCATGTACCTACTAGGTATAGATGCGCTGGAGAGGATGTAGAGGATGCTTTGCTTTACATTAGCCTATTCTGGATGGCTAGAGTACAACCCATAAATCTGTGGATAATACTAACTCGTATCTGGAAGAGCAAATGCAAGATGATGATATATAGTTAGGTTACCAACACATACTTTATATTTGTAGAAAAGAAAATTATTTTTATCAGTGAAGTGTAGATAAGGGTAGAGGCATGAAGGTTGAGGGTCCAGATAAGGATGGTATGTGTTGGCCAAAGTGTACATGGTTCAAGTGTGGTAAGAACGTGCTGAGATTCAAGGGCAATATTCTATGGTGTGATTGGCTTGAGCAAGAATGCCTAGGTCCATCATGTGCATATGCTAGTTGTGTAAGGAGCAAGTTGCTTACTGAGGGCAGATGTGGTCTAGTGATAAGGAGGCGTACCAGAGACTCTCTATCGCCAGATGACTTTAGGCTAGATGTGAAGTTGAAGGGCAAACTTGCAAAGATGGTAAAGGGAGATGATGTCATATAATTTATTTCAAATACTGCTAATCATAAGCACAATCGCAACCATACAATAACCATAACAACACTATCCTAGCCTATAGCTTTATCTTCAACATGAGCAGAGGAATGATGATATAACAAATATTTAATAATGCTCTACTCATTGCTAGTAAGAAATATGGATGATAGTGTGATAGGAGAGGGTACTTACCTAATATTATTCCATGGCAAGAGATCATGGCTCATTAGGGTAGAGAAGGGTAAGAAGATGCACACACATCTAGGCATTATAGATATTGATGAGGCTATAGGTAAGGAGTACGGCTCATACATAGAGAGTAGTCTAGGGAAGAGGATATACCTTCTCAAGCCCACAACGTACGATGTTGTCATGAAGAGTGAGAGGAGAACTCAGATAGTGTACCCAAAGGATATGGGCTACATAGCCTCAAGACTAGGCATACGCTCTGGTATGAATGTACTAGAAGTAGGTATGGGGAGTGGGGCACTAACAACATTCCTAGCAAGCATAATCAAGCCTGAAGGACATGTATACTCTTACGAGGTTAGGGGTGAGTTCATCCCTATAGCAAAGAGGAATCTGAGTAGGTTGGGTCTTGAGCCTTATGTTACAATAATAAACAAGGATGCTAGTGCTGAGAGGTTAGAGGTTAGCGATGTTGATGCTGCAGTTATAGATGTTGGAGACCCATGGAAGGTCCTTGAGAATGTATATGATGCTATGAAGGGTAGTGCACCCCTATGTGCAGTATGCCCTACTATGAACCAACTAGAGAAGATCTCATCAGCAATGAAGGGAAAGTTTGTTGACCTTGAGTTTACAGAGTTGATGATAAGGCATATAGAGGCTAGAGAGGGAATGACAAGGCCAGTATTCAGGATGGTTGGGCATACAACTTATTTAGCCTTTGGAAGGAAGGTCATGATGAATGAGCAGTGATCTGATAGAGGTTGACGAGCATTACGTAAAGCAGTTGATACCTGCTAGATCTAGTAGAGCAAAGAAGGGGGATAATGGTGTAGTGTTAATAGTTGGAGGGAGCAAGATATACCATGGCGCACCACTCTTAGCAGCGCTAGCAGCATACAGGAGTGGAGTAGATCTTGTTTATGTTGCTGTGCCAGAGAGCATTGCTCCAGCCTTGAGGGCATATAATCCAAGCATAATAGTGCTACCACTCCCAGATGCTAGGTTAACAAAGGGCTCAGTTAACAGGCTCAAGGGTATGCTACCAAAGAGGGTTGATAGCGCTGCTATAGGTATGGGCTTGAGCATAGCAAAGGTAGATGCACTAAAGGACCTCATAATGTACCTTGTAGAGTCTAATAGCAGCAATAGGGGTAGTAGTATAGTGCTTGATGCAAGTGCACTAATACAGGATGTGCTACAGGTGGTTAAGGGTAGAAGGGTTGTTGTTACACCCCATGCTGGAGAGTTCAAGAGACTCTTTGGTTATGATGCTGGTGCAAGTGAGCAGGAGAGGGTCATGAATGTTATGAAGGAGGCAAGGCAGTATAACATAACGGTGTTACTGAAGGGATGGGTTGATGTTATCTCAAATGGCTTCAAGGTTGCTATCAATAGGATACATACATGTGCGATGACTGTAGGAGGTACAGGGGATATACTCTCAGGGCTCCTGGCAGGTTTACTTGCCAAGGGCATGGAGCCATTTGATGCTGCTATAGCTTCTGCATACATAAATGGTTCTGCTGGCATCAATGCTTACAATAGGCTTGGTCTACATATCATGCCAACTGATATGATAGATGAGATAGCATATGTCATGAAGAGGCATGATAGAATAACTCAATAGTCACAATTAATCACTAATAGAAGGTGTAATTATCATATTAGGGTAACTAAATACACTATTTCAAACACATTTGATCATAAGATCACTTTCTTACTGATATATTTAAGTATTATGGTACAAAAATCTTATATAGTCTGTATAGGTAGAGTTAGGTGATGAACAAAACCGTGTTAGGTGCAATCATAGCAGCAGTAGCGGTCTTCGGTTTCCTAATAGCACCAATAAGCCTTCAGAATGTTGATGCTGCAAGGATCAAGCGTTCAATAGAGACTAAGCAGTTGACATCAGACTTTGAGTCTTTTGGTGTTGGACATGAGCAGCATCAGATAGCAGTTGTGCTACCACCACAGGAAAACGTTGTCTACTCTGGTAGGTTAACATTCAAGGCAGACAAGTCTATTGATGTTGCGATATTGCATCCAAAGGGTACATTCCCTGGTGCAATACCATGGAAGGGACAAGGACCACTTGAAGGAGCTGAGGCTGATCTTGAGGTATACCTTGATGTTGGTAGTGAAGGTAGTTGGGCATTCAACAATGCTATTGCTGTAGCAATACACAATGCAAAGGGCGAGCAGTTCAATGCTACAGTAACAGTGTACTACCAGGCTAGAGCAGTGAGTGGAGAACTACCTCAGCCTCAGGTAGAGATGCCTAGAACCATTGTTGTTAGTGAGTTTGTACCATGGTTTGTACCATCAGCACTACAGATAGAGCCTGGAACATCAGTACAATGGGATGCTAGTGAGGCTGCATCAGTTCATACAATAACAGTAGTAACAAGGATAACAGATCTCCAGTTGAATATGGATAAGGAGTTCACAGCAAAGACACTAGCAATACTTAACCCTGGTGATAGATCACAGGTATGGAAGCCAGATGCTGGTGTATATGTGTATGTATGTGCAATCCACCCATACATGGTTGGTGTGATCTCAGTTGGTGTACCATATAATGCAATAACACAGGATAGCGATCCAGCAAATGATATAACAACACAAAAGTTCGCATCATGGATATGGGGTCCAGGTCCATGGGAGAGACCTGCTAGCATACTACCAAAACCAACTACACCAGGAGTTGGTGAGGTATGGGTTGATGCACAGTTCGATAGCATGAAGGACAAGTACCTTGGCACTCTGCTAGGTAAGTTTGCAAAGCCATGGCCAGGCAGCATAAATGTTATAGATGCAACTACCTGGGAGAGGAAGGCAAAGATAGGCCAAGGTCTCAACAATCCTCATAACCTCTGGGAGTCAGCAGATGGTAAGTTTGTTGTACAGACCAACTGGCACGACAACTACCTAACAGTCATAGATGCTGAGAAGCATGAGATATTCAAGAACTACATTACAACTGGCATGGATCCAGCACATATAGCAGTTACACCAGATAACAAGTGGGTTGTAACAGGTATAAACGCTGGATCTGAGTTCCAAGTCTTCGATGCTAGCAAGATGTTCGATCCAAATGTGAAGGCAGAGGATATAAAGCCAGAATTCTCAATAAGGGCTAGTGTTCCTCTTGCAGGTCCACATGGCTTCTGGCTTACTCCAGATGGATTGATAGCAGGACCATACCATATGGCCAATCATATAGCAGTACTCTCTCTGAATGAGAGGAAGGAGATGCATAAACCAATAAACCCTGCTCAACTTGATGATCCAGCATCTCCAGGAAAGAAGTTGGGCGCAGGTATACCTATAGCATCATACATTGGGCCAGAGATCAATGGACATAGGTACTGGGTAACTGCATTTGTGATGCTAGAGCACGATAGGCTACTGCAAGGAAGACTCTTAATATACGATATAGGCGAGAAGGTTGGAGGCCCATCAAACCCAACACTAGTGAAGGTTCTCAAGGTTAATGGAACACCAATACAGAGCCCAATAACCCCAGATGGTAGATACGTGATAAGTGCAAACTCTGGAGGACTGTTCGTTATAGATGATGAGAAGCATGCAAAGCCAGCAATAACTGTTGTGAAGTTAGATTATGAGGATCCAAGCAAGATAGATGTAGCATTAGTAATACCAGGCTATGCAGGTACACATGGTGTCTCATATGGCTATAAGCAAGGTGGAGGGCTCTACGCATATGTGACAGCAAAGTTTGCACCAGTGCTCAGAGTAATAGATGTTGAGAAGATAGAAGAGGCAATAGAGAAGAATGATCCAATGATAGCAGTTGCTGGAGATGTTGATCTAGGCGATTCATGGGGAGGCATGGGTGTAATAGCGATACCAAATGCAAATTGGTACCCAACGTTGGATGAGAATCCAGCAAAGGGTAGATTCCAGTAAGTAGGATAATCCATATATTTTCTTTTTATTCTCTTAGAAGATTTAAATACTCTGCACAATCACTCAGTTGATGCAACCATCTCCATTCTTACTTATCATTGTAATGCTCATCTCCATATCTATAGTAGATGCTTATGCTGAGAATAGATACAACATTAATTTACTTAAGATAATAACAGGTTACAATGATTCCGATGGTATGTTCAACACTCCATATGGTGCTGTGATAGATAGCAATGGTAGGATAATAGTTACTGATAACTTTAACAACAGAATCCAAGTATTTGACAGCAACGGTAACTTCCTATTCAAGTTTGGTATACCAGGGTATGATCCTGGAGGATTTACACATCCATCTGGGGTAACAGTAAACAGTAATGGAGATATAATAGTTGCAGATCTACACAACTACAGGGTACAAGTATTTGATAGGAATGGTGTATATAAGTTTCAGTTTGGCGAGCCAAGTTCCTACGATGGGCAGTTCACCTATCCCATAAGCGTTGCAGTAGATAGCAAGGATAGGATAATAGTTACTGATACCTATATGCATAGGATCCAAGTATTTGACAGCAACGGTAACTTCCTATTCAAGTTTGGAAAGGAAGGCTCAGGAGATGGAGAGTTCAGCTTTCCAAATGGGGTTGCAGTTGATGGCTATGGTAACATTATAGTTGCTGATACATTCAACAACAGGATCCAAGTATTTGACAGTAACGGTAACTTCCTATTCAAGTTTGGAAAGGAAGGCTCAGGAGATGGAGAGTTCAGCTTCCCAACTGGTGTTGCTGTACGTGATGATATGCTTGTTGTGGTTGATACTGGGAACAACAGGGTTCAGGTATTCAAGATCAGTAGTACTGAGGGTATAGAACTGGGCAGGGATGAAGGTAAGTCATCACTACAACTGCTGAATGGTACTGTGGATGTTGGGCAGAGCATAAGGGCTGTTGTACACTCCAGCATGAATACTGCAAGGTTCATATGGATAGGCCCAGATGGTAGCATAGTAAGAGAAGTAACAAAGGGTATAAGCAATGGCAAGGCTGAGGATGAGTTCATTCCAAGTATGGAAGGTGTATGGAACGTTGAGGTAGAGTTGAGCAATGGCAGCAATGTTGAGAGGCTTAATGCTACTGCTAGAGTGATACCAGAGTTCCCTCTAGCCCCTCCTATACTAGCAGGGCTGATAGCAATGATACTTCTCTTTACAGCAAGGCTAGGTAGAAAAGACTAAATTTACCTAGCATGTGCATAATGGTGGTGTGATATGGCATTCGAGCAGTTCATGCCAGGAGCAACAGCAGTAGGGATAGCTTTTGCTGATGGTGTAGTACTTGCTGCTGAGAAGAGGGTATCCTTTGGAACATACGTTGTAAGTAGATCTGGGAAGAAGGTATTCAAGATAACTGAGAGGGTAGGTGCAGCATGTGCTGGTATGGTTGCTGATATGCAGATACTTATGAGGCAGGTAGAGTCTATAGCAAGGCTTAAGTCATTTGAGATAAGGAGAGAGGTTCCTCCAAACTCCATAGGCAAGTTGGTCTCAGTACTCCTCTTCGAGAGGAGGTACTTCCCATTGCTTACACAGATAATAATAGGAGGTATAGATGTTTATACTGAGAAGCCAGCCATCTACACCCTAGATCCATTGGGCTCAATACTCCCAGATGATTATGCAGCAGTAGGCACAGGGGCTGAGATGGCCATAGGTGTTATAGAGAGTGCATATAGGCCAGATATGAATGAGCAGGAGGCTAGGGACCTTACTCTCAAGGCAATAAGGGCAGCAGTGGCAAGGGATGCTGCAAGTGGTGATGGTGTAGATATGCTGATAATAACTAAGAATGGTTGTAAGGAAGAGTCTCTCATGCTTAAGTTAAGTTAAGTATAAACAAAAACCAAGAAACATAAAATGGATGCTATGAACGAACTAACTAATTAGTGGATTAGCGAATGAACATACAATTTATTTATAAACAATAGATTAAGGTATGGTATCAGGTTATGCTCCTCCTCTTGCACTCCTCCCAGAACCTATCGCCTATGTAGTGCTTGTTATATACAACAACACCCTTGCTCATAGCTCTTGCATCATTACTGCTTACAGATGCTATGCCAACTGCTATATACTTTCCATATCTCTCATCATTCACACCAACTATACCGCCTTTATCAAACTCATCCATGTTTACTATCCCTGGTCGCATGACATCTGCACCATTGCATACATGCTTCACAGCACCCATATCAACTGTGACACTCGGAAAGAGTGCAAGTAAAGAATTCATAGTTAAGAATGGTAGTATCATGCCATCTTTAATAACAAGTATCATACCTTCACCAACAAGTATAGAGTTATCATCAATGCTCCCATCATCCATCTCTATTATCTTTAATGATTTGGGTTTCTTTATTCCTGTACTTACATGCCTTGGCCATCCATCCCTTATCCTCTGCATAATAACATCTATATCACTCTTGGATAGATGGTACTCCCTCAACTCCTATTCAACCCTATACCCATACCCATAGCCTCCCTAACCTCTATTAGATCCCTTAGTATAGCACTTGCAGTCTCCATACCTCCAGCACCCTTGCCTATCACTGTTAATTCTCCAGAGTGCTCAGATGTGAAGGTTACAGCGTTTAGCGTGCCATTGACGCATAGAGGCTCATTCTTATCTATACTCATTGGCTCAACCCTTAGCCTCCTACTCTCATCACATGAGGCTATCAACTTTATAACCTTTCCATGCTTCTTAGCCTCAAGAATATCCTCTAGCCTTACATCCCTTATACCTTTGAACCTCACATCCCTCATGGTTACCTTCATACCCATTATCCAGTTTGCCATGATGACCAACTTTGCAGCAGCATCAAACCCATCTATATCAAGGCTTGGGTCTGCCTCTGCATAACCTTTGCTCCTAGCATCATTTAGCGCCTCATCGAATGTTAGCCCATCTTCCATCATGCTGAGTATGTAGTTGGTTGTACCATTGAGTATACCTTTGAATGAGAGTATCCTATCGCCCCTCAAGCAGTGCTTTGCAAACTCAAGTATTGGTGTACCTCCTCCAACTGTACCGCTGAACCTTAGCATAACACCATTGTACTCTGCAAGTTCGAGTAGGGATGGCATTGCAAGTGCCAATGGACCCTTGTTTACAGTGACAACGTTCCTTCCATGCTTTATTGCAGTGGTTATGTTGCTCAAGCCTGGCTCACCATCGTTCAGATTCGTTGGAGTAGCCTCTACAAGTACTTCAGCATCCATCTCCCTTATTATCTCCTCTACCCTACATCTACCACCCTTCTTCCTATCTATCAAATCTATATCTGCTGACTCGCCTCTCTGCCCATCATCATGGTATGCTGCTACAGTACCATACAACCTCTTAACCTCAAGCAGTCTCTGCAAATCAAGACCAGATTGGCTTACTGCTACCCCCTTGCTATCTACTGTAGCAACCAACCTTGGCTTCATACCATACCTCAAGTATATATCATCTGCCCTTGATAGTAGCAGCTTCACTAGGTTCTGTCCTACAACTCCAAAACCTACAAGGATGATCCTCAACCTAACCCAGCCTTCCTCTTCTACCAATCAATATACCCTTTCTTTATATATTATGCTAGTTTCTACTCCTTTCTGTTGGATGGTTGATTGGTTTGGATGCGATAGGTATATTGGTGGTTGTTGTAGTAGGGATATCTGCAGGTATACTAGGCTCCCTGCTTGGATTGGGTGGAGGCTTTATAATAGTGCCAGCACTTGCATTCCTAGGCATAGAACCTAGCAGGATCGCTGGTACAAGTATGTTCACAGTACTCTCAACATCAGCATCCTCAACAGCATCATATGCTATGCAGAGAGGTAGCAGGAGTAATTACAGAGAGAGGGAAGATCATAGCAATGATAGTAATAGAACCAACATGGGTAGCAGTAGTAGCTATGATAGTAATGGTGATGGTGATGGTAGTAACGATAATGATGATGGTAGTGATGGGAGAGATAGGCAGAATAAGAAGAAGAGGAGGGGTAGTAGTAGGAGGGGGGTTGGTAGAATAGATTATGCTACTGCATCAAGACTTGCAGTATTTGCATTACCAGGAGCAGTTATTGGTGCATACTCATCATCCCTGCTAGATCTTGCATCATTCAAACTGTACTTTGCACTCTTACTTGCAGGAGTAGCATCCTATATGCTCATAAACCCATACTACCATGTCAAAGAGAAGCACTACCCAAAGCAGGTATCATATGCTGTAAGCTTCCTCTCTGGTTTCATAGCAAGCCTCTTTGGGGTTGGTGGTGGAGCAATACTTGTACCTATGATGCTCATGGTTCTTAGAATGGATATGCATGTAGCAGTACCTACAGTGCATCTTATCATACTATTATCATCAATCTCTGGTGTTGCTACACATGCAATGCTTGGGCATCCAGAGTACATGCTTGCAGTGATGTTGGTTGGAGGAACATTCACTGGTGCGCAGATAGGCTCTAGGCTACTAGGAAGGGTAAGGGATATAGTGCTTAGAAGATTGGTCTCAATAGCGATGATGATTGTAGCAGCAAGGCTTATCTATGATAGCATCATCCATTAAGATAATAGTATCACCATTAATCACCATTATTATTCATGTCCTTACTTCATCGGGATAGTAGATAACCTCAACCCTGTTTATTGCTCTTCCAGATGCTAGATATAGGCATGTATCTACAAGCCTACCATCATCTGGCTCCTTACCATCTATACTTCCAGGGAGTACAAGGTATACACGCATGTTGGAGTTCAATACCTCGCTCAACTCTTGTGTTGCAGTTACGGCGAATGGTCTCAATGCCCCTCTGAAGACCTCTGCCCTAGCCCTTAGCAGATTGGATACCTTCTTCCCATACGGTGCATCTGGTCCAACTATTATTATCATACCATTGCTATTCTTGAACCTAGATGGCTCCCTTCCTCCATCATAAACTATAGCATTAAGGGTCTCCTTGCTTATAAGCGCTGGGATGTTTATGAATCTATCAACTAACGCATCCCACTCCTCCCTTGATAGCGATGTTACCTCCCTGTTGTAATCATAGTTGCCAGTTAGATGTATGGTTATGTTAGGCCTCACATCTCTTATTGTTCTTCTAACCTCATCCTCATCCATCATATTACATATGCGTTTATCCACACCATCTAATGCTACATCATGCTGGCTAAGTAGTGTACACCTCGCATAATAGCCAGAGAGTTTGGAGATGAGGTGTTTAACCCTTCTTATCGTTACATCATCGTTACTTGAGATTGAGAGTAGTATATTCTTACCAGCAAGGTTAGCATCAACAGCATCGCTATGCTGGTAAGTAGATATCAGTGGTTTGACTGGGTAGAATACCCTATCTGATGGCATTATCCTACCATTAACAAGCCTGCTAACCTCAACATCTGCTAGGTTGAGTATTATCTCTGCAGTCTCCTCTTGTGTAAGGAAGTTCCCATCAACTATCATATTCTTTGTGTTGTTCTGTATCTTCTCTGCAACCTCCCTTATCTTATCAAGGCATGATCTTATAGTAGATGCTATGTTTGAGGTATCCTGGGTAGCATTAGCCTGCATACTATCTTCTCTACTACGCTCCTCTGCTATCCTTGATGCAAGCCTATCTATAGCCTTCTCAAGCATCCCATCATCCTCCCCTACATATAGGAGCACATCACTTGCTATCCTCTCAATATCTATTGCACTTAACCCTTGGAAGCCACCTATCCTTATGAACTCTGCAGCAGCCTTTGGGTAGACAGTCTTGTATATCCTGTCCGAGTGTACTGGACCAGGGTTGCTTACTATGAAGTATATCCTCTTACCCTTCTCTGCCATCTCCCATGCAAGTGCCTCAGATAGCCTGTTCTTTGCACCTTGAGCACTAGTGTATGGGGTTCTGAACCTGTAAGGCCTCTGCTCATAAGGCCTCTCCTCGGTGAAGTAAGTTGCTATGGTTATTACCCTACCATTATCGTTCATGTACCTTAGAGCATTTATACTCATCCAGAAGGTTCCAGTGAGGTGTATGCTTACACACTCCCTGAACTCCTTGAATGGTTGTGATGCCAGAATCTTTACAGGACCAGAGACACCAGCGTTGTTAACAAGGATATCTATACCATTGAACTCTTTGCCTATTGCATTGAACATATCTATAACCTCTTGAACACTGCTAACATCAACGCCAGGGAACATCCTAACCTTGCCATTGCTGTTCCTACTCTTCATTATAGCCTCCAACTCTCTAGCAGTTGCCTCTAGAGGTTCCCTCCTTCTACCCATTATTATTACACTGGCACCCTCTTCTGCAAACTTCTTTGCTACTGCCTGTCCTATCCCAGTCCCACTACCAGTAACAAGCACAACCTTATCAGCAAACCTCATGCTCGTACTCACTCTTCTCCTAGTTGGCGGGGTTATTCATTAATAAATGTTGGGTTAATAAAACCAAGATTTTATTTATCATTTATTCATCAATTCCTAGCTCTCTTCTTCCTCCTTACCCTCATCCTCTTCAAACTCTATCTCCTTTATGCTTAGCCCTAACTCATTCGCTGTCCTTACAAGTTGTGCTATCTTGCTTAATACCTCAGCCTTATCACCGCTCTTTGTAGAGAACTCAACCTCTACCTTCATGGTAGGAGAGCAGTAACCGACATTTATATACATTAGGCTGAGCAAGATATGACTACTCACTCATATCTGCAGATCAATCATAAGCAGTAAATACATGTAGCATTACCAGCAGTACAAGCATTATAGTAAGTATGGATTGTCCATGCAGTAGCCTATTAAATATCTTTACATCTCTTGATGTATACCTCAACAGTACTCCACTAATGATCAGTACACTCATAACTATTAAGTGATAATGTGATAGGCTCTAGGTATCTTATGAAGAGTAACCCATGAACCATCCCTGCTATATATCCAATAGTATTTAATGCTATGTGCATGTTAAGCATTGGCTTGTACATAAGTGCCAATGACCGTGTTGCATTACTACCTAGATAGGTTGCAGAGCGTTTCCTTACCCTGTTGTATAGGATGAATATAACGTTTACTATAACACCTATACCTATAACCATCCATCCTAATGCTTTGGCTATATCTTCTGCTTCCTCAGAGGCTAGAGGATTTACTGTGATAAAATAATGGCGAGGTAGAGAAGTATATACATCATACCTTCACCTTACTCCTCATCTTCAATATCTTCCATCCTGTGTATCCTATAACACCTATCACTGCTGCTATGGTAGCATAAAGTACTATGCTCGTCATGCTAGAACCCAACCCTTCTCCTCTCCCTCCTTCTCACACTTGCCATGCTGAGAGCTTCTTTAATGCAGATCGTTATGTGTAGTATAATAGTTCTATCAAGAGGCGCCGGGGGTGGGATTTGAACCCACGAGCCATTGCTGGCACCAGCTCTCTATCCTGAAGATCATTGGTTGATCCACTAGCCCTATCCATCCATCTATCTATCTACTCATCCATCAGATCTCGAGGCTGGCGGACTACCTGACTATCCGACCCCGGCCCCTGTTCCGATCCTAACCTATCAGGCCTTATCAGCTCTTCCTCCTCTATCTGTACAGTTGTATGCTTTATGCCATATCTTGAGAGGACAGTATTTATGTTCCTCATCACCTCCTTTGCATCTGCGTCATTCCTAATTGTAACATGTGCACTTAACGAAGGCATCGATGGTGCTATACTCCATACATGTACATCATGTATATCAACTACACCATTTATAGACCTGATCTCATCCATGATGGTGACTATATCTATACCTTCAGGTGCACCCTCTAGCAGTATGATTATGCACCTCTTGAGCATCTGTAATGCTAGCCTAAGTATTAGCCCAACTATGATAACACTTGCTATAACATCTACTATGCTTAATGATGTTAATGCTATTACAGCACCTGCAGAGATTACTGCTAGAGAGCCTAGTATATCACTTACTATATGCAAACTTACGCTCTTTATAAGCATCCCATGCTCATGCTCCTCTACACCATACCTCTCTTGCCCTTGCCCTTGTCCTTGCATTTGCTCCTCATTCAACCCTCCATGTCCATGCTTGAGTATCCTTAGCATGATAAGATTTACAGCAAGTCCTGCAACTGCTATCATTAGCATATAGCCCCAATCTATAACCCTAGGCTCCAATAATCGCATATATGTTTCATAGAGCAGTATTATTGATAATGCCACTGCAAGCGCTGTATTTATAAATGCTGCAAGAACCTCTACCCTATGATAGCCATAGGTTAGCGTTGGCGTATGAGGTTTTAATGCAAGCCTTACTGCTACCAGCGCTATTGTTATAGCAACAACATCCATGAATACATGTATAGAGTCGCTTATCAATGCAAGGCTGTTACTTATTATGCCCCCAACCACCTCTAGTAGACCTATAACCAATGCAAGTATTAGTGCTAGAATGAGTCTCTTCTCCTTCTCCCTGTATTCTGTATATGCAAGTACCAACTAACCAAAATACGTAAATCCTATTAATTATCTTAATCATGTATGGGCACTGATCTCAAACCATTGATCAAGGCTAAGGAGATAAAACTTGAGAGTCTAGCAGGTAAGGTTATTGCCATAGATGCTTACAATGCACTATACCAGTTCCTAGCAACGATTAGAGGTTATACTGGAGAGCCTCTTATGGATGCACATGGTAGGGTTACAAGCCATCTAAGCGGGCTCTTCTACAGGAGTGTTAACCTTCTCGCTGCTGGAATAAAGCCTGTATACGTGTTTGATGGAAAGCCTCCAGCACTCAAGCATGCTGAACTTGAGAGTAGGAGGAGGAGCAAGGAAGAGGCACTTGCAAAGTATGAGGAGGCGTTGCAGGAAGGAAGGTTTGAGGATGCAAGGAAGTATGCACAAGCAACATCAATGCTAAAGGATTACATGCTGAATGATGCAAAGACACTACTTACACTCATGGGCATACCATACGTGGAGGCACCATCAGAGGGCGAGGCTACAGCAGCATACCTAACCATCATAGGATTGGCATATGCAACAGCAAGCCAAGATTATGACTCACTACTCTTTGGTTCAAGGAGGCTTGTAAGGAACCTTACAATAAGCGGGAGGAGGAAACTTCCAAATAAGAATGTGTACGTTGATGTCAACCCAGAGATTATAGAGTTGGATGAACTCTTGAGAGATCTAGGCATAAGCAGGGAAGCGCTTGTAGATGTTGCAATACTGATAGGCACCGATTTCAATCCTGAAGGCTTCAAGGGTATAGGTGCAAAGAAGGCTTTACAGTTGATAAAGAAGTATGGTAGGCTTGAGGATATAGATGTTGAGGGTCTAAGGGATGAGTTGAAGATGGTAGATTACAATGCAATAAGAGAAATATTCCTCAAGCCAGAGGTTGCTGAACCTTCTAATGTAAATATTATATTCAAAGAGGTTGATGAGCAAGGTGTAACAAGATTTCTATGTGATGAGCATAACTTCTCTAGGGAGAGGGTTAGTAATGCAATCAAGAGGTTGAATAAGGCTATACGGATAAGGGGTAGCAGCCTAGAGCAGTGGTTCTCTTGACCAATTAACAGATATAATGGAGCACTAGTCGAAGTCGAATATCTCTCCCCAGAACGATCTCTTCTTTCTGTATCTATACTCATCTCTATCCTTATCCCTGTAATCATCCTCATCATAATGCCTATACCTCTCATCATCATATCTATCTGACCATGTTGCCCTCTCGATTATCTTATCTAACTCGCCTCTATCAAGCCATACACCCCTACACTTTGGACAGTAATCGATCTCTATACCATGCCTCTCAGCAATATGTAATTCAACATCACACATTGGGCACTTCATACCATCCATCTCTCTTCCCTAACTTATTTATCTTTTAGTTTCAGTAACTTCCTCTTCTCAGCATCTATACGTGATGAATAGTCCCTCATATCCACGAACCTCATACCCCTTGCTAGATTTGGATGTACATCTGCGATAGCCTTATACATCTCCTGTGCAATCCTCCTATATGCTGGATGCCCTTGCGGGGGTGTCCTCAACTCTATAATGTGATAAGCCTCCCTAAGGTTCATCTTGATAAGGTATCTGTATCTATATGCTAGGTTAACAACGTACTGGGCTTGTAGTGGCTTTCCCTCCTTGTACGCAATCAGTTCATACACCTCCTTACTCTTCTGCATACACTCATCGAACTCCTTCTCAAGACCAGCATCTATAACCTCCGTTGGCTTATAATAACCATGATTAGTAGTAAGCATCTGCCTCTGCATAGTTAGTATCCTATGCCTATGTAGGTCTCTGAATATACCAAAGTTTGTGCATAGATCGAATGTATAATATGGTATCTCGAATGCCCTCAGTGGTCTATGCCTTCTATTTGCTCTATGCCTAACATATTCATCTATTATCTTTGCCCTCTCCTCCCTACTCATCTTAGCAGCAAGTTCGAGGAGATTAGTGTACGATGCAGATGCATGTTCATATAGTATGGATGCTACAACCTTAACCTCTACAGTATCGTTATCCTCATAATCAACAAGCCTAACCTCATCCAGATATGTACCATCTCTATTACCATCATCCTTGGCAAGATACTTCATTGCAATACTTGCAATACCATCCCTTGTTGAGTTCAGGTACTCTCTGAATACTTCGCCATACTTTGTTCTAACCCTCTTTATGAATGGCCCTATATACTTTGTTAACTCATCATGGAGCATCAATGCTATATCATGCTCCTCCTTTAGCCTAGATGCAAGAAGTATGTTAAGTAAGTACTCGAATGCCCTTGCATTCCCTGCTATACCAACATTGGTTAGGGTAGATGCTGGGAGAAGTACCCTAAGTATATCCAGAGCCTTTGCCCTTATGCTAGCCTCGTATGCCTTCTCTGCCCTCTTTATATCATCACTGCTCTTGAGTTCATCGAATGGCACCTCTACACCCTTACTGCTATCTAGGAAGTACATTGAGTGTATAGGCTCAACCTCCTTAAGGTACTTGATCATTGACTCTATACTCTTGCTGTATGTGTTGAATGCTAGATCACATGCCTCTATATAGGAATCAGCATACCTCAACTCCATCATATCTTCGCCTCTATAATACTGGTACATGCCATCCTTGCCCTTCTGATCAAACCTAACATACCTTGTTGACTTTTCAAGGTACGATAAGCCTATTCTCCTATCCTCAATGCTCTGTATGGCTATCTGTGATATACCCTCTATGCCAACCTGTACAAGCCCAAGTTCAGCAACGCTATCATCCCCATACTCAACTAGTACACGCTCGTAGAACTCCTCTCCTCTGCTGGGATTGTTGAGGAACTCATCTAGGAAGATCCTCCTCATACTCTTGCTTGATCTACTGTACCTTGACATCAGAGCTCCTCTATCAACCTGCTTTGGTGTTGTTATCACGAATACAGGCTTATCTGTGTTGGAGAAGTGCTGCTTGAGCAGTTCCTTCTCATGTTCAGTGAACTCATCCATGTTGATGCTCATGATAGTATTATATAAGTGAGCATGTATTATCCTTTAGATTGCAGTTAAAGCATCTCTTGATAGCAGTAGGGGTAGGGGCAGTTGCATATGGGATAACAGCACTCCTACTATCCATGACTACAGGGATAGGTAGGGTAGATGAGAGTAACGATACGGCTAGTTATATACCCTCTAAATATGAGGTTAAGAGGATAATGATAGATGGTATAATGCTGGAGGTTGAGGTTGCAGATACTGATGAGAAGAGAGCGTTAGGGCTTATGTATAGAGAAGGGCTTGATGATGGTAAAGGGATGCTATTCATATTCCCTACAGAGGGTAGATACTCATTCTGGATGATGAATATGAGGTTCAATATTGACATACTCTGGATAGACTCATCTGGGAGGGTTGTGTACATAGTTGAGGATGCTGAACCATGCAAGGGTAGCAGTGGAGAGGATATAAGGCAGTGCACATACTACCCAGATGTTAGGGCAAGATACGTGCTTGAGGTTAACTCTGGATTCGTGAGAGAGCATAACATAGGTATAGGCTCAACAATTACAATACTGGATTAGCAGAATCAATTTAATATAGATGGTTATTGAGCATATAGCGATGGATGGTTCAGGTATCGATGGTGTTGATGCAAAGGCACTACTCTACTCAGTTATAGAGAGGCTTGGGAGGGATGAGTTGAGGAGGGATCTTGCAAAGGATAGTAGGAGTGCAATAGCAACAATAATGCACTCATGCATGAAAGAGCTCAGCAGTAACGATATGGATAAGGATAAAGATGTTATCATTAGGCTAGTAACAGCACTCATGCATTACCTGCTTACTGAGTGCATGATCCAGAGCGAGAGGAAGATTCAACTTGATGATGTTATGCTTGATCTAGTCATACCATCGATGAGAGCATTGAGGTCTAATCCAGATAATACACTAATCATACTAATTGCTAGAGGTGATGAGATGGGTTTGCTTAACAATAGACTGGAAAGGGTTTATGCTCTTCATCCAAAGGTGAACGTGTGGGCTGTTATTGTTGGCGATGCTGAAACTGATATGGTAGATAATGTAAGGGTCTATATGATGGATGAGTATGTAGATCAGGTATCTAAATCAAAACCATCAAGATCCATAATCCCATTATCCTCTATAATAGAGGATATAAGAAGGTTCATGAATTCAAGGGGGTATAAGACCATTCAACATAGTTGCATAATGGAATGGATGAATTAATTAATGAATGAATGAAGGAGAGGGGGAAGGATTAGGGTAACTTAACTTACTCTACTGGTAGTTCATACCTATTCCCCCACTCATACCATGATCCAAGGTATACTCTAACCTTCTTCATGCCTAGTAGTTTTAATGCTAGGTATGCATGGGCTGCCCTGTAACCTCCCTGACAGTAGCAGATTATCTCCATATCATTATCATCATCTTCCTTTACACCTTCTTTATCATCATTACCTTCATCATCTCTATGCAGAATAGAAGAGTACACCGATCTGAGCATCTCAACAGGTTTCATCGTACCATTATGCATCATGTTAGCCTCCCAGTCTATGTTCACTGCATTTGGTATATGCCCTCCCCTTGATGCTCTCACATGGATACCATAATACTCCTCCCTGCTCCTTGCATCAACTATCCTAACATTATGGTTGTTCATCCTCTCTAGTATGTATCTGTATGTTGCAAGCACATCATTATTGAACCTGTATGTGTACTCTTCATTCACAGGGCTTGGTCTTGTAGGCTCCTTCTCAACTGGATAGCCTCTCCTCCTCCACATGCTAAACCCACCATCAAGGACCATTGTATGCTCATGGCATATGTAATGCATGAGCCATAGGCCTCTAGCAGCTAGAGTGCCAGTTATATCATCATAGAATATGATATGCTTATCATATGTTATGCCAGCACTTTTGAGCAGCATCTTCAGGCTTGAGTTGAACCTCTCTATACCCTCATCACTTGTATCTGCCCAGTGGAATGCAAAGAGGTCCATGTTAACTGCTCCAGGTATATGCCCATAGCAGTACTCATGCCATGATCTAGCATCTACTATGAGGAGGTCTTGAGCCTTTGCATCTAGCATCTTCTTCAATTCATCAACAGTTACTAGCATAACCATACATACATACATAAAGTGTATATAAGTAGGTTTAGCCAGATTATAGTATTGGGTAAGGCTAGAGATAGGCTAGAGTCCATAAAGGCTGCACATAGTAAGCATGGCATGGGTGGAAGAGGAAGGACTCAAAGGATGGAGGATTATCTGGAGGTTATATACGAGCTTATGGAGCATAAGGGTTATGTAAGCATGAGCGATATATCCAACTACCTCAACGTTAGTTCTGCTAGCGTTACAAAGATGGTGCAGAGGCTGCATGAATCTGGCTACATAGAGTATGAGAAGTATAGAGGGATAAGGATGAAGGATAAAGGGCTAGAGATTGCCAAGATGATAAGGGAGAGGCATAGCATACTTATAGAGTTACTGCTACTTCTAGGTATAGAGGAGGAGGATGCGCACAGGATAACAGAGGGTATAGAGCATTACTTCGATAACAGATCGCTCAAGAGGTTAGAGCAACTTATACAGATTATAAAGAGTGATGAGAGCATAGCGAAGAGGATAAGCAATCTATAATACCATATTATTTACAACATAACTAAATAAGAGGTGAGGTATGCTTATCATCTATTCTTTACTGCTATGAGCTGCTCCAACCTCATCATCTTAACCCCTTTGGCCTTCATCTCCTCTATTGCAGATTCACTGTTTGCTAGCCCTTTTGTAGCATCCTCAAGCAGTATAACCTCAAACCCATTCTCAAGCGCATCCAATGCAGTATTCTTTACGCAGTAATCAGTTGCAACCCCTGTTATAAACACTCTCTTTATGTTCTTCTCCCTCAACCTATCAGCAAGTTCAGTCCTATCGAATGCTGAATATGCTTCCCTGTTTGGATCAGTTGCCTTCGATATAACAATTGCACTTCTAGGCAGTTTAAGATCTGGATGGAACTTTGCACCCAAGGTATTCCTAACACAGTGCACAGGCCATACTCCTCCCCTCTGCTTGAACGATATATGGTTTGGAGGATGCCAGTCCCTGCTAGCAAATATTGGTAGTCCCTTGGCCATGAATATCTCTATATACTTGTTTATGATAGGTATGATCTTATCTGCATCTGGTACTGGTAGGGAGCCTCCTGGCATGAAGTCGTTCTGCATATCAACTATTATAAGTGCTGAACCATCATCAAGCATCCCACTCATACAGATAGTTATGATATCATCTGATATAATGTTATCTCTACTCTCTTTTATTATAGTTAGTCTTATCCATTACCCCTTCTGTCTACCAATATGCTTATCCTGCTATTTGCAAGCAATGCCTGTAGTAGCCTCTTACCAACATCAGAGTCCTTGGAGACCTTTATCCTAGCCTTCTTTCCAACCATTGCAGAGAATAGGTATTGGTCATCAACGTATACATCAACACTCTTGTTTACAATATCCTCAAATGTTATGTATAGTGAGTTACCCTGTTCACTTATATCAAACTTTACTTGCTCTCCCATAGATCTGATCCTTGGTTCAACATCTATGCTTATGCCAAGCATTCTCTCAAGCTCCTTTATTGTTGAACCACTCTTGCCTATAAGCAATGGTATTGCTGAACGATCAACCCTAACCAGTGCACTACTGCTACCAGTTATCTTCACCTCAGCGCTCTTATCAAACCTCCTTACAACCTCAAGTATCCTCTCCTCTGCAAGCCTCTTTATACCATCACCACTGCTCTCTGCCTCAACTGGCACTATAACATTCTCCTCACCAAACGTGTATATCTCATACTCCAACCTGTTAGTCTCAAAGTCCCTAACCTCTATCAAAGGCCTTGCAAGATCCTGCTCAACCATGCCAGTAGGTACCCTAACCGTTAGGTTCAACTCATAAACCTTGACTATTGCTCCAGCATTAACGAAGATTATTGTATCAAGTATATGGGGGATCATGCCCAACTCAACCCTGCCTATGAACCTCTGTATAGCATCCAATGGACTTGATGCATGCACTACACCAACCATCCCTACCCCTGCCAACCTCATATCAGCAAAGACCTCAAAGTCCTCACTCTTCCTAACCTCATCGAATATTGTGTAGTCTGGCCTTACAAGCAAGAGTATCTCTGCAGCCTTCTTGAAGCTCCCCTCCAATGGTGCGTACTGTGTTATTGCATCGCTAACCTGTAGATCCCTTGGTGACTCGAATGTCTTCACTATCTTCCCTTGCTTCATGTAGAACTCTGCCAGGCTACTTGCCAGTGTACTCTTGCCAGAGCCTGGGGGTCCTGCTATTAGTATACCTTCAGCCCTGCTCTTGAGCCTCTCCATGAGCCTCTTCGATACCCTATAATCATCTAGCGTTAGCCTTACAGTTGGTCTAACTACAGTTATCTCAAGTTTATCTGAGAATGGTGGTCTAGTTATTGCTATCCTGTAGTTTCCTAACTGGATCACTGTTGCACCATTCATGCTTATCTCATTTGCACCAGGGGTTAACCTTGCTGCATCTGATATCTCCCTTATCATGTTCATCAACTCTGCATGTGTGCATGGCTCCTCTCTAACCTTAACCAACTCGAATGCACCAGGCTTACCCTTCTTTGCAAATATGCTAACATCCTCCATCATGTGCAGGCTCATGGTCTGCTCATCTATGTACCTCTCAAATGATAGCTCTCTCTTCACATCCTTGCGTATATACCTCACATTGATACCTTCAGCCTCTGCTACCAGTGCTTGTACATAATCTGCAGTTATAAGTGTCGCTCCTTCCTTCTTTGCAACATCCTTTATCAACGCATCTATC
>VAPR01000207.1_pt1 | contig 41784 bp, 46 predicted proteins | sample 3380701 | NCBI WGS metagenome assembly VAPR01 (sample SAMN11536904, study PRJNA540576) | hot springs metagenome | isolation source: hot spring wet sediment | place: Spain: Lobios | collected 2014-01
CCGCCAGTTTTCCGGTGCGAACCCCCGCAAGACGTACCGCGTAGGAGAGCGTTTCGGTCGTATGTATGATGAACGTAAACAAACAAATCAGCCAGATATGCTCCATGACGTTCGGTAACTCCTTCGGTATTTCCCGATTTTCTACCCACATTATACTCTTCTTTGGCCAAATCGACGAAAAAGTAAACAAGTAATGCAGGATTTTCCTGATTTTGGGCGAATCACATTATGATTAAGAAAATGGAATGGTATCAGGGGGATTGTAAATGCAGGATAAGAAAGTTTTGGTTGTAGACGATCAATATGGCATTCGCATCCTGTTGTACGAGGTTCTGGGCAAAGAGGGATACAAGACGTTCCAAGCAGCCAACGGCAAAATGGCATTGGAAATCGTGGAGAAAGAATCTCCAGATCTGGTCATCCTTGATATGAAAATTCCAGGGATGGATGGAATCGAAATTCTGAAGCACATCAAAAAAATCAATCAGAGCATCAAAGTCATCATGATGACCGCGTACGGCGAGCTGGACATGATTAAGGAAGCGACCCAACTGGGTGCGTTGACTCACTTCACCAAACCCTTTGACATTGATGAGCTCCGCATGGCCGTTCACCAGCAGTTGGCCTGTTAATCGTCCTACTGGGTAAGCTTGCCTGTTAACAAACAGAGGACTGTGGTATAATAAGCCACGATAAAAAGAGTCTACAAGAGCTAGGAGGATTTTCAAAAGATGCCACTGGTACCTATGACCGCTTTTTTAGAGGACGTCAAAAAGAACAAATACGCTGTTGGACAGTTCAATCTGAATAACCTGGAGTTTACCCAGGCGATTACGGAAGCTGCGATGGAAGAAAAGTCCCCAGTCATTTTCGGTGTATCCGAAGGTGCGATGAAATACATGGGACTGGATTACACGGTTGCGATCGCGAAAGTTGCCGCTGAGCGCGCAGGCGTTCCGGTTGCCCTGCACCTTGACCACGGCAGCAGCTTCGACGTCGTCATGAAGTGTATCCGCGCAGGTTTTTCTTCCGTGATGTTCGATGGTTCCCACTATCCGCTGGAAGAAAACATCCGCCTGACCAAACAGGTTGTTGAGGCTGCCCACGCAGTTGGCGTCTCCGTTGAAGGGGAGCTGGGTACAATCGGTGGTGTGGAAGACGATCTTTCCGTGGACGAGGAAGATGCAACTCTGGCAAAACCGGAGGAAGCAATCCGCTTCTGGGAAGAGACCAAAGTAGACTACATGGCGATCGCTGTAGGTACAGCGCACGGCATTTACAAGGGCGAGCCGAAAATCCGCTTCGACATCATTGAAGAAGTAGCGAAAAACATCGGCGCACCAATCGTGCTCCACGGCGGTTCCGGCGTACCGGACGAAGCGATCGTGAAATCGATCAGCGTCGGCGTAGGTAAAATCAACGTAAACACGGAAAGCCAAGTCGCATGTACCGAAACCGTGCGCAAAGTTCTTGCCGCGAAGCCGAATGAAATCGACCCGCGCAAATACCTGGGTCCTGCTCGTGAAGCGATCAAGGAAGTCGTGAAAGGCAAGATGCGCCTGTTCGGTAGCAGCAATCGTGCGTAAGCAGGGGGTACAACATGCGCTTTTTAATTGATACCGCGAATGTGGAAGAAATTCGGGACGTCCACGAGTGGGGCGTGTTGGCTGGTGTCACCACCAACCCTTCCCTGGTGGCGAAGGAAGGTCGCGACTTTATTGAGACCCTGAAAGAAATCATCGATATTGTGGACGGCCCGATCAGTGCGGAAGTGATCAGCACGGAAGCCAAGGGCATGATTGAAGAGGGTGAAAAGCTCGCTTCCCTGTCCAAAAACATCGTGGTAAAGATCCCGATGACCGAAGAAGGCTTGAAAGCGGTCAAGTACTTTGCAAAGCGGAAAATCAGAACCAATGTGACGCTGGTGTTTACAGCGAACCAGGCGGTAATGGCGGCGCGCGCAGGGGCAACCTACGTCTCACCATTCCTCGGTCGTCTGGATGACATCGGTCACGACGGTTTGCAGCTGATTAGCGACATTTCCGAGATTTACACGGTTCACGGAATCGAGACGGAAATCATCGCGGCCAGCATCCGCCATCCGATCCACGTGACGGAAGCGGCACGCCGCGGCGCTCATTTCGCGACCATTCCGTATAAAGTGTTCAAACAACTGCTGGCCCATCCGCTCACCGACAGCGGACTGCAGAAGTTTCTCGCGGACTGGGCAAGCATGCAGAAGTAACAATTGATGCGATGATGTATAGAGCACCTTTTCCGCTGGGGAAGGTGCTTCTTTCCCGATTATGCCTGAGGAGAGCAAATCATGGAAAAGCTGATTATCAACGGCGGAAAGCTGCTTGCTGGAACGGTGTCCATCAGCGGGGCGAAAAACAGTGCGGTGGCACTCATACCGGCGGCACTACTGGCGGACGGACCCGTCGTCATAGAGAACCTGCCGAAGATTCAAGACGTCGATATCTACTTCGAACTGCTGCGCGAGATGGGAGCAGATGTGCTTTTCGAGGACGATTGGATGGAGATTGACGGAAGGGAAATGCACTCCGTCTTCATGCCAAACGGCCGAGTAAAAAGACTGCGCGCCTCCTATTACCTCTGGGGAGCCCTGCTGGCGAAATTCGGTGAGGCCCGGGTCGGGCTGCCTGGCGGATGCGATCTCGGACCACGTCCAGTCGACCTCCATATAAAGGGATTTGAAGCCCTGGGAGCCAAGGTGGAAAACCAGAATGGCGTCATGACCATACGGGCGAACAAGCTCAAAGGAGCACGTATCTACCTGGACCTGGTTAGTGTCGGTGCGACGATCAACATCATGCTGGCGGCATCCAAGGCTGAAGGCGTGACGATCATTGAAAACGCTGCCCGCGAGCCGGAGATTGTCGACGTAGCAACGCTTTTGAACAACATGGGAGCAAACATCAAGGGAGCGGGCACTGACATCATCCGCATTCAGGGAGTGGAGCGGCTGCACGGCTGCCGCCATACCATCATCCCGGACCGCATCGAAGCGGGCACTTACATGATTGCGGCAGCGGCGACAGGCGGAAGCGTCACCTTGGAAAACGTCATTCCGAAACATTTGGAATCGGTTTCAGCCAAGCTCCGTGAAATCGGCGCAGAAGTGATTGAGATAGACGACTGCATTGTCGTGAACGGAGGGGACAAATACCGGGCGGCCGACGTAAAAACAAGTCCGTATCCCGGCTTCCCGACTGACCTCCAGCAGCCCATTACGACACTTTTAACACTTGCCAAAGGGTCAAGCATTGTGACCGACAATATCTACAGCGCCCGGTTCCGCCACATTGACGAACTTCGCCGCATGGGAGCCAATCTGAAGGTGGAAGGCCGCTCCGCTGTCATCGAAGGCGGGCACAAGCTGCAGGGAGCCAAAGTGGTCGCTTCCGATCTGCGGGCCGGAGCTGCACTGGTGATAGCTGGACTGGCTACCCAGGGCACGACCGAGTTGGAGGGGCTGGAACACATTGACCGCGGCTACGAGAATCTGGTCGGCAAACTGCAGAGTCTCGGTGCAGACGTGCAGCGGGTCGGCACACAGCACCCGGAACGACACCAGATGTAGGATATTTACCAGGAGAGGAGTCTTCCAGAATGGAACGTAGTTTAACGCTTGAACTGGTACGCGTCACGGAAGCGGCTGCGCTTGCTTCCGCCCGTTGGATGGGATTGGGCAAAAAAGATGAAGCGGACGACGCTGCTACAACGGCCATGCGCAAGGAGTTTGAAAATGTGCCGATGGACGGCGTGGTTGTGATCGGTGAAGGAGAAATGGATGAAGCACCGATGCTGTACATTGGTGAAAAGCTGGGTCAAGGTGTAGCTCCGATGGTAGACGTGGCAGTTGATCCGCTGGAGGGTACCAACATCGTAGCCAAAGGAACGTGGGGTGCCATCTCTGTCATCGCCATCGCTGACCGCGGGAACCTGCTGCATGCGCCGGACATGTACATGGACAAAATTGCCGTTGGACCCAAAGCTGTCGGCAAGGTGGACATCAACGCACCGGTAGAGGACAACCTGAAAGCGGTCGCCCAGGCTGTCGGCAAGGACATCAGTGACCTGGTCGCTATCGTGCTTGACCGCGATCGCCACTCCAAAATCATCCATGACATTCGCAAAGCGGGTGCGCGGATCAGACTGATTCCCGACGGCGATGTAGCCGCAGCCATCAACACAGCGTTCCCTGACACAGGTGTCGACATCCTGTTTGGTTCCGGCGGCGCTCCAGAGGGCGTTTTGGCTGCTGTTGCCTTGAAGTGCCTTGGTGGAGAAATTCAGGGCAAACTGCTGCCGCAGAGCGAAGAAGAGGTGGAACGCTGCAAGCGCATGGGGTTGGTCAATCCCCATCAAGTCCTGTACATGGATGACTTGGTCAAAGGCGACGATGCCATTTTTGCTGCGACTGGCGTAACTGACGGAGAGCTGCTGCGTGGAGTGAGACTCCAGGGTACACGTGCGACAACCCACTCCGTGGTCATGAGGGCCAAGACCGGAACGATCCGTTTTATTGAAGGAAACCACCGCTTGGAGCGCAAGCCACGCCTCGTATTGTAATGCGTGCATCGGACTAGAATCGTACATGTTGAAATAAAGAGTGGTGGAATCATGTTAATTTCAGAACTGGAAGAGAAGAAGCTGACGGATCTCTACAAGTTGGCGAAAGAGTACCAAATTCCTTACTATTCCCAGATGAAAAAGAAAGAATTAATCTTTGCCATCCTTCGAGCTCGTGCAGAACGTGACGGCTTGATGTTTATGGAGGGCGTGCTGGAAATCCTGCCGGAAGGATACGGGTTCTTGCGCCCCATTAACTATCTGCCCAGCTCGGAGGATATCTACATCTCTCAGTCGCAAATCCGCCGTTTTGATTTGCGCATGGGAGATCTGGTATCCGGCAAGGTACGGCCGCCCAAGGAAAACGAGCGTTACTTCGGGCTGCTGCAAGTGGAAGCCGTAAACGGACAAGACCCCGAACTGGCTGCTGAACGCCTTCATTTCCCCGCTTTGACACCGCTGTATCCCCAAAAAAAGCTCGTTTTGGAGACGTCACCCGATAAAATTTCCGCGCGGTTGATGGATTTAATAGCGCCGGTTGGCCTTGGGCAGCGCGGACTGATCGTCGCCCCGCCAAAGGCCGGGAAAACCATGCTGCTGAAAGAGATTGCCAACAGCATCACGGCCAATCATCCGGATATTCACCTGTTCGTCCTGTTGATCGATGAACGGCCGGAAGAGGTGACCGACATGCAGCGTTCAGTCAAAGGGGAAGTCATTGCCTCTACGTTTGATGAGCTTCCGGAAAACCACATCAAGGTGGCCGAGCTGGTTTTGGAGCGCGCAAAGCGTCTGGTCGAGCACAAAAAGGACGTGGTCATCCTGCTGGACTCCATCACGCGACTGGCGCGAGCCTACAACCTCGTGATTCCGCCGAGCGGACGTACCCTTTCAGGAGGGATCGATCCGGCTGCATTCCATCGTCCGAAGCGCTTCTTTGGTTCCGCGCGCAATATCGAGGAGGGGGGAAGCCTTACCATTTTGGCGACATCCCTGATCGAGACCGGTTCCCGCATGGACGACGTAATCTACGAGGAGTTCAAGGGAACGGGCAACATGGAGCTTCATTTGGATCGCAAACTGGCGGAACGACGTATTTTCCCGGCGATCGACATTCGCCGTTCGGGCACGCGTCGTGAAGAGCTGCTGCTGACCAAGGAAGAGCTGGACAAACTGTGGACCATTCGGAAAAACATGAATGACAGCCATGATTACGTGGATTCTTTCATCAAAAAATTGGCCGAGTCCAAAACAAACAGCGAGTTCTTGCAGAACATCGAATCAAAGCCAGGACGAAATCAGGCCAAGCCTTCAGGCATGACGGTGAGTTAACACTCGCCGTCATTTTTTTTGCGTGTTTGGCATAACGTAGAAAAATGAAGGTGAACTAGGACAGATGGAGGGATCGCAGTGGGAATTGAGTTCGTAGACATGCCAGCCATACAGGATGAGGCGAAACAAGCGGTAGTAGAACAAGCCCTATTCCAGGCGTTTAACCCGTATGGCGCGCTTTCCGCCACACCCAAGGCCAATCGTGATTCCGTCATGGTCTATTCCGTACAGCAGGGGGAGACGCTTTCTGAAATTGCCCATCGCTATGGCCTTACGCTGCAGGAACTGATCGAAACAAACAAAATACATAACCCTCACATGGTGGGGATCGGCATGAAGCTGGTAATCAGACGAAACGAGGTCGCGCACTCTGTGAACCGCGGGGAGACCCTCGATCAGATTGCCCAGCGCTACGCCGTAAAAAAGGAACTGCTGGTAGATCGCAATCCGCTTTTGAAGCTGCTTCCCGACAACCTGTACGTGGGACAGGTCGTCTATGTGCCTGTACCGGAGGCAAGCCCCATGTTGGCCGGAAATATTCAGGTGCGCAGGCACATGGCGCAAGCAGCCAGCAGAAAAGCAACCCGCATGCGAGCGATGGACTGGCCGGTAAAGGAAGCGACCATTACCAGCGGGTTCGGGATGCGTTGGGGACGGATGCACAAGGGTCTTGATCTATGGAATGAAGGGGAAGGGAAAACGCCGATTTATGCGGCCAAAGACGGCGTGGTGGTGGAGGCAGGTGCAAACCGGGGAGGCTACGGCTACATCGTGATATTGGATCACGGAGACGGTCTGCAGACATACTACGCCCATCTGAGGAAAATACTCGTCGATCCCGGGCAGGAGGTTACAACAGGCGACATTTTGGGCTACATGGGCCGAACGGGAGATTCTACGGGCTACCATCTGCATTTTGAGGTGAGGCAGGATGACGTTCCGATGAATCCACTCCGCTACCTGCGCAGGTAACCCTTCACATTTACTTTGTCTCCTCGTTGCGTTACAATGGGCTACAGCAAAGAAGCGAGGCGATTTTTTCATGTTTTTGGTATACGCAGACAAGAGCGGTAACGTTTACGACCACCCGGGTCTGTTCGCGGTGGCACGGAACGGTGACATATTGACGGAGATTTTGGAAGAAGAGTTGATTCCTCTTCCGGAAGGAGCGACGCTGGTTAGCCTTCCGGATACGGTCCCGGTGGGCATGGACCCGGATACCGGCGAGATGGTGAAGCTTGACGGATGTACAGCCGTAGGCGCGCTGATCCCGCAGGGCTTCACCCGCCTGCTTCTGCCGGGGTACCTGAAAACGAACAAGGAAAGCAAGTTTCCCCTGTTCGGCTATACCGCCGTGGTATGGAAAGACGGTCAGTTCTGGATTGCCGGCCGCCAAAGCGACGAGCCGCACAAGTGGAACCCGGTCAACTTTCCGATGGACGAGCTGAAGCAGCGAGTGGAACAGACATTGGAACTGTTCCCCGACAACCGCATTCTTCGGCATCTATCCCATTGTGCGCTGGAATACGAGTGTCTGACTGCATCCAATAACTTTTTCCACCGTTGGGAAGGGAGTTTGCCCGTCTCCTACACCTGCAATGCAGGCTGTTACGGCTGTATTTCCGAGCAGCCGGACGACAGCGGGTTCCCGTCGCCGCAGACGCGGATGAATTTCAAGCCGACAGAGGACGAGCTGGTCCAGGTAATGCTTCACCACCTGCAGACGCCGGAGAGCATTATCAGCTTTGGACAGGGCTGCGAGGGAGAGCCGTCCACCATGGCGGGCATCATCATCCCGGCGATGAAGCGTGTAAGGGAACAGACGGACATGGGCTACATCAACATCAACACCAACGCAGGCCTGACCGACCACATCAAAGGAATTGTGGATGCAGGGCTTGATCTGATGCGCGTCAGCACCATCAGTGCGATTGACGAGCACTACAACGCCTACTACCGTCCGCGCAACTACACCCTGGAAAACGTCGCCCGTTCCGCCGAGTACGCCTCGTCCAAAGGAGTGTACACCTCCATCAACTACCTCTGTTTCCCGGGCGTTTTTGACCGCGAAGAAGAGATGGAGGCAATGATCAACTTCATCCGGCGAACCGGCATCAAGCTGATTCAACTGCGCAACCTGAACATCGACCCGGAAAGCTATCTGGCGATGATTCCCAAGCCGCAGGGCGAAGTGTTTGGCATGAAGCAGGCGATTGAGATTTACCAGCAGGAGCTGCCAGACGTGGTGATCGGTTCCTTTACCCATATCCCTCCGGCAGAGCTGCGCCGTCGGAAAAACATGGTCTAAAGCTATATCTGTTGCAATTACCTGACAGACGTGCTACTATGTTGTTTGTGTTTATATAACTCTGTTTCGGCAAACGATTCAGGGCGGAAAAGAGGTGCGAATAGCTATGAAACAAGGAATCCATCCGAAGTACAACACAGTAAAAGTGACTTGTGCATGCGGTAACGAGTTCGAATCCGGTTCCGTAAAACAAGCGCTCCGTGTAGAGATCTGCTCCAACTGCCACCCATTCTTCACTGGTAAACAAAAGTTCGTAGACGCTGGTGGCCGTGTAGATCGTTTCAAACGCAAATACAATCTTTCCTAATCGAAGATTGGAACCAGGTAGAGAGATCTGCCTGGTTTTATTTTTTTGCAAAAATATCTTTCCGTGCCCGGTGACGAACAACTACAATAAGATGCAATGATATTTTTTGGCGTAAAGGGAGAAGAAACGTGGCGCAATTGTATTTTCGTTACGGGGCGATGAACGCTTCCAAATCGATTCAGCTTTTGACCGTAGCCCATAATTACGAACAGTCCGGAAAAAAAGTGATGGTGTTTACACCTGCCATTGACGATCGCTACGGAGTCGGCAAGGTGGCTTCCCGCGTGGGGATCAGCCGCGATGCCATCCCGGTTGACGAAGAAACGGACATCTTTCACATCGTGCAAGCGGAAGAACCGCGGCCGGATTGTGTTCTGGTCGACGAAGGCCAGTTTTTGGGACAGACGCATGTCGCTCAGTTGGTGAACATCGTGGACAAGCTGGAGATTCCCGTGATCGTGTACGGACTGTTGAAGGATTTTAAAAACCAGCTGTTCCCGGGAAGCCAGTACCTGCTGTGCGAAGCAGACAAGATTGAGGAGATCAAAACCATCTGTGTCTACTGCAATAAAAAGGCAACGCACATCCTGAAGTTTAAGGACGGAGTGCCCGTCTACTCCGGGGAGACAATCGAAATCGGCGGAAACGATACGTACTCCAGCGTGTGTCGCCAGCATTACTACAATCCCCCTGCAATGCCCTGAATGAATGATGAAAGCCAGGCCGCCCCAGTTTCGCCTTTGAATGGGCATCCACCGCGATGCGCACACTAAGGCAAAACAGGAGGTGGCTTTTTCATGCAACGCACACCATTCAACAAGGGCGTACTGTTGGGCGTAGCGGTAGTTGCGCTGGCTGGATCGCTCGTGGCAGGCTGTGGCCATCAGCAGCCTCAGGAGAAGAGCTACGGCGCGCAAGCCCTTGATCCGCAGCGGAACGCAACCATACAAAACGACCGGGACAACGACGTCATTGACCGGGGAGCACCGATAATCGAGGACAGGGATGCCCTGATGGGGCGGAACCAGAATCCCAACCTGCTGGTCGGACACACGGCCGTTCGCAATACGCAGGTGGACATGAACAACATGGAAATGATGGCCAAAACCGTACCTGGCGTGGAGGGAGCGCGCATCACCCTAAACGGTGGAGATGCATATGTTACTCTTGATCTGATCCCCAACGTTACGGCGAGCCAGGCCCGATCCATCGAACAGCAGGTAATTGCGGCACTGCGGCAAAAGGTACCGCGTTACGACTTTCACGTTACCTCAAACGACGGGTATCATCAGCCTTAGATAGGACCAACGGGCTCGGCTCTGCCGGCCTTTTCTTTTATACCCAACCGGCTAAAGCTCACGCTACGCCGGTCGGGGCCCGTGATCAATATCTTCCTTTGACATTTTTCAGGTTATCCCCTATACTTTACCTGTTATAAAGCAATTTTTTTATGATGGGGTGAATTACAGTGTTCGAGCGCTTATCAGCAGTTGAAGAGCGTTATGAAGAAGTAACCAATTTACTATGTGACCCCGACGTCATTAGTGATACCAAAAGATTGCGTGAACTGTCCAAAGAGCAATCGTCTCTCGAAGAGACAGTGACGACCTATCGTGAATATAAATCCGTGTACACCCAACTGGAAGATGCGAAAGCGATGTTTGAGGAAAAGCTGGACGACGAAATGCGCGAAATGGTGAAGATGGAAATCGCCGACTTGACCAAGCGCAAGGAGCAGCTGGAAGAACGCCTGAAAATCCTGCTTCTGCCGAAGGACCCGAACGACGACAAAAACGTGATCGTGGAAATCCGCGGGGCAGCGGGCGGGGACGAGGCAGCGCTGTTTGCGTCCGACCTGTTCCGCATGTACACGCGCTTTGCCGAACGCCACGGCTTCAAGGTGGAGGTTCTGGAAGCCAATCCGACCGATATCGGTGGCTACAAGGAGATCATTTTTTCCGTCAGCGGCCACGGCGCTTACAGCAAGCTGAAGTTTGAGAGCGGTGCCCACCGCGTTCAGCGCATTCCTGCGACCGAATCCGGAGGACGCATCCACACCTCGACTTCCACTGTGCTTGTGCTTCCGGAAGTGGAAGATGTGGAAGTGGAAGTGAACGAAAAAGATATCCGCATCGATACCTTCTGCTCCAGTGGTGCGGGCGGACAGAGCGTGAACACGACGAAATCCGCGGTTCGCGTCACGCACATTCCAACCGGGATCGTGGTGTCCTGTCAGGATGAGAAGTCTCAGCACTCCAACAAGGACAAAGCGCTTCGCGTACTGCGCGCACGCTTGTTTGACTACTACCAGCAGCAAGCGATGGCGGAGCAGGACGCAGCCCGCAAGAGCCTCGTGGGTACAGGGGACCGCAGTGAGCGGATTCGCACGTACAACTTCCCGCAAAGCCGTGTGACCGATCACCGCATTGGTTTGACCCTGCATCGTCTGGAAACCATCCTCCAGGGTGATTTGGACGAAGTGATTGACAACCTGATCATGCACGAGCAAACAGAGCTCATGAAAAGCCATGCAACAAGCGCATAACTGGAATGACGTCGGAACGATTCGCGAAGCCCTGCTACGGGCTTCTTCCTTTTTGCGGGAGGCGGGGATCAAAGACCCGCAGTTTGAAGCAGAGTTGATGATTCGCCATTGTTTCGGCTGGGATCGCACCCGCTTTTTGACGTCGCTGCACGATGCGATCCCGGAAAATGAATTGAACAAGCTGCAGGAGCTGTGCCGACGCCGGATGCAGCATGAGCCGCTGCAGTACATGTTTGGCCATCAGGAGTTTTACGGCAGATCGTTTGTCGTCGGCCCAGGGGTACTGATACCTCGTCCGGAGACGGAAATCCTGATTGAGCAGGTTCTGCTCCGCGCAGAGCGGGTATGGGAAAGAGGTGCCCGGCTTAACGCAGCGGACATCGGTACCGGCAGCGGTGCAATTGCCGTCACGCTCGCCTGTGAACGACCGGAGTGGCAGGTAACGACAGTGGACCTCTCGCCGGATGCCATCGCCATCGCCAAAGAAAACGCCGAGCGTCTGGGAGCGAATGTCCGGTTTCTTCAGGGAGACCTGGTGGGGCCGCTGCTGGAGAGGGGAGAGCAGCTTGATATTCTCGTCTCCAATCCGCCTTACATCCCGTCTGCGGACGTGGAGGAGCTGGATTCGGAAGTGCGGGACTACGAGCCTCGCCTGGCGCTGGACGGTGGAGAGGATGGGCTGGATTGCTACCGCCGCTTGACTGCTGCGCTTCCCCGTTTGGTAAAAGAAAAAGCACTTGTTGCCTTCGAGGTAGGCATTCACCAGGCGCGCGATGTGGCAGCGATGCTGGAGGCGTCGGGAGTCATTGACGAAGTGGACATCGTGCCGGATCTGGCTGGGATCGAACGGGTTGTAATTGGTATCCGAAAGTAGAATCTAGTAAATTTTTTCAGAACCGCGTATGTTTGTGAGAGTTTCCGTCCATACTGTTTGCTAGAAAGAGAGATACCAAAGAAACGGTATGATAGAGGGAGACGGATAAACATGAAGCGGTTCTTTTTGATTGCATTTGCCTTGTTTGTCGCGATGATGAGCTGGGAGGGACAGCTTACGGCGGCCCCGGTTCGAAATAACGGGCCCATCCCACAGGAGTCGATTCGCCTTCGGATACTGGCCAACAGCGACTCCATTCAGGATCAGTGGGTCAAACGCGAAGTCCGCGATGCAATCGTGGCACAGATGAATCTGTGGGTAAAAGACATCCGTTCATATGACGAAGCGAAGCAGGTGGTAGCGAAGAAGCTGCCGGAACTGCAAAAGCTTGTGGATAAAACCTTGAAAGACCGTGGATTCACTTATACCGCGGTTGTGGATTTCGGCGAGGTGCCCTTCCCGACCAAATTGTATGGTTCCTACGTGTACCCTGCCGGCAACTACGAGGCGCTGCGCGTCCGCATCGGCGAGGCAAAAGGCCAAAACTGGTGGTGTGTACTCTTCCCGCCGCTCTGCTTTATCGACATGTCCAACGGCGACGCGGTGCAAGCCGCTGAGCTGGATCAGGAAACAGATCAACCTGTTGTGGATCATTCAAAGCAACAGGTGGAACAAACATCAGTAGAAACCGGTCAGCGCGAAGACGTGTGGAACGAACTCCGTGCAGAGCGCCTGGAACAAACCGAATTGGAAGATGATCAACCGGTGTTGGAAGCATCCGTTACGGAAACTGACTCTGTTGATGCTGCCGACTCCGAGAAAGAGAGCGAAACAACGATGACCACGCAGGCAACCGCTGCCGCAACTCCGCAGGTGGAAGTACGCTTTTTCCTCTGGGATAAGCTCGCTGCTCTCTTTTAATAACATTGCTCCCTCTCCTGCCTGTCCTTTATTGGGGCGGGCTTTTTTACGTATAAGAAAGGGACTATTAAGTCATCCGCATACCCATTCAGGAGCATCGAAGAAAAGACAAAAAATTATTATTTCAGATTGATTGTTTTGGAAGTTAATGGTATTATACAATTCTGTAAATGTTTACAAATAAATGAAGTAATGTTATTTATTGGTGAAAAAAACAACAAAGCTCTTGGCTACTCTTACTGTCTTATCCGCGATTGCAACACCTTCTCAGATAATGGCATCGTCCAATGCCTCCTCTGTAAATGTTGTAGCAGCAGCAGTAAAGAACACAAATGTGAGCAGCAAATATGTTAAGGAAGTAGAGAAACACATTCCCAAGAAAATGAAAAAATATTTGAATGATGAACAGATCAAGCAGCTTGTAACCGCGAATGCATATGGTATTATCGAAGCGGTTTCGCTCATGAGCGGTGAAGAAGATTCACCGTGGACAAAGAAGTTTAAAAAAGGAAAACTGGGGATTGAGCGGGTAATTCCGATTTTTGACCTCGACGATAGGCTCAGTGAAACAATGATTATCTTTGATGAAGGATATATCATTGTTGATGCAGAGGACGGTGGGATCAAGCAATTTTCATACGATCCTGTAAACCTGGATTATTTTGATGATAATGAAAAAATTTACGGTTATGAATTTGATCGTTTTGCTGTTGATGCAGATGGTAAAATTAAAAGCAACAATGGTAAGAATGGAAAAGATATACAAGAGGTTAAAAGGAAACTAAAGGCTTTGAAAAAGGAACAAAAAGAAAATAAATGGGGAGTTTTAAGTCCAGATCAACTTGAAGCCATCCTTGGAGGATACTACGGCGCAAACGAGGGGACAACCGGCGATTTTATTACTGATCCAAATCTGTGGCTCTTGCGTTATTATCCAAACAAAGAATCAGGAATCACCAATCTTAGCGTAACACGGGTTGAGGGTCCCTCTAAAACGGTTTACGAGATAAACCAGGATGCTTCTGATTGGCCCAAAACGAATGATTGTGCGGTAATTAGCTCTCTGGAGTTGTACAAATACTACTGGGGTACGAGTTTGACAGACCAGAAGAAGGCGTATAACGCCATCGTTGCATCCAGCTATTTTGACGATGCCGGAGGTGGTGTACAATGGTACCATAACGACGATATCTTCAAGGTTGGTGCCGAGGCTATTGGAAAAAACACTCAAAGTACCAACGATGATCCTTACTATGTTGGCCCATCGTACAGTACCTATAAACAAGAATACAATGCAAACAGACTTGGATATGTTTCTATTAGCGCTGCTCCTTACGGGTCGCATACCGTAACGTTTAAAGGTTACGTGCAATATAAAACAACATATAGAGACAGGTTTGCCATTGACCGAACTTATTACGATAGTTTCGTACATATCAACGACCATTGGTCCACTACATCGACCACCACAGGCGCATATCTCTATCTTGGGAGGTACGAGTCATCCGCGTGGTACCTGCAAACCATTAAACCAAATTAAAAAGGAACTGATCGTATGGACCGTATGACTTCTTGGTTTGTAACAGCGGTCGTAACGGCGGTACTGATTTATATTTGCAGAGCAGTTCCGCCAATTGGAGTAGCATACTATTCCAATGCAAACAACCTATATGTTTTTAAGTATGCTCTGCTTGGGTTTTTTCCACTGCTAGTAATCGGCTATGCAATCGGCAGGAACTACTTTATAGCGCCGATTGTTATTTTCACGTTTTATAAACTATTACAGTTACGCTGGGAAAGACTGCTTGTCATTGCTCTCGCATTGCTCGCAGGATCAATACTGCTTTTCCTGATTGTCTTCGCAATCAAAAAAATCCGTAATAAGTAGCTGGTATGAACGACAGTTTTGAACCAGCCTGTTCGGGGCGGAAAGTCAATCATCGTAGCAGCAACTTTCTCAATACAAAACGAGCCTTTACCCAATTGGGGCGGGCTTTTTTTAGTTTGCAACAAGAGAAGATAAACTTTATCAGCCAATCTTCTGAACTGTAAGAACGATCGGCTAGTAAATCGCATTCGATCATCGGGTATTGCACTCGGTAGAGGCTTACTTATGGCATGTTGATAAAATAGAAAAAATTTTATTGATCTGATTGAATATTTTGGAAGATAGTGATAAGTTATATATGTTAAAGATTTGTAAAAATGGAAATAAAGGGTTGATTTGTTGATGAAGCTTTCTCTGATTAGCAGTGATAGTGTAGAGACAGAACAAGTGAAAAACATACGATAACAATTGTTTACATCTGAATTCGAGCAAAATACCAATGAAGGGTGATTACAGTGAAATTTAGCAAGGTGGTTATAGCATTTGCGTTGTTACTTACGTTATCAACGTTATCGGCAGTTTCCACGTATGCGGCGACTTACTACATCTATAACGGTAATATATCCTCAGGTTGGTCGTCGTACGGTACCATGAACACCTCCAGCAGTTGTGGGTATAGTGGGGGGATGTATTGGTATTATGGTAATGGTAATAATGCAACTGGGTCATCAGGGGCACTCTGGAGTAAAGACGTTACTGGGAACTATGAATATGCAGTTTATATTACAAGTTGCAATGCAACTGCCTCCGTCAAATATTATGTGTGGTATGAAAATGGGCGACGAGCGGATTTAAATGTCAATCAACTTAACTATTCTAATGAATGGGTGATCCTTGGAACATATAGGGGAGACGAGTACTCAAAAGAATCAATAGGGATGGATAATTCCTATGCCTCTACCTCATCCAAAGTTGCTTGGGATGAGGCTCGAATAAGGAATTAAATTTATCAGGAGGGGACTTCTATGTTCACTTTAAAAAACGTAGTGGGGAGTATTGTTATAGGTGTCGTTTTAGGAGCCGGTGCGTATGGATATATGTATGTTAGTAAACCGCAAATAACGGAGGCTAATTCAAAACCACATTACATCAATTCACTCGAGGACCTAAAAGAAAAGCCGATCATTAAAGAGAAAATGTTTAAAGCCAATGACAATTATGCCAATTTATAATATTCTTGGAGAAGAGAAGTATCTAGAAAGAGATGCAACTGTTATCGAGATCTCGAATGCACAATTGAAGCTTGGGAACCGGCAGGTATTCTGGGTAGACAACAAAACGGGCATCGTTTTGAAAACAGTGATATATGATAATGATGTTGAGGTACAAAGTCAGTATTTTGAAAGCATCAAATTCAATAGTAATCTGAATAAGCAAAAGTTCAAATTATTCAAGTGATGGTAACCCAGTTCCTGATTGTGTTCAAAATCAGAAAATCGCGGATCGAGTAAACCGTTTCAGAAAAGCACTTTCTCAACGAGCCTTCAACGAGGCTCGTTTTTTCACGTTCTCAACACACTTATTCACAGGTTACCCACAGCCTGTTGAAAACTTCAGTAATGAAATCTATACTAAAGTCACAAATCATGCCGAAACGAGGAAAAGAAAGGATATACCAGAATGACTAGTCGGATAGAGACAAAAGTATGGATTGTGGATAAGAATGTGGAAAATATACAGAGTTGTTCACAGGTTGTGGATGCAGCCAAGCTGATTCGACAAGGCGAGGTTGTAGCATTTCCAACGGAAACCGTGTACGGACTGGGCGCCAATGCATTGTACGACGATGCTGTGGAAAAAATATTTTTAGCAAAAGGCAGACCCAGTGACAATCCCCTGATTGTCCACATTGGGGAGCTTGAGCAACTCCACGCGATTGCACGTGAAGTCCCGGAGCCTGCGGTGAAGCTGATCGAGGCGTTTTGGCCGGGGCCGCTTACGTTGATTCTGCCGAAAACCAATCGAGTCGCTTCTCTGGTGACAGCCGGTTTGGACTCGGTGGGAGTGAGAATGCCCGATCATCCACTGGCGCTTGCCTTGATTCGTGAAGCGGGCGTTCCCATCGCGGCACCGAGCGCCAACCGTTCGGGCAGACCCAGCCCAACGACTGCGGATCATGTTCGTGCTGATTTGGACGGTCGCATCGCGGGCATCCTGGACGGAGGCGGAACGGGGGTCGGAGTGGAGTCGACGGTACTCGACTTGACCACAGAGCCGCCGATGATCCTGCGGCCGGGTGGAATCACCCTGGAGCTGATCGAGTCGGTGATCGGCGACGTGCAGGTGGACCCGGCTTTTCTAGTGGGCGCGGAGGAGACGCCGCGTTCGCCCGGGATGAAATACACGCACTACGCCCCACAGGGCGAGATGTGGCTGGTCTCTGGGGCGGATCACATCGACGTGCAGAAAAAAATGCGCGAACTGCTGGCGGATGCCAAGCATCACGGGAGGAAGACCGGCGTGCTGGCCACTGAGGAGACCGCCTCGTTCTGGCGTGGGAAAGCGGAAGCTGACGTGGTTCTCTCCTGCGGCTCCCAAACTAACCTGGCCAGCGTGGCGCAGATGTTGTACGGCGTGCTGCGGCAGTTTGACGATCTGGGCGTGCAATACATCGTGGCCGAAACGTTCCCACGCGAAGGGATGGGCATGGCCGTTATGAACCGCCTGGAAAAGGCCGCTGGCGGGCGGATTGTCCGCGTCTAAGTGCTAAACTCCCTCTTGTCCGCATAAGGTGGAAAGACAGGAGGGGGAGGACGCGTGCAGATCGCCTTGTTTCATTGGGGTCAGTTTCTGACCCTGCTGATGATTGCTTTTGCCTTGAGCATGGATGCATTTTCCCTGGGTGTGGGCGTAGGTATGGTGGGCATCCGCCTCCGGGAAATCGTAAAAGTGAGCATCACGATCGGGCTGTTTCACGTGGCCATGCCTCTGGTCGGAATCGTCGTCGGCGTATACCTGTCTGAAATGGTGGGAGATGTTGCTGTTTTCATCGGCGGCGCCGTGTTAATGGCAATCGGGATACATATGTTTTGGAACGGATTGCTTCAGGGAGAAGAGAAGAGTATGATTCAGACAAAAGGCATCGGTTTGATACTGTTCGCCTTCAGCGTGAGCCTGGATGCGCTCACAGTCGGGTTTTCTTTTGGTTTGATGGAGGTAAACAAGCTGTTGGCTGTTCTCCTGTTTGGCGTGATGGGCGGATTCATGGCCTATTGCGGCCTGCTTTTGGGCAGACGGGTAGGAGGATGGCTGGGGGATTACAGCGAAGTATTGGGTGGAATCATTCTTTTTGCCTTCGGATTAAAATTCATGCTGTAATCGGGCATCATGGAAAGGAGGAACTCACATGCAACGGATCTTGTTTGTCTGTACCGGCAATACGTGCCGCAGTCCGATGGCGGAAGCGCTGTTTCGCAACAAGGCGGCAGATCGGACGATGGAAATACGTTCTGCCGGGGTAGCGGCATACAACGGTCAGCCTGCTTCTCCGCACGCGCAGCAAGTGCTGACAGAGCGCGGCATCGCTCATCAGCACCAGGCTCGTCGGCTGGATGAGGAACTGATCGGATGGGCCGACTTGATACTTACCATGACGCGCAGCCACAAAGACATGATCCTCCACTACTTTCCGGCCACGGCAGATAAGGTGTTTACCCTGCGCGAGTACGTCGGCGTGGAAGGAATGGGAGACATCGCCGATCCGTTTGGCGGTACCGTGGAAGAGTATCGCAGGTGTGCGGAAGAAATAGACGAATCTCTCGACAAGCTGTATGTCATGCTCACACAACAAAGCCTGCCTGAATAGAGTAAGGGGAAAGGAAGGTGCTGGTATCGAAGGCCAGTACCTTATTTTATGTGAAAACACGAATGTTTTTGCTGAAATGATTTAAAATGTTCACTGTTTCCTTTTTCATAAATGAGGTATAATACAAGAGAATATGAGAGAAGCGAGGGATCACAGATGAAAGTGGCGATCGCTGCTGATCACGGCGGTTTCAAGTTGAAAGAAGAGATAAAAGCCCATCTCACTTCCCTGAATATCGAATTCGAGGATTTCGGGTGTGAATGTGCAGACTCCGTTGACTATCCTGACTATGCCGTGCCGGTTGCTGAAAAAGTGGCGGCAGGCGAGTTTGACCGAGGCATCCTGGTTTGTGGGACAGGCATCGGCATGTCGATTGCGGCCAACAAAATCCCGGGGGTACGCTGCGCGCTGGTTCACGACACGTTTTCTGCCCGCGCAACCCGCGAGCACAACGACTCCAACGTTCTGGCAATGGGCGAACGCGTCATCGGTCCGGGGCTTGCTCTCGACATCGTGAAGATCTGGCTGGAAACGGAGTTCCTTGGCGGCCGTCACGAGCGCCGTGTGGAGAAGGTAAAGGAGATTGAAGCGAAGAATCTGGGAGTGAGGTAAGTGGATCTGCAGCTGATTGAACAGCAAGTGAAGGAGATTGTCACGGACGTTCAACAGATGGCGGGTTTGACCCAGAGGCACCTGTTGGTGATTGGCTGCAGCACGAGCGAGGTGCTCGGCCAGCACATCGGCAAAGCAGGGAGCGCGGATGTGGCCGCAGCCATTTTCCGCGGCATTCGTTCGGTGCAGGAAACGCATGGATTCGCACTTGCGTTTCAGTGCTGCGAGCACTTGAACAGGGCGCTCGTGGTCGAACAGGAAACGATGGAGCGCTACGGCCTCGAAGAAGTAACGGTGGTTCCTGTACCGGCTGCGGGCGGTTCGATGGCTGCCCATGCCTTTACCCAGTTCGCCTCACCGGTGGTAGTGGAGCACATCTCTGCTCATGCCGGCATCGACATCGGCGACACGTTTATCGGCATGCATCTCAGGCATGTGGCTGTGCCGATTCGTCCGCGTCTGCGTCAGATCGGGGAAGCGCATGTGACGGCAGCACGCACCCGTCCAAAGTTGATCGGTGGCGCGCGGGCCGTCTATGAACGTACCCCGTCCGAGGAAAGTTGCACCTAAGCATTACTCATAAAACAAGAAACAGTACCCAAGGAGGAGAATGGCATGTTAGAGTTTTTGCGCAAACAGGACCCGCAGGTGGCGGATGCAATTGACCTGGAGTTGAACAGACAGCGGGACAAAATCGAGTTGATCGCTTCAGAAAACTTCGTCAGCCGTGCCGTGATGGAAGCGATGGGAACGGTTCTGACCAACAAATACGCGGAAGGCTATCCGGGCCGTCGCTACTACGGTGGCTGCGAATACGTGGACATCGCGGAAAACATTGCCCGCGACCGCGTGAAGGAATTGTTCGGGGCTGAGCATGCCAACGTACAACCGCACTCCGGCGCACAAGCCAACATGGCGGTTTACTTCACCATCCTCAAACCGGGCGACACCGTTCTCGGGATGAATCTGTCCCACGGCGGTCACTTGACGCACGGCAGCCCGGTCAACTTCTCCGGCAGCCTGTACAACTTCGTGGAATACGGCGTAGACCAGGAAACGCATCTGATCAACTACGACGATGTCCGCGCCAAAGCGCTGGAGCACAAGCCGAAATTGATCGTGGCAGGTGCGAGTGCCTACCCGCGTACCATCGACTTCGCCAAATTCCGCGAAATTGCGGATGAAGTGGGCGCCTACTTCATGGTGGACATGGCTCATATCGCCGGACTTGTGGCAGCTGGCCTGCATCCAAACCCGGTGCCGCACGCTCATTTCGTAACCTCTACAACGCACAAAACCCTGCGCGGTCCACGCGGCGGTCTGATCCTGTGCAAAGAGGAGTTTGCCAAAGCGATCGACAAATCCGTGTTCCCTGGCGTACAGGGTGGCCCGCTGATGCACGTGATCGCAGCCAAGGCAGTGGCATTTGGCGAAGCGCTGCAGCCTGAGTTCAAGGATTATGCACAGCGTATCGTAAACAACGCACGCGCCTTCGCTGAAGCGCTGCAGGCGGAAGGGCTGACACTCGTCTCCGGCGGCACTGACAACCACCTGGTGCTGGTCGATGTGCGCAACCTCGGCCTGACCGGTAAAGTAGCCGAGCACCTGCTGGACGAAGTAAGCATCACCACCAACAAAAACACGATTCCGTTCGATCCGGAAAGCCCGTTTGTCACCAGCGGCGTGCGCATGGGTACGCCTGCGGTTACCAGCCGCGGCTTCGACGAGGAAGCGATGAAAGAAGTAGCAGCGATCATCGCCCTCACGCTGAAAAATCCGGAGGACAGCGCGAAACACGAAGAAGCTCGCCAACGCGTGGCTGCCCTGTGCAAACGCTACCCGATGTACGAAGGCTTGACCATTTAAGCACGCGCAAGCTGATGCAAGACCGTTCTCCGAGTGGGGGAACGGTCTTTTTTTAGCGCTGATTCCGTAAGAAAATTACATAAATTGACGTGTGGACAGACCTCCGCTATGATGAGAAGGATGCACTGTTACGGAAACGGAAACGGAGGAACAGATATGAACCGTGTATACGTGTTTGATCATCCACTAATCCAGCATAAATTAACCTATATTCGAGATAAGAACACCGGAACAAAAGAGTTCCGTGAGTTGGTAAACGAAGTAGCCACGCTGATGGCGTACGAGATTACCCGCGACATGCCGCTCGAAGAAACCACGATTGAGACGCCGGTTGCCACATGTCAAGCTCGCGTCATTTCCGGTAAAAAAGTGGGCCTGATTCCGATTCTGCGTGCCGGTCTCGGGATGGTGGACGGGATTCTGAAGCTGATTCCAGCTGCAAAAGTGGGCCACGTCGGTCTGTATCGCGATCCGGAAACCCTGCAGCCGGTTGAGTACTATGTAAAGCTGCCGACCGATATCGCGGAGCGCGATCTGATCGTGATCGATCCGATGCTGGCGACGGGTGGATCGGCTGCTGCCGCTCTGACCGCACTGAAGCAGCGCGGGGCGAAAAACCTGAAGCTGATGTGCTTGATCGCAGCTCCGGAAGGAATCCGTCTGGTGCAGGAAGAGCACCCTGACGTGAATATCTACGTTGCCGCGATTGACGAATATCTGAACGACCACGGCTACATCGTTCCTGGGTTGGGAGACGCAGGCGATCGCCTGTTTGGAACGAAGTAGGAGCTGAAGACGATGAAAAAAGTAAAAGTGATGACCGTATTTGGGACGAGGCCGGAAGCGATCAAGATGGCGCCGCTGGTTCACGAGCTGAAGAAACACGAAGACCAGATCGAACCGATTGTCTGCGTCACGGCGCAGCATCGCCAAATGCTCGATCAGGTGCTGGAGATTTTCGATATCCAGCCTGACATCGATCTGAACATCATGAAGGACCGTCAGACGCTGGTGCAGATCACCACGCGTGCGCTGGAAAGCCTGGACGAGGTAATGAAGGAGACGAAGCCGGACATCGTGCTGGTGCACGGGGATACGACCACCACCTTTGTAGCGAGTCTGGCGGCATTGTACAATCAGGTGGCGATCGGTCACGTGGAAGCGGGACTGCGCACGTGGGACAAGTATTCTCCGTTCCCGGAAGAGATGAACCGCCAACTGACCGGCGTGATGGCCGATCTGCATTTTGCTCCGACAGCCGGGTCCGCTGAGAACCTGCGCCGCGAGAGCAAACCGGAAGCCGGCATTTACATCACCGGCAACACGGCGATCGATGCGCTGCAGACGACAGTCCGCAATGACTATACCCATCCTGTACTGGACAAGGTGGCCGGTCATAAGATGGTTCTGATGACGGCACACCGCCGTGAAAATCTCGGGGAACCGATGCGCCGCATTTTCCGTGCAGTAAGACGTCTGGTGGACGAGCACGCTGACATCGCCGTTGTCTACCCGGTCCACCTGAATCCTGCCGTGCAGGAAGTGGCCCAGGACGTGCTGGGCAACCACGAGCGCATTCATCTGATCGAACCGCTTGATGCGTTTGACTTCCACAACTTTGCTCGCCGTGCGCACCTCATTTTGACGGACTCGGGGGGCGTTCAGGAAGAAGCGCCGTCTCTGGGCGTACCGGTTCTGGTTCTGCGAGACACGACGGAGCGCCCGGAAGGCATTGAGGCAGGAACGCTCAAGCTGGCAGGCACGGACGAAGACCAGGTATACCGTATGGCCGACGAGCTGCTGCGCAATCAGGACGCCTACGATGCAATGGCACAGGCGGCCAACCCGTACGGTGACGGACAAGCATCGAGACGGATCGTCGAAGCGATTCTCTATCATTTCGGGCTGCGCCAGGAGCGGCCGGAGCCGTTTCATACGGGGAAGTAATCCAATCAACATCGATATGTGGAGGCGTTTTTTCACAAGACGCCTCTTTTTTATTTGCTTCATGTTTCCATAAAAGAAATTTGCTCAATTCATGAAACTATCACCTGGGTTGCTGCGTCTATACCATATGATTGCTTACGCATAAGAGAGAAAAGAGAGTTTGTAAAACGGAGAGGAGTTACCAACATGAGAGCGCGGAAGTTCGTGACGCTTCTCACAGCCGCGACGCTGGCCTGGGGAGCTTTTATTCCGTTTGCGCCGCAAGTTGTAGAAGCGCGGGCGGAAACCAGTGAACTGCAGATGGTGTGGCAAACGCCTATCGGGGAAGGCACTACCTTACATAAATATACGAAATCTTTTGCCGATCAACAAATTACAATCATGGTCACCAAGATCGATTTGAACAATCCCTACGTGGAAGTCAAGCCGGTGTACGGCACCAACGGGAAATTGACAGAGCGTCAAACGGTCACGCAGATGGCCCGGGAGACGGGAGCCGTGGCAGCGATCAACGCCGACTTTTTCAACATGTCCAAGCGGGGTGCGCCATTTGGCGTGGTTGTGAAGGACAAGGAAGTCATCTCCTCCATGGGACACATCTCGTACTGGTACAGCCTGGGCTTGACGACCGACAAGACGGCGGCGATCGAGAAGTTTGGCTTTACCGGCAAGGTGACGGCTCCAAGCGGAGTTTCGTTCCCGCTGCAGGGCATCAACAAGGAAGAGTACAACCCCAGTGAGGGGCGCAAAAGCCACCTGAATCAGCTCAACATGTACACGCCAAAGTTCGGCAAAACAAGTCTGGGGACGATCCCCGGCTATCAGAACGTGGTGGAAGTGGTTTTTGTCGACAATGTCGCCAAAGAGGTGCGGGTCAATCAGCCCGGCGCTTTTATTCCGTACAACGGATACGTGCTTTGGGGACACGGGCCAGCCGCTGCTTTCCTGCAGCAGCAGTTCCCGGTAGGTACAACGGCAACTGTGGAGTATCAGACCACTCCGCTGAACCGCGACTGGGCACAGGCTGTCGGGGGACATGTGCTGCTGGTCGATCAGGGCAGACCGCTTACTTCTTTCCAGACGGACAGCTACGTCAAACAGATCAACGCCAGAACAGCAGTCGGGGTGTCCCAGGACGGCAAAACGCTCTACATGGTAACGGTGGATGGTGCCAAGGGTGTCTACCTCGACGAGATGGCCAAAATCATGGCAGAGCTTGGTTCGTACCGTGCCGTTAACTTCGACGGCGGCGGCTCTACGACGCTTTCAGCGCGGATGCTGGGTGAAACGCATGCCAAGCTGCTGAACCAACCGAAAGGCGGCTCGGAGCGCCGAGTGCCGACCGGTCTTGCCGTCTACAACACGGCGCCACCGGGAGAACTGGCCGGTTTCCAGATCGCCGGACCGACCGAAATGCTGATTGGACAGACGGTGGAGTTCACGACCAAGGGATATGACAACCACTATCTGCCGTATTCCATCCGTCCGTCTGAGATTTCCTGGACAACGGATCAACCTGATGCAGGAGTATTTGACGGGCAGCGCTTTACAGCGAGCCGATCGGGAGCCGTTTCCATCGTTGGAACCGCAGGTGGAATTAGCCAACGCAAAGACATCCACGTGATTACCGGCAGCGAAGTGCAGCAGATCGTGGTTTCGCCAAATCCGATCAATGTGGCGCCGGGTCAGGCCCTGACACTTGATGTCAAAGTGAAGACGAAGAAAGGTCAACTGATTCAGGCCACACCGGCCAGTGTGCAGGTTAGCGTCGATTCAGCAGCAGCAACGGTGAACGACAAGCTGCAACTTGTCGCCACCGGTGAGGCAGGCACCGGTACGGTGACGATTTCGTACGACGGCGTAGCGACCAGCGTGCCGTTTGCCATCGGACAGACGGAGCAGCCGTGGCTTACATTTGACAACCAGACATCGATGCATCATGCGGGATATCCGGCATCGCTCAACGCGAGCGGTTCCTTCACGGCAGTCACCGAGCCGGTTTATCGCACGCGCAAAGCGGCGAAACTCTCCTACAACTTCAGCAGCGCTCCGCAGAACGACGTGCGGATTGCATACGGTCGGGTAGGCTCCACACCTGTAGCCATACCTGGCAAGCCGATCGGTCTGGGAGTGTGGGCGTATGGCGACAACAGCAACCACTGGCTGCGGGCTGAAGTCATTGACGCGAAGGGCAAGACGATTTACGTTGACCTGGCCAAACAGATCGACTGGACCGGCTGGAAGCAGGTAAAAGGCTACTTCCCTGGCGGGGTAAGCTATCCGCTGCAGCTGAAGAGCATTTACGTGGTCGACCGCGTGGAGGACGGCCACCAGCATGACAGCGGAACACTCTACTTCGACGAGGTTTCATTGCTCCAGTCAGCCCAGGCAGGCGGTCAGCCGGCAGGGCGCGATGTTTCGCCGACAGCGCCTGGCACCATGTCGCTGGGGGCCGAGCTGGATCTGCAATACTCCTTTGCCCGTGCCGCTCATTATCTGGACATGGCGAGAATTGACGTCAACTCAATCGTGACACAGTCGCTCCCAGGCTACGTCCCGGCAGACTACTCGTTTACGATCAAGCCGGTTGCACTGAAACCTGGCCAGGCGGACCAGATTTCCACATCTGCGGTGAAGCTGACGTTGACACCGAAGAAATGGCTGGCAAACAAAGGCATTGGACTTCTCTATGTAAATGAAGCCAATAAGACCTTCGATCCGCTGCTCGGAACGCCAGACGCAAAAGGCAACTGGGTGTACGAGGTAAATTCCTACGGAACGTACATTCCGTACTACCTGGATAAACCGAACGACGCCGCCTTCGTTGACATCGTCAACCATCCGGCGAAAACGGAAATTACCTACATGGCGGAAAAGGGTCTGGTAAAGGGATTGACGGCAACAACCTTCGGGCCGGAGGTGTCCCTGACGAGAGCGCAGTTCGTAACGCTGCTTGCACGCGTCTTCGAGTGGGATCTTCCCGCTACACCAAAGTTGAGTTTTAAAGACAAGGTGCCGACCTACGCACAGGGAGCGGTACAGGTAGCGCTGGCAAAAGGCCTGGTGAAGGGGTATCCGGACAAGACATTCCGTCCAGACCAGCCTGTAACCCGTGCGGAAGCCGCTGTCATTCTGGACCGGGTACTCAAGCAAAAGGGCAGCCTGACCAAGTCGCTGTCTGACAAGAAAACCTGGCCGAGTTGGGCATCCGGCTCCATTACCAACATGGTCGGCTTGGGATTGATGGACCCGGCTGGCAGCAAGTTTGAGCCGAACAAACCGACCACGCGTGCCGTGTGTGTTGTGGCGCTGTATCGGATTTTGCAGAAGAAATAAACGGGTTCTTGCGTTAAAACGATAAACGACAGAAATTGCCTCGTTTGAGATGATAGGTGTCCGTACCTTTCATCAACGAGGCAATTTTTTATTCTTTTTGAAAGGCTTCGGTTGCGCGGAGAAAAAGATTTCCAGCCGTAGCGACTTGCGAAGTCCAACCCAGCGGAGCAACGATTGGCGGGATAAAATCACACATTCCGGTTCTTTGCAGGAAATATGTCAACCAAAATAGAATATAGGTTAACATATCGATTTCAGATAAAGATTTGGGAGGGAAGATCACGTTGAGGTATTCGTACGACGAGTTGGCTGCCAAGAACAAACAGTTCCTCTGGCACCCCTTTACCCAGATGAAAGATTACGTGGCCGACGATCCGCTGATTATCGCCCGAGGCGAAGGAATCAAGCTGATCGATGTAAACGGCAAGGAGTATTACGACGGCTTTTCCTCCGTCTGGCTGAACGTTCACGGACACAATGTCCCCGAGCTCAATCAGGCGATCATCGACCAATTGCAGCAAGTAGCACACTCGACGCTCCTGGGAATGGCCAATATTCCCTCCATCCTGCTGGCGGAAAAGCTGGTTGAGATTGCTCCGCCCGGCCTCACCAAGGTATTCTACTCCGACAACGGGGCAACTGCTGTGGAAATCGCCATCAAAATGGCATTCCAATACTGGCAGAACCGGGGAGTGACTGGCAAGCGCTCGTTCATCACGATGAACAACGCCTATCACGGGGATACCATCGGCGCCTCCAGCGTGGGGGCCATACCACTCTATCATCAGGTATACCGTCCGCTGCTCTTTACCCCTTACACGATCCCCTATCCATACCCCTATCGACAGGGAGGGGACGAAGCGGCGGTGGCCGCCACACTGACCGAGCTGGAGCGTCTTTTGCAGGAAAAAGCGGATGAGATTGCGGCGTTGATCGTGGAACCGGTTGTTCAAGGGGCAAGCGGCATGATCCTGATGCCAGAGGGCTGTCTCAAGCAGATGGCAGACCTGCTGAAAGCGTACGATGTGCTCCTGATTGCTGACGAGGTGGCAACCGGCTTTGGGCGGACAGGAAAAATGTTTGCCTGTGACCACGAAGGCGTGACGCCCGACCTGATGGCGGTCGCCAAAGGGATCACCGGAGGCTACCTGCCCGTTGCGGCTACCCTTGCAACCGACCGAATCTACGATGCCTTTTACGCCGATTACGAGGAACAGAAGACGTTCTTCCACGGCCATTCGTTTACGGGAAATCCGTTGGGCTGTGCAGTTGCGTTGGAAAACCTCCGATTGATGGAGGAGCGCAGCATCGTAGCGGAAGTGGCGAGAAAGGCGCAAACCATTGAAAAGCACTTGGCACCACTGCTTGATCGCCCCCACGTGGGCGAGATTCGACACAAAGGCTTTATGGCCGGAATCGAGCTGGTACGCGATAAAGAGACAAAAGAACCGTATCACTGGAACGAACGGGTAGGTGTGCGTGTCTGTCGTGCCGCACGGGAAAACGGCCTGATCACCCGCCCGCTTGGCAATGTCATCGTGTTTATCCCGCCGCTCGCCAGTACGGAAGCGGAACTGGCCGAGATGATCGCCATTCTGTCCGATGCGATACGCGAAGTAACGGAAGGAGAGCTGTCGTAATGAGCCACCCAGTCATTCGAGGCTTGTTTATCGCCGGAACCGATACCGGAGTGGGCAAGACGATTGTGACGGCGGGGCTTGCAGCCGTTTTGCGCGATACGGGGCTGGATCTCGGAGTATGGAAGCCGGTTCAGTCCGGCGCCCGCGCCGAAGAAGAGGGAAGCGACGCCTATCGACTGCGCGCGCTGACCGGTATTGCAGATCATTGTCGCACCATTGCCCCACTCTCCTTTTCCGCCCCGCTTACGCCGCTTCTGGCGGCAGAAAAAGAAGGCGTCAACCTCACTCTCGAGCAGATCGTTCAGGCGGGTGGTCCGCTGATCACCCGTTACTCCCGGCTGCTGATAGAAGGGGCGGGGGGGCTTGCAGTACCGCTGACGAGTACAGAGATGGTGGTCGACCTGGCAGCACATCTGGGTGTGCCTCTATTGCTGGTCGCCCGCCCTGGGCTCGGGACAATCAATCACACCTTGCTGTCCATTTGGCATGCACGACAGAAGGGCATCGCCGTCGAAGGAGTGATCTTGAACGGCTACCGTGACGAGCTGGCGTACCATGACGAAAGTATCACGACGAACGCTGCCATGATTGAGCGCTTCGGTGATGTTCCTGTACTGGGACGCATCCCCTGGATGCCGGAGCCGATCACGCAAGACGAGCTGATGAAACAGTTTTACCGTCACGCGGATGTGGATGCCATCCGCAAGCTGCTTTCATAAGACCAAACATTTTCCACAAAGGGAGAGGATCTTCTATGCAAAACCAAACCGCGATGACGTCTGTTGATTGGCTGCAGTACGCCGAAAAGGCACTGAAGGGGGAACGGCTGACCAAGGAGGAGGCGCTCTCGGTCCTCATGGCGGACGACGATGATGTGATGCCGCTGCTTCATGCAGCTTTTCAGGTGAGAAAGCACTATTACGGCAAAAAAGTAAAGCTGAACATGATCATCAACGCGAAAAGCGGCCTCTGTCCGGAAGACTGCGGGTACTGTTCCCAGTCGATCGTTTCCACCGCCCCGATCGAAAAGTACACGCTGCTGGATAAGGACACGCTGCTCGCCGGTGCGCGTGAAGCGATGAACCGCAAAGCGGGTACATACTGCATCGTCGCGTCCGGGCGCGGCCCAACGGAAAAAGAGCTGGAGCAGGTTATCGAAGCAGTAAAGGAAATCCGCGAGACCATGCCGCTCAAAATCTGTGCCTGCCTGGGAATCTTGAAGGATGAACAGGCAGCCCGTCTGGCGGAAGCGGGCGTTCACCGCTACAACCACAACCTGAATACCAGCCGAAACAATTACGCCAATATCACCTCCACCCACAACTACGACCAGCGAGTCGAGACGGTGGAAAAAGTAAAGCTCTCCGGCATGTCCCCATGCTCCGGTGTCATCATCGGGATGGGCGAAAGCGAGGAAGAAATCGTGGAAATGGCGTACGCCCTGCGCGAGTTGGACGCGGATTCCATTCCTGTGAACTTCCTGAATGCCATCCCCGGAACACCGCTCGAATCCTATGGCCGAACACCTGCGCTGAAAGGACTGAAAGTGCTGGCGCTGTTCCGCTTTATCTGCCCGACAAAAGAGATCCGTGTGGCCGGGGGACGGGAAGTGAATTTGCGCACGCTTCAGCCGTTGGCGCTCTATGCGGCAAACTCTGTCTTTGTCGGCGACTACTTGACCACGGCTGGCCAGGAAGTGACCACCGACCACCAGATGATTGAAGACCTGGGCTTCGAAATCGAGCTCTGCGCGCTGTAAAAGGGTGAGCAGCTGTGGACAATCGATACGGCTGGATGGAGGAAGAACTCACTGCGATCGCTGCGCAATCGCTGGAACGGCGCCTGCGTCCAGTAGAACCGGCAGAGCAGCATTTGCAAGAGTGGATCACGGTTGAGGGGAAACGACTGTTTAATCTCTCGTCCAACAACTATTTGGGATTGGCAGGCGACCCGAGAATCGCCGAATCAGCGGAGCGTGCGGTTCGTCAATGGGGCTCGGGCGCTGCCGCCTCTCGACTGGTAGTGGGCAACCACGCCCTGTATGAACAGCTGGAACATCGCCTTGCGCAGTGGAAGGGGCGGGATCAGGCCCTGGTCTTTGCCAACGGCTATATGGCTAACGTTGCGGCGATTTCCGCGCTCGTCGGTCGGGGCGACGCCGTTTTCAGCGACAGGCTCAACCACGCCAGCATCGTGGACGGCATTGTCTTAAGCAGGGCGGAGCATTACCGCTACCGCCACAGCGATATGGAGCACCTGGAACATTTGCTGCAAAAACACGGAGAACACCGCCGCAAGTTGATCGTAACCGATGCGGTGTTTTCGATGGACGGAGATGCTGCGCCGCTCAGCGACCTGGTCCATTTGCGCAACCGCTATGGCGCCATGCTGATGGTGGATGAAGCGCATTCCGGCGGCGTCCGCGGACAAAACGGCGAAGGGCTTTGTCACGAACTTGGCATCCACCAACAAGTAGACGTGATCATGGGGACGTTCAGCAAAGCGTTCGGCGTGTACGGCGCATACCTGTGCGGGGATGACATCCTGATCCGGTATCTCCTGAACAAGGCTCGGCCTTTGATTTACTCGACAGGGCTGCCGCCCGTCGTGATTGCTTCCATCCTGCAAGCGCTAACGATCATTCAGGAGGAAGGATGGAGGCGGAAACAGGTAAAAGAGAACAGCCTCTGGTTCCGCGGACAGCTCCGTCAGCGCGGTTTGGTGACATCAGACGGCGATTCGCCGATTATTCCGTTAACCGTCGGGGACAACGAAACAGCGATGCGTTTCAGCAGGCTGCTGGAAGAGCGGGGCATATCCGCTGTCGCCATACGGCCGCCCACTGTTCCGGCAGGCACGGCCCGCATCCGTTTTTCGATGATGGCCACCCATACGCGGGAGGAATTGGGCTGGGCAGTGGGGGAAATCATCGAGATCGCAAACGAACTGGGGGTGGATAGATGTGCAACCGACGATCCTTTGGTTGAACGGATGGGGCATGTCTAATGCGGTCTGGAGAGACCTCGTTGCCGCATTTCCTGAAGTTCGGCACGAAATCCCCGATTTTTCCCACTTGTCTTCGCCTGATCAATTTTATAAAAAGGTTCTTACGACAGCAGCGTCATGCGAAGGTGCCCCCCTCATGGTGGTAGGCTGGTCCTTGGGCGGCATGCTGGCACAGCGGCTTGCTGCGGAAAGGAGAGTGGCCGGACTGGTGCTGATCAGCTCCACGCCTCGGTTCGTTCGAACGCGAGAAGAAGCGGACAAAGGGTGGGCCGATGCGTACCTCCGTCAGATGGTGCGTTCGCTCGAGCAGCATCGGGACAAAGTGATGAACGACTTTTGCCGATCCATGCTGGGGCCGGGTGAGCAGGCGTCCTTTGAAGATACGTGGACGCTGCCAGCCTTGATGGCAGGGCTTGCTTTTCTGCGGACGGACGACTGCCGCCCGATGCTTTCGCGTATTGATTGCCCCACAACCGTCATTCACGGAACAGCGGATGCGATCTGCCCGTATGCCGCTGGCGTAGAACTGGCCGCAGGCATTTCAACCGCCAGGCTTGTCACGCTGGAGGGAGCGGGTCACGCCCCATTGGCGACCAGACAGCAGGAGCTTGCAGCGGAACTGAGGAGGGTGGCCCATGAGTGTTTCGAAAGCATCCGTTAAGCGGCAGTTCAGTGAAAAAGCATGCACCTACGATCGGTATGCACAGGTTCAGAAAGAGATGGCCCATCTGCTGATCGAGCAGGCAGCGGCTATGCCGGCAGTACCGGATGAGATACTGGAAATCGGCATCGGGACTGGGTATGTAAGCGGAATGATGCTGGAGCGTTACCCCGCTGCCAGATACAAAGGGCTGGACATCGCGCCGGGAATGGTAGAGGAGGTACGCAAGCGATTTGCCGTTCATCAACGGCGTTGTGAATGGATTCTGGCGGACGTGGAAGAGTGGGCGCCCGGCGCTGGGGAACATTCCTTTGACATGATTGTCTCCAACGCCTGTTTCCAGTGGCTGCATCGGCCTGCTGAAACGTTTGACCATCTGCACCGGCTGCTGCGCCCTGGGGGACAGTTTGTCTTTACTACGTTTGGGCCCCGTACCTTCGCTGAGCTGCACGCTTCCTTTTCCGCCGCTTATGCCACGCTGGAAAAACCGCCTGCCCGGCATGGTTTGTCGTTCCGTCCACTGAGCGAATGGGGACAGATGATGAAAACCGCCGGGTTCCATTCGGTCACCGTTTTCAAAATGGAAAGGGTGTTCATCTTTCCCTCTGTCCGCGATTTTTTACATTCCGTAAAAGCGATCGGGGCAAGTACCACACAGGCGGACAGCGGAAACGGATTGGGGCAGAGAAGGCTGATGACAGAGATGATGCAGCAGTACGAAAACGGCTTTCGCACGCCGCAGGGCATCCCGGCCACGTATGAAATCATCGTGGCAGCGGGGTGTCGTTCTTAACCAAGCTTTTACAGGACAGCGGCAGGAATCATTTGCGAAGAAACCGAATTGAATGAAAGTGAATGTCCACAATCATCCTGTGTTGAGGAGTGATCTTAGGTGAGTCAGAAAGAGGTAGTCGTCGTAAGTGCGGTTCGCACTGCCATCGGCAATTTTCAGGGAACGCTGGCAGGGGTAAGCGCAACCAAGCTGGGCGCGATCGTTCTGGAAGGTGCATTGGACAAAGCGGGTGTGGCAAAAGAACTCGTAAGTGAAGTAATCATGGGCAACGTCCTGCAGGCAGGTCTCGGACAAAACCCGGCGCGGCAGGCAGCGATTCAGGCCGGACTGCAGCATGAAGTTCCGTCCATGACGATCAACAAGGTGTGCGGCTCCGGTTTGAAGGCCGTTCATTTGGCAACCCAATCCGTCCTGACTGGCGAGTCCGACATCGTGCTGGCCGGCGGTATGGAAAATATGAGCCAGGCTCCCTACCTGATGGAAGGTGCGCGCAGCGGCTACCGCATGGGTGACCAAAAGGTCGTGGACTCGATGATTCGGGACGGCTTGTGGTGCGCGTTTAACGATTACCATATGGGCATTACCGCGGAGAATTTGTGCAGCAAGTATGAGTTGAGCCGCGAAGAGCAGGATGAGTTTGCTGCCTGGAGCCAGGAAAAGGCGCAAAAAGCGCTGGCGGAAGGGCGCTTCAAGGAAGAGATCGTTCCGGTTGCGATCCCGCAGAAAAAAGGGGATCCGCTGCTGTTTGAAGTAGATGAATTTCCGCGTGCAGGCGTAACCGCCGAGTCGCTTGGCAAGCTTCGCCCTGCCTTCAAAAAGGACGGTACCGTGACGGCGGGCAACGCGTCCGGCATCAACGACGGTGCCGCTGCCCTGTTGATCATGTCCCGCGAAAAGGCTGACGAGCTCGGTCTGAAGCCGCTGGCCCGGATTGTAGCCAACGCCAGCGCAGGTGTGGACCCAAGCATCATGGGTATCGGCCCGGTTCCGGCGACCAAACGGGTGCTGGAAAAAGCGGGTCTGACACTGGATGACATGGACTTGATCGAAGCGAACGAAGCGTTTGCCGCCCAGTCTTTGGCAGTGGGCAAGGAGCTCGGCTTCAACCGCGACAAGCTGAACGTAAACGGCGGAGCCATCGCGCTGGGTCACCCGATCGGTGCCAGCGGAGCGCGTGTGCTTGTTACGTTGATTCATGAATTGCAGAAGCGCGAAGGAGCAAAATATGGGTTAGCGACTCTCTGCATCGGCGGCGGTCAAGGCGTGGCGACTATTGTCGAAAAGCTGTAGGAGACGGACGTCCGTCTTCACCGAAAAAACACCAGTTTTTCCCGTATTTTTCAAATGTGAACGCTTTGTGTACTTAGCGGCAGGCAAGTTGACAAAGGGAATAAATCTTCGTTAATATGGATGAGGGCAAAGGGGTATTCTGCCGCCTGCCCTCTCCTTGTTTTGAAAGGAGACGGTGTTGTGCCGAAAATCGACAATCCTTGGCGAGCTGTTACTCTGGTAACTCTGATTGGCGTCGATATGGCTGTCTGTGTGGTCGCCGGAGTCTATCTGGGCAAAAACATAGATGGATTGCTCGCCACCAAGCCATGGTTTATGATGCTCGGCCTGCTGCTGGGTCTGGGTGTCGGCGTGTACAGCGTATATCGGATTGTACGCGGTTACCTGTAGGGAGATGGATGATGCAAACGTTTTCTTTAGCGATGCGCAAGACATTTCGCTATGCTTTTTTATGTATAGCCCTGGCTTCGATACTCTGGGCACTGTTGCCTGAGATGAGGCTGTTTCTGCAGAGTCTCTTGCTGGGAATGTTCGGAAGTCTTCTGAACGGCTCAGTCCTCTTCAGCAAAACATGGCGAATCGGTCAGATGGCAGTAGATCCAAGTGTCCGGCCAAAGGGAACCGGAATGCTTCAACGGCTCCTGGTTGTCGGGTTTGCCGTTTTTCTTACGATTCGTTTCCCCCAAACCTTTGTGTTTTCAGGTGTCATCATCGGTCTGTTCCTCTTTCAACTGCTTGGTTTTCTATTTGTTTATCGCTCCTTAAAATAGATTAGCTGCATTTCTTTACCTACTTTTGTTTTTAGCAACAGACTAATGTGGAAGAAAGGGGTGAAATACATGCATTTTTCTCCGCGTATTGATGTGTTCGGCATGGTTTTTGACATTCCGACCATCATCATGATTGTGGTGACCTCGTTGATCGTGTTCCTTCTCGTTGCAGGACTGAGCCGCAACCTGACTGCCGGTGTTCCGAAGGGTGCCCAAAACCTGATGGAATGGATCGTTGACTTCGTTCACGGCATTGCCGGTGGCTTCATGAAGCCGAAGATGGCTGCGACAATGGTTACACTCGGCGTCACGCTGTTCCTGTACATCTTCATCGGGAACCAGCTGGGTCTGATACTCAACGTGAATACCAGCCATCACCACATCAGCGATCGCTTTATGGAGATGCTGACTGTTTCCACTTCGCCTGAGGCGGAGGAACAGAAGCGCCATCATATTCAAGAAGAACTGGCGAACCCTAATGGTCATGGGGTGGTGGTTGCCTGGTGGAAATCGCCGACGGCAGCTCCTAGCGTAACCTTTGCGCTGGCGTTAATCGTTCTTCTGTACTCGCACATTCTTGGAATTCGCAAAAGCTTTGGTGGATGGTTGAAGCATACGTTCCTGAATCCAATCCACATCCTCGAAGAGTTTATCATCAAGCCGCTGACGCTGCCTTTGCGTCTATTCGGTAACATCTTCGCAGGTGAAGTTTTGATCGCGTTCCTGCTGGCTGTTGGTATTTTCGGGTCCATCCCGCTCTTCTTGTGGCTGGGTTACTCCGTATTCGTGGGCTCTGTCCAAGCGTTCATCTTTACAACGCTCACCATGGTGTACATCTCGCAACAAGTGAATGAAGATCACTAATTCCTCACCAATTACTCTTTTACAAATTTAAGGAGGTTTTTCTACAATGGAAGGTTTGGCTCTTGCAATCGGTATCGTATTTGGTCTGGCTGCTCTTGGTGCAGCAATCGGTAACTCCCTTGTTATCTCTCGTACAATTGAAGGTGTAGCTCGTCAACCAGAAGCACGTGGCAACCTGATGGGTCTGATGTTCTTAGGGTTAGGTCTCGTAGAGGCGGTTCCGATTATCGCAGTAGCGATCGGTTTCATCCTGTACGGTCGTCTGTAAGCGAGCGTTACAAACGAATGGATGGGCGGGGGCTTGACCTTCGCCTCTATTTTGTGAAAGTGGCTTCTAAGTTTGGATAAATATTCTCCTGTGCTTTAGGAAGGAGTGAACTCAATGCTCGACTTTGGTGCGGTATCCCTGGAATGGGGCACAATGCTGACACAAGCGATCGTTTTCCTTGTGCTGTTGTTGGCTGTTCGCAAGTTTGCGATGGGTCCAATCGTGGCGGTAATGGAAAAACGTCGTCAATACGTAGAGAACGAAATCTCCACGGCGGAGCGCAACCGCAAAGAGGCAGAAGCTCTGCTTGCGGAACAACGCCGTGTACTGGATGAAGCTCGTATGGAGTCCAAGTCCATCATTGATCGCGCAACCAAGCAAGCTTCCGATGAAGCTTCGAAAATCGTGGCGGAAGCACAAGCTGCTGCCGAGCGCATGAAAGCGGATGCGAGCGCTGAACTGGCTCGCGAAGTAGCAAAAGCAAAAGCGGACCTGCAGGATCAAATGACTGCCCTGTCTGTTCTCCTGGCTTCCAAGATTATTGAAAAAGAACTGGACGAAGCTGCACAAAAAGCTTCCGTTGACAAATTCCTCGCACAAGTAGGGGATCGCGTATGAGCGCAGCGGTAGCAAAGCGATACGCTCGGGCTCTGTTTGAAGTGTCCAGCGAGCGTGGCAAAATCGATCAGATCGAACAGGAACTGAACGCAGTAATCGATGCTGTCAACCAAAACGAGGAACTGAGCAAAATCCTGCTCCATCCACACGTATCCGCGGCAGCAAAGAAAGAGCTGGCAACAGAACTGTTCCAAGCTCATGTGTCGGAAGAAATGATGAACTTCCTGTCTGTGGTGATTGAAAACGGTCGCGAATCCGACCTCTCCAACATCCTGACTGGCTATGTTCAACTGGCAAATGAAACGCGTGGGATTGCCGATGCAATCGTCACCAGCGCAAAACCGCTGACGGACGAAGAGCAGGCAGCGCTCGCTGACAAGTTCGGAAAAATGCTGAACAAGAAGCTGCGTATTCAAACCGTGGTGGACGCTTCGATTCTCGGCGGGATCGTCGTGAAGATCGGAGACCGTTTGTATGACGGCAGCATTAAAACGAAGCTGGAACACTTCGCGCATCAAATTTAAGAATGTCTGGACGAATGGGGTGAATGTAAGTGAGTGCAATCAGACCTGAAGAAATTAGCACCCTCATTAAAGAGCGGATCGCTAATTATAAAGCTGAGATTGAAGTAGTGGACGTAGGTACGGTTATCCAAGTCGGTGACGGTATCGCACGCGTTCACGGTTTGGAAAAAGCCATGCAAGGTGAGCTCCTCGAGTTCCAAAATGGCGTAATGGGTATGGTACTCAACTTGGAAGAAGATAACGTGGGTGTCGTTATTCTCGGTCCTTTCCGCGACATTAAAGAGGGCGACACAGTAAAACGTACAGGCCGCATCATGGAGGTTCCTGTAGGTGAGGCGCTGGTTGGACGCGTTGTGAACCCGCTCGGTCAACCGATCGATGGTCTCGGTCCAATCAACACCACAGAATTCCGTCCGATCGAAAGCCCGGCACCAGGCGTAATGGCACGTAAATCCGTACATGAGCCTCTGCAAACAGGTATCAAGGCAATTGACGCCATGATTCCAATCGGTCGCGGTCAGCGCGAGTTGATCATTGGTGACCGTCAAACAGGGAAAACGGCTGTAGCGCTTGACACCATCATCAACCAAAAAGGCAACGGCATGATTTGTATCTACGTAGCCATTGGTCAAAAGCAATCCACTGTTGCAAACGTAGTTGAAACACTGCGTAAGCACGGTGCACTCGAATATACCATCGTCGTATCTGCGACTGCATCTGATCCGGCGCCAATGCTTTACCTGGCTCCATACGCAGGTGTAACGATGGCCGAGTACTTCATGTTGAAAGGACAGCATGTCCTCTGCGTGTATGACGACTTGTCCAAACAAGCGGCTGCATACCGCGAAATGTCCCTCTTGCTCCGTCGTCCTCCAGGCCGCGAAGCATATCCGGGTGACGTATTCTATCTGCACTCCCGTCTGCTGGAGCGCGCAGCGAAGCTGTCCGATGCATTGGGCGCTGGTTCCATTACCGCGCTGCCGTTCATTGAAACACAAGCAGGGGACGTATCTGCTTACATTCCGACCAACGTTATCTCCATCACCGATGGACAGATCTTCCTGGAGACAGACCTGTTCAACGCCGGTCAGCGTCCTGCTGTGAACTCCGGTATCTCCGTATCCCGCGTAGGTGGTGCGGCGCAGATCAAGGCGATGAAGAAAGTTGCTGGTTCCTTGAAACTTGAATTGGCTCAATATCGTGAGCTGGCTGCCTTCGCGCAGTTCGGTTCCGATCTGGATAAAGCAACACAAGCTCGCCTGACACGCGGTGAGCGTCTGATGGAAATCCTGAAGCAAGGTCAGTTCGAACCAATGCCGGTTGAGAAGCAAGTATTGTCCATCTACGTGGCGGTCAAAGGCTTTGTCGATGATATCCCGGTAGCAGACGTACGCCGTTTCGAGAAAGAATGGCTGGCGTTTGTGGACTCCAACAAGCCGCATCTGGCTGAGCACATCCGCACCACGAAAGATCTGCCGGATGAAAAAGAACTGAACGCTGCAATCGAAGAGTTCAAAAAAGGTTTTGCGGTAACTCGCTAATCGTGAATAGATAGACATCTTGTGCATGCCGTGCTCATTGGCTCGGCATGTACACCCAAGGTGGTGAAAAACGAGTGGCTAAAGGTATACGTGAATTACGCCGCCGCATTAAAAGCGTGAAGAATACCCGTCAGATCACGAAAGCGATGAAAATGGTAGCTGCAGCGAAACTGCGCCGTGCGCAGGAGAAAGCGGAAGCAGCGCGTCCATATGCTCGCAAAATCCAGGAAGTGATCGCAAGCATCGCCAACGGAACTACCTCCGTGAAACATCCGATGCTGCAATCCCGTCCGGTGAAAAAGACAGGGTATATCGTCATTACCTCTGACCGAGGACTTGCCGGTGGATACAACGGGAACATGATCCGTAAAGTGATCCAAACGATCGCCGAAAAGCATAAATCGCAGGACGAGTATACAATCTTTGTGGTTGGCCGCAAGGGACGGGACTATTTCCGCAAGCGCAACTATCCGGTGATTGACGAGGTAGTTGGCCTCCCGGAAAGCCCGACATTTGCGGACATCAAAAAGATTGCAAGTGCAGCCGTGCAGCTGTTCGCTGATGAGAAAATCGACGAACTCTACCTCTGCTACAACGTGTTCCAAAGCGCAATTTCGCAGATTCCGACCGTATCGCGTCTGCTCCCACTGGACGCTGTAGCAGCAGATGCAGGTGATGCAGGTCGCAAGGTGAACTACGAATACGAACCGAACGCAGAAGAGGTTCTGGCTGATCTGCTTCCGAAGTATGCGGAAACCATCATTTACAGCTCCTTGCTGGATGCGAAAGCGTCCTTCTACGGTGCGCAAATGACAGCGATGGGTAACGCAACGGATAACGCAACCGACATGATCGGCCGTTACACGCTGCAGTACAACCGCGCTCGTCAGGCAGCAATTACGCAAGAGATCTCCGAGATCGTCGCAGGTGCGAACGCACAGGCGTAAAACAATCAAGGTTCATTCTCCACATCAGCTTTATAGGAGGGAAGAAGTAACATGGCGAAAGGACGCGTGGTTCAGGTAATGGGTCCAGTAGTCGACATCGAGTTCGAACGTGGACACCTGCCTGCCATTTACAATGCGATTAAGATCCAACATAAAGCCCAAACTCCAGGTGAGCGTGACATCGACCTGACCGTTGAGGTTGCCGTTCACTTGGGTGACAACATGGTACGTACCGTTGCGATGTCTTCTACGGACGGTCTTGTCCGTGGCATGGAAGCAGTTGACACAGGTGCAGCTATCTCCGTACCGGTTGGTTCCGTAACACTGGGACGCGTATTTAACGTACTGGGTGAGCCAATTGACCTGCAAGAACTGGGTACAGTTGAGCGCCGCGACCCGATTCACCGCAAAGCTCCTGAGTTCGTAGAGCAAGCAACTACCGTAGAAATTCTGGAAACCGGTATTAAGGTTATTGACCTGCTCGCTCCGTACATCAAGGGTGGTAAGATCGGTCTGTTCGGTGGTGCGGGTGTAGGTAAAACCGTTACCATTCAAGAGCTGATCAACAACATCGCGCAAGAGCACGGCGGTATCTCCGTATTCGCTGGTGTAGGTGAGCGTACCCGTGAAGGTAACGACCTGTACCACGAGATGAAAGACGCTGGCGTTCTTCCGAAAACAGCGATGGTGTTCGGTCAAATGAACGAACCGCCTGGTGCACGTCTTCGCGTAGCGCTGACTGGTCTGACCATGGCGGAGTACTTCCGTGATGAAGAAGGCCGCGACGTTCTTCTGTTCATCGACAACATCTTCCGCTTTACTCAAGCAGGTTCCGAGGTATCCGCGCTTCTCGGCCGTATGCCATCTGCGGTAGGTTACCAACCAACACTGGCAACCGAAATGGGTGCTCTCCAAGAGCGTATTACTTCTACCAAAAAAGGTTCCGTTACATCCATCCAGGCGATTTACGTACCAGCGGATGACTATACCGACCCGGCACCGGCAACAACATTTGCTCACTTGGATGCTACCACCAACCTGGAGCGTTCCATCGCCGAGCTCGGTATCTTCCCGGCGGTAGACCCGCTCGCTTCTACTTCCCGTGCCCTGTCCCCGGACATCGTTGGACAAGAGCACTATGATGTAGCTCGCGGCGTACAAAAAATCCTGCAGCGCTACAAAGAACTGCAAGACATTATCGCGATCCTGGGTATGGATGAATTGAGCGATGAAGACAAGCAAACGGTAGCACGTGCTCGCCGTATTCAACGTTTCCTGTCTCAGCCGTTCCACGTTGCCGAGCAGTTCACAGGCAACCCTGGAAAATACGTGCCGTTGAAAGAAACCGTGCGCAGCTTCAAGGAAATCCTCGAAGGTAAGTACGATCACCTGCCTGAGGCAGCTTTCATCTACGTAGGCACGATTGAAGAAGCAGTAGAGAAAGCGAAGCAAATGGCGTAAGACAACCCTGGAAAGGGGAGACAGTAAGTGAGTAAGATGACAGTTGAAGTCGTAACTCCTGAACGGGTTGTCTACAGCGGTGACGCAAAAATGGTCATTGCCCGCGGTGTTGAAGGGGATCTTGGCATCTTGCCGAACCACATGCCGCTGGTAACCCCGCTGAAAGTGGCGCCAGTTCGGATTCAAACAGAAGGCGACAAAGAGACCAAGATTGCAGTTAGCGGCGGCTTTATGGAAGTTCGCGGCGATAAAGTGACGATCCTGGCGGAGACGGCGGAGCTGCCGGAAGATATCGACGTAGCTCGTGCACAAGCGGCAAAAGCTCGTGCGGAAAAGCGCCTGAACGACAGACACCCGGATCTTGACTTGCGCCGTGCTGAACGTGCACTGCAACGTGCGTTGATGCGTCTCGACATTACCAATAAGTAATCAGGAAAAATCCCCGCGCTCTCATTCAAGGCGTGGGGGTTTTTTTGCCGTCGGGGTCCCGCCCGGCACAGCGATAGCGATCGCCGAGTGGGTAATTTTGTGCATCCGATTGGAAAATGAAGTCCATTTATGTATATAATAAACCTAATGCTCTAATGACATGGTGCTACGGTATGTTTTTGGACAAGGAGAGTGTAATAGATGCAAACGATTCGAGATGTACGCAAGGATAACGAAAACGTCGTCATTCCCAGCGGATTTACAGCGAATGGCTGGTCCAGTGTTCTTTCCCATGAGATGAATGTCCTGTTCCAGTCCATGTGCTATGTGGTATCCAAGTACGATACAAAAGAAGAAATGAACGCGGCACTGGATGCCGTAAAAGGCCTGGAAGGCGCGTTCACAACACCGGAAGCAAGCGCATTTAAATCGGAAGAATCCTACACGAACTACGTCAAGCTTCTGGAAAAACACAGAAAGTTTTTGGAGCGTTCTCAATTTGCTTATCCAGCTTCCCGCGAAGAAGCGATTCAGCTTCTCGTGAAGTGGGGCCTAGTGCTTGACAAAGGTGACGTGTGGGATGTGCCGGTACATCCATTCCCGGATGTGCAGGAGATCTTCGCGCTGAAACCAGA